>Ga0307990_1001602_pt1 | contig 18871 bp, 11 predicted proteins | sample EllFjometagen129_FD_203168 | JGI IMG/M metagenome (GOLD analysis project Ga0307990, IMG submission 203168) | Marine microbial communities from Ellis Fjord, Antarctic Ocean - #129 | ecosystem: Environmental > Aquatic > Marine > Unclassified | place: Southern Ocean | collected 2014-10-08
TTAGTTTGATCATCAGGCATTTTTCATAAACCGATTCTAAAAACCCGAACCCCATTTTGTTATAAACCCGATATGCACATTCGATGATTTTTTCTGTCAGCTCTTGATCCTCCATTTCTGCCTCTTTCAGGTTATGATGTTTCTTCTGATTTACTGGATACTGATCCGGAATATTCTGTTATTAGATCTGGGATCTCTTTTCCCCATAAAAATCGGGAATGATCCCTATGTTATGGGTTGGTTTTGGAAGTGAGAAATAGAAGGTGGCTCCTTCGTTCAATACGCTTTTGGCCCAGGTGAGGCCGCCGTGTCGCTGGATGATGCGCCGCACATTGGCCAGCCCGATGCCGGTGCCTTCAAACTGTTCCATACTATGCAGACGTTGGAAAACCCCGAAGAGTTTGTCGACATACTTCATATCGAACCCGACGCCGTTATCCCGGATGAAGAAGGTGATGGAATCATGGAGAGGTGCTTCCTTCCCAGAAGGGTCTGCGCCCCGGAGGGGAGGGGAGGAGTGCTGAGGGGAGGCGGAATCTTTGGCCGTTTCCAAACTCTTATTGTTCCCCCTCTCCATGACTCCCATTTCAATTACCGTCTCGTCGCGCGTCCGGGTAAACTTAAGCGCGTTGGAAAAAAGATTTGTCAGTACTGCATGCAGCAGAACCGGGTCCGCGTTGGCCTGCGGCAGGGGGGCGATTTCCCAGAGGATTCGTCGGCCCTGTGTGTCGGGTGACAAGCCATCGATAACCTCCTTCACCAGTGCGTCGAGGTTTACTGATTTTTTATGAAGCTCCGTGCGGCCCGCCCGTGAAAAAGCCAGCAAGTCGTCAATCAGCTGGCCCATCCGCACGGCGGATTTTGAAATGTAGGTGAGATGTCGTCGTGCCTTTTCATCTAGATTTGCCTGTTTGTTTTTTTGTAGCAACTCGGAGTATCCCGTAAGATGACGGAGTGGCGCGCGCAAATCGTGCGAGACCGAGTACGAGAAGGCTTCGAGTTCTTTATTTGCGGCTTGCAGTGCAGCAGTACGGTCGAGAACACGCTGCTCCAACTCATTGTTGAGTTTATGGATTTCATTTTCCGCCTGCTTGCGCTCGGTGATGTCGATGGTGGAAACAAGCACGCGTGACCATGTGGTTGCGTAACTTGGCGGAAGCGACCAACGGATAACAAATTGCCGTTCCTGGCCGTCTAGCATCCGGTTGGGTGCCTGACACTCGTAGACGGTGTTGCCGTTTGCGAAGGCGACGATGCCCGCACGAAAGGCGTCACGTGACTCCGGCGTAAAGAGCGAGCCCAACGAGGCTTTGAGCTGTATTTCAGTGTCTGCTTTGAATGTATCGAGCGTCATTTGGTTTACCTTCACGACGCGCACGTGGGTGACACAGCGGTCCACTAGGGTGGGATGGGTCTCGAAGTGTTTCTGGAGATCCGTTGTCCCCGCTTCGCGCCATGCGTCGATATCCGCTTTGACGAGACTGAAATCCTCTTCCCAGAGGGCGATGGGTGCAGATTCAAAAAGGTCCTTGTTCTGCTGTTGGGAAAGTTGCATGGCCGCGGTTTGCGTTTCAATGTGCTCCAGCACTCCATTGAAAGCGTCTGTGAGGTCGCCCAGTTCATTCTTGGCATTTATCTTGGCACGCAGGTCATAGCGTTGTGTCCGAGTGACTTCCCGTGCTGTTCGGGCAAGCTCTCCAATAGGCTGGGTGAGGCTACGTTGTAGGGGAAGGGAGATTGCCAGTCCGATGGCAAGCGCTGTCAGAGCAGCAATCGCAAGCATGATAATGGATTTTGTGACTTGTCGCCTGACCTCGTTGGTGTCGGTGCGCAACCAGATACTGCCAACCCTTTCATCGGGCAGGGTTATCGGGTGCCATATATCGAGGTTTCCGTTCGAAAAGACGTGGTCTGCGCCGTTTTCGGGGGGAGGCGGTGTGACGATTGCGGTCTCTGGGTATGTCGCAAATGACTCGCCATTTTCGTCCAGGAATCGACCCGCGATGAACGATGGATTTGCGGCAAGACCGTGGAGAAGTTTTTCGGCGAACACATCATCTTGGAACACCAGAGCGGAGCCGCCTGAATACGCAAGAATAGCCGCTTGTTGTCTCAGATCGGTGACGGTACGTTTGTGGGATAGATGGGTTTGCCAGATGCCGCTAACCACACTGGCGGTGATGAGCGAAGCGCCGAGTGTGACAGACAGCAGAAGAAATACCTTTTTCGCAAACGGCAGGTCGCGAATCCACGGGGCCAGCACAGTTCTATTTTCCTTTTTTGTCTTCAATTGCGTCATGATCTCTCCCGTCCTTTGACAAAGACCACATGCTGTAGAAATTCGGCGCTTGCCGTGACCCCTGTACTTTCCAGGCGGTGCCTATCCACATATATTCTAAGGCGCTTGCGTTTAACGACGAAGGCGATGGCTCCTTCTGTGTCGAGAAATAGGTTGTTTTCCCCGACGGTAACGACTCCTTCCGCGGCAAGGGTCTCCAGCAATACGTGTCTTTCGACGGCAGAATCGCCCAGAAAGAAGACCAAGTGGAAACGGTTTAGCGTTTTCGCTGTCGCGGGCACTGCGGCAGTCCCTTGTTCGAACGCAAACAGTTCAATGCTTTTGGAGCGCTCGATCTGTTTGTTCAGTAATTCGCGCAGACTGTCTATCAGTCCATGAGGATCGGCACCCACGAAGGCGATGCGTAAGGGGGATGCCTCTTTTGAGGGCTGACCTTCCGGCCACGTTAGCATATGGGTCAAATGATAGACGCAGGCTGCCTTGATCGTGGCGGTGCGTGCCTCATCGGCATTCGGCGAGGCAAGCCCAATGGACGCAGCCCAATAGATGGCAAAAAACACCGAAAGAAGGCGTCGATGTGGATGGGTTCCGCTTGTGTACCTTCTGCGTGCAACGTGGGCTCTGTTGTTAGAATCTGACATTCAGTTGCACTCCCACTGAAAGGGGTTCTTCCACAAAGCCGCATTGTCGTGGATATTGCCGAGATGCTTCCCAATACTGGGAAACATACCGGATATGATTGTACTGAAAGAGATTCATGGCGTAGACGCTGAGACGGGCGTCAACACTTTTGATTGGTAGCGTCCACTGCATTTGGGTGTTCAAGGTGAAAGACGGCTTGCCGTATCCGTAGTGTTGGAGCGTATCTCGGATGGCCTGCATTTCCGTACGCGACGCAGCGGTACCATACTGCTCGTGTGCATCCGTGAACATGTCTAGCATATCATTCTGTCCGAAGTCCCACATCATGCGTGCATTGGTATGCCACACGAGGTCCCAGGGTAAGCGTATCGTGGTATAGGCCTTTAGCATTTGACTCGGGAGATTATTGAGCCGGTTGTCTGCAAAGTCCTCAACGGTCATGACCCCGCCATTCAGGTTCACCAGGTTTGCCTGCGCCTGGTCTTTGGGTTTCCAGTCAAGTTGCTCAACATAGGAGTAGCTTAGGCCCGATTTGTGGCGTTCCCCTGAATAATAAATCTCGGCCTCTGTCCCCCAGAGGTCAAGATTGCCGATCACCTCATTCTGTCCGGTGGCGGCCCAGCCAATCTGGTCAACCGTGCTGTAGAATGTGGCCAGATCAAAATTTAGCGAGTCGGACAAACGACGGGTGTATATGACCTCGCCCCCTTCCATAAGCTCCGGTTCCACCTGTTCGCCCGATATCTCGTGTTCAGAGTACATGTCGGTGAAGGACGGAAGGCGCACCGAGCGCTGTACGATTAACTTGAGACTGTCATCAGGGGTAATTTCTTTCAGAAGTGCCACGCGAGGAGAATAGGCCCATTCTGCATACTCGTGTTTGTCGGCTCGGGCGGACAGCATGAGGGTTAGCGTATCCGTAAGATCGATTGACGCTGTGCCGAAGGCAGATAGGGTGACGGCGTCTAAGTCCTCAGTAAGTAGCGTGTAGCGGCCACTATTGCCGTATGCGTTCCAATGCGGTGAGTTGGCATCCATGACCGCGGGACCAATGGGGCTCCTAAACCGCATGAGAAACGTGTCATCGCTGCGTCCCCATTCCGGGAGCCAGAATTCGTATGCCATCTCGGTGCCGACCGCGTAGGTGATCGACTCCTTGAGGCTGCCGCTCAGAAGCAGGCGCGCGAGTAGTTGGTTTTCGGAATAAGACTCGAAGACGTTCAGAGGGTCATTGTGAGTGAGGGCACCTCCGCCCATCACATTTTGTCGGCTGACGCCATCAAACCCAAAACTCGTTTTCAAGTGATGGGTTTCAGAAAGTGCCGCATCGTGTTCAAGCCAGGCCGTGAATGTCTTTCCGAACTCCCCGCGTGGGAACAAACCGTCTGTGTAGAGACTATCTTGAAGCAGCTTGACCTCGCTGAATGTCGTATAGCGAGCCCAAGCCACCCAATTGTCTCCGATTTGGGCGTCCACATGCAGTTTCACCTGTGGTTTGTCGCGAAAATCTTCATATAGATGAGGTGCGGGGGTGCCCTTTCCTTTATTTCCCCAATCCGGTCCCATGAACCCATATCCATACCCGTGGGCCCGGTCAATATAGAAGAAATCCGTATCCGAATCCCCGCTGGAACGGCCGTAGCTTCCATAGAGGTATAGGTCCAGGTCGGGGCTGCGATAACCATAGCTTCCGTAGAGTGTTTCATAGCGATATCGGGCGTCGGCACTTAGGCCTACCCGGAGACCCGGGCTTGAAGCCGCTGTTCGGGTAACGATATTGATGGTCCCGGCGATACTCCCGGGTCCGTGGGTAACGGAACCCGGTCCGCGGATGATCTCAATCCGTTCGATATCGTGCAGGTCTCTCATCAATATCTCACTCGAAAACCCATCGCCTGTATTGAGGCCCACCTTGCGGCCGTTCACGAGCATACTGAAGGAGTGATTCTGGTCGCCGAGCATGCCTCGCATCCCCAGCCTTGGGCCATTGAAATGGTGGACATAGGTCATGCCCGGCACATACACCTCCAGCAAGTCTAGAATGGTGCGTGCGGGGGTCGCCGCAATATCGCGTTCCGTGATGATGGTGACTGAGGCGGGCGCACGATCGGCGGCGCTTCCATCAAGCGTTCCGATGCCGATCGGGAGGGCGAGCAACGCATCAAGATCCATATCGGAATAAAGATCGAGGGGGTCGGGTGCGCTCTGCGCAGTTGAAATATTGAGCCCAAAGGTTGATATGACCAAGCCGCACCTACACATCAATATGACGCATTTCCGCTTCATCGTTGTGCCCCTTTCGTGCCATTTTTTCCCCTGCAGAGAGCAGCGTTTTGGCGCTACCTGCAAAGAAATAGTTGCCCTTTTTTCGAAAGGTAGTTTACTCAGCAAGGGTTTTTTGGTCAATGATCGATCGGATTAACTTTTTTCTCGATTTTTCAAGGGTTGGAAAACATTCAAACAGGACAACAGGATCAGCGTGGATTTTTTTTGAACCTTGGTAAAAATAGCGAATCACGAAAAAAGAACGCTTCATCGAGGTTTCAATGGTTTAACCGTTCGACGTTGCTCACGGCAGGCAACTCACCATAGGTGCTTTGGGAAAGGTAATGGAAACGTTTCGAACACGGGTAAGATTTTTTTAGCTTTTAACTTTTCAGTACTTGGCGCACTTTGGCGGCGATATCTAGGGTCGAGAAGGGTTTCTGGATGAACTGCGTGCCCTTGGGCATCACGTTGTCGTGGGCGATCATCCCGTCGGGGTAGCCGGACATAAACAGGCATTTGAGGTCCGGAATGAGTTCTTTTAATTTAATTGCCAGATCATGACCGTTCATGCAGGGCATAATCACATCGGTCAGCAACAGGTCGATGGGTTCGGTAGTTTTCTTGGCGATCCGGAGGGCCTCTTCCGGCAGTTGGGCGGAGAGTACGGTGTAGCCCAGACCTTCCAGCATCTGCTGCCCGATGTCGAGGAGCACAGCCTCATCCTCGACCAGCAGAACCGTTTCCTGTCCGCGTTCGGGCGGCTTTGTTTCGGCAACCTTTCCGGCGGTCTCTTTGTCCGCACAGCGGGGCAGGTGGATCTTGAACGTCGTGCCTTTGTCGAGCGTACTGTCCACCGTGATGAATCCTTTGTTCTGTTGTGCAATGCCATACAAGGTGGATAGCCCCAGTCCCGTACCCTCTCCGAGGCCTTTGGTGGTGAAAAACGGCTCGAAAATTTTCGCTAGCGTTTCCCGATCCATTCCGCATCCGGTGTCGCTGAGCGAGAGTTGTACATAGTCCCCGGGAGGGTTGGTTTCTCTGCGATCGCTCCCGTCGATGATCTGGTTGGTGGTAGTGATATTAATTTCGCCTACCTCTGCAATCGCATCGCGAGCGTTAACGCAGAGATTGGTCAGAATCTGATCGATCTGAGAGGGATCCATGTAGATCGCCCAAAGGTCTGTTTGCGGCGACCAGACCAGCCGAATATTTTCACCGATAAGGCGGCGAAGCATGTTCAGCAGATTTTCCGTGACCGTGTTCAGGTTGAGGATTGAGGGGGTGATCGTCTCTTTGCGGGCGAAGGTCAGCAGTTGACGGGTTAGATCGGCGGAATGCAACGCGGCCTTCTGAATTTCGATTAGATCTCTGTGCAGGCGATCTTCCGGTGGAACGTTTGGCAGGGCCATTTCTGCGTGGCCGAGAATTACCTGGAGCTTGTTATTAAAATCGTGCGCTATGCCGCCGGTCAGCTGCCCGACCGACTCCATTTTTTGCGCCTGCCGGAGCTGATCTTCCAGATCTTTTTGTTTGGTGACGTCCCTCAACACGCAATGAGTCTGTTTAAACGAGCCATCAGGTTGGTGCGCAATCTTTCCATCAAACGAAATAGTCACCACCGAACCGTCCTTCCGGATCATCTCAAACACGGAGTCCGTGACGGTTCCCTGGCGCTTAAATTTCGGAAAGTTATCTGCGAACTTCAGGGGGGAATCCGGATGAACAAACTCCCCGAAGTTCTTACCGAGCACCTCTTCCTTGGTGTACCCAAGTAACGCGCACCAGGTCTCGTTGATTTCAATAAGGTCCCCCGCTTCATTCAAAGACTGGTACCCGAGCGGTGCATTCTCGAACAGATGCCGGAACCGCGCTGCACTTTCACGGAGCAACTTCTCTGCCTGCTTGTGCTCGACGATTTCTCCGATCAGGCGGGCAATGGATTGAAGACGGCGTTTGGCCACATTGATAATGAAGGAAGGGCGCGGCTTGTAGGATTCGGCATTATGCTGAATGGTTTTTAGATCGAGATGATAGGCTTCGGCGAGGGCTTTCTGTTTGGCGGCTGTCTGGGGAGGCGTGCCATATCCAATGCTGACTACGCCAATCGTTTGGTTGCCGGAAATGATGGGAACTGCATACATGCGTATTTCTCCGCAACAGACCTCATCAACCGGCTCACCGGAATCGATGGCCGCTTTGGATGTTTCCCAGCACTTTTCATGGCAAAGCCATTTCCCGCAGTCCAGTGCCTTGCGGTTGTCATCTGTTTCGCATAGGGCGCGCGAGGCGTTATTCAGCGTGCCACACCAGCCGGATACAAAGGTGCCCATTGCGTAGTCGCCGTTTTTTTCGTAAACGGCCAGAGAGGTATCGAGCAAATCCATCACATTGGCGGCCATTTGTTTGAGGGTGTCAGCCCCGACAGCGTTTAGGATCAGACCATCTTCGTTTAGTGCCGTCACATCTTCATAGGCTGGAGCCACCGACTGCGATTTGATTCCCTGCTCTTTTTCCAGCAGCCAGCTGAAGGGGATCATCGCATCTTCCGCCCGCCGGCGCCGGCGCAGTTCCCGGCTCAACAACCACATCCAGAATCCCGTTCCCAGGGAAAGCGCTATCGCCACAACCCCAAGAAGTACCAACCCACGGTTCCCGGTTCTGCTTCCGTATCGCTCGACAACCAGACCCACTCCATTCCCAAGCGGAGACAGTTGAACCGATTTTGCAAACCGACCATCCACCGTTTCCCTCGCTGGCATCTCCCCAATCACGGCCCCGGTCGGATCCACCAGCATCAAGTGATTTCTCTGAAGAACGGTTTCCGGAGCGACGTGCTCCAATAAGCGATTGCACGAGTAAATCCCCGAAACAAGCCCCAAAAACTCCTGATGTCGGAAAATCGGCACCCAGATCTCGAAGGAGATATCGCCTTGAATCGCTTCAAAGGGCCGCGTGTAAACGGGCCGACCGGTGGCTCGCGCTTTCGCAGCGGCCCGTTTGGGTTCCGGCAGACTGAGGGTCAAACCGACAATCTGCCGGTTCCCTTCAATCGGCGCCACGGTCCGGATCACATTGTCAGGGCCCGTCCAGTTGATGTTGATCAATTCCGGATGGTCCGCAACATAGAGCGACACCCGTTCCTGAAACAGTTCATTGATGAAGCCCCCCCCAGCGAGGTCCTCGGCCAACAGTTGAAGATAGTCCCGGTTGCCATCCAGCCGAAGGCGCACGTTGTTCTCCACCGCCTGAATATCATTGCCCAATGCGATTTTCGACGTTTCCAGTGAACTGCAGTAAACAAACCAAAGTAGCGCCCCGAAAAGCGTCATCAACGTGCCAGAACAAACGAACGCCACCATCCCCGTGATATCTCGTTTGACGAACAAGCCGTTAATCGCTCTTTTCAAATTCATCGAGGATCCTTCTGCCCAAGTGATTCTCACATGCAAATAATGCTATATCTCTAAATCTAGTCCCTCCACCCGCTGAAGCGCAAGGACTGCTTCTAGCGAATCCCTTCTGTTTTTTGAAGGTAGGTTTCTTAGCCGCTCCGCTCCGAAGCGTTCGTTTACGACGATTATTTGCTGCCGGTCATGCAGAGACCGCAAAGGCTTCCAATCCTTGGAGTTGGCCGTGCCGGATTTTATTCGATTTTCACAAGCATTGGACTTGAGGTATTCCGAAAGTGCTTTTGGTATTTCTAAAAGAAGCGACGAGGTAAAGATCCGCGTCCATCCGCGTGATTCGCGGTTAAAACCTTCCCCTTCGATCCTGTTCAGGATAGGCATTCTTTGGAAAAGAAAAAGGCGGGGTCTCGGACCTCGCCTTACAGAGTTTTCGCATGTTTCGTCTCCGCCCCGAAGCATCGATGGATAAAAGAAATGCTCGGGGGTCTCCACGATGCTCTGAGGTTGGGAAAACTTGTGCGCGTCTATGCAATAGACCGCTTTTGCTTCTGTTTTTCGGCTTCGTAGTCGTCGAGGGTGCCGGGGTAGTCGACGATGCCGTCGTCGGTGATTTCGAGGATGCGCGTGGCGAGCGTCGCGATGAAGCGATGGTCGTGCGACACGAAGAGCAGGGTGTTGGGGAAGAGCGACAGGCCGAAGTTCAACGCTTCGATGGATTCGAGGTCGAGATGGTTGGTGGGTTCGTCGAGTGCCAGCACATTGCCGCCTTCCATCATCATTTTGGAAAGGATCAGTCGAGCCCGTTCGCCGCCACTGAGAACGCCGACTTTTTTCAGGACGTCCTGCCCTTTAAAGAGCATTTTTCCCATAAAGGAGCGCAGGTCGACTTCGGGGGTGTCGGCGTCGGAAAAACGGCCGAGCCAGTCGAGTGCCGTCTTCTGTGGTTCCAGCAGAGTGGAGGCATCCTGCGGGAAGAGGCTGAACTGGACGGTTTCGCCAAAAATAATTTTCCCGGAATCACTTTTCAGCTGATTGCACAGAGTGTTCAGTAACGTTGATTTACCAATTCCGTTTTTGCCGATAATGGCGATGCGTTCTTCGGGGTTGATGGTGATGGAAAAGTTTTTGAAGATTTCTTCGTTGTATGATTTGGAGATCGATGTGGCCTCGATGACTTTATCGCCCAGTCGTTTTTTTGGTTTAAAGCGAATGAAGGGCGAGACCCGGCTGCTGGCTTTGAATTTTTTTATTTCCAGTTTATCGAGCGTCTTTTTGCGCGAGGTAGCCTGTTTGGCTTTGGAGGCATTGGAGCTGAATCGTGAAATAAAAGCTTTCAGTTCGTCGGCCTGCTTCTCGACCTTTTTATTGGCTTTTTCCTGCAATTCGCGCGCATCGAGGCTGGCGATGGTGAAGTCGTCGTAGTTGCCCGGAAACAGACGGATTTCATGGAAGTCCAGGTCGGCGATGTGCGTGCAGACCTGATTGAGGAAGAAGCGGTCATGTGAAATGGTGATGACCGTTCCTTTATAGCGTTTGAGCAGGTCAACGAGCCACTCAATCGATTCCATGTCGAGATGGTTGGTCGGCTCGTCGAGCAGCAGGATGTCCGGCTTTCCGAAAAGCACCTGCGCCAGCAGGACCCGCAATTTAAAGCCCCCTTGAAGAACGGTCATGTTTTGTTCAAACAGATCCTCTGTAAAGCCCAGTCCGACTAGCAGCGCGGCGGCCTCCGATTCCATGGTGTAGCCGCCGGCTTCGCCGAACTCATCTTCAATATGACCGCAGCGATCATTCTCCTCGTCCGTGAGATCCTCTTTTGAATAGAGCTTTTCGCGTTCGCAATGAATTTTCCACAGTTCAGGGTTCCCCATGCAGACCGTGTCGAGAATGGTGTGCTCATCAAATGCGGTGTGATCCTGCCGCAGGTATCCAAGCGTACAGCCATCGCCGATGCCAACCTCGCCCTCGCTCGGATCGAGCTGCCCGGTCAGAATTTTCATGAAGGTGGATTTCCCGCAGCCGTTGGCTCCGATGAGTCCGTAGCGATTGCCGGGGATAAACTTGACGGAAACGTCTTCGAAAAGAGCGGTTTTGCTGAAGCGCATGGTGATCTTGGATGTTGTAATCATAGGAGGGTCCTGAGTTGAATCTGAAAAATAAGCGCCGTGTATAGCAGGATGCGCCCCAAGATCCGAACGTTAACCGCCCCAAATTTATTCTTCAGCCGGTCAAGTTGCAGGAGGTCTCGGTGTTGAGAGTCTTGCTAACGGGGACGTCACTAAAAGTTCGGACGGCAATTTTAAGCAACGCAAGCGCCCAAAATGCCAGCTAAACGGTTGCGGACAAGAGCTTGTCGCTAGGATAGAATTAAATTAGTAGAACGATGCAGTTGGTTGGTCCGCAATGGACGGAGAAAAAGGGATCTGGATAAAAACACACTGTTATCCGGGATGATTATTGCTCTTCAGGCGAGCCATTTGTTTGCGGTGGTTTCCTTGGATCCAACGGCGTATCTCAGGCTGAAGATCACAAATCAGTAAAATTTCACTAAACAATGACGAGGAACGAATATGAAGAAGATCCCTTTATGTTTTTTGATGACGATGTGGATGGCGAACAGCCTCTTCGCGGTCGTTGTTTCTACAATTGAGCAGTTGGATACTCTGGCTGAAGAGAACGGCGGGTTCAGTTTTTCTGTTATGGGGGACAACAACGGGTATGAGGCGTGGCAATATAACCGGCCTGACGGGGGGGCGCCTGATGTGAAAGCGAAAGGAATGAGCCGACTTCAGCCCTGGATTGAAAACAATGATGCGTTTTGTCTCGGGGTTGGGGATCATGCGATTGGGACCCGGAAGTACTGGTACAAAATGAACGAAACCAACTCGTTCTGGCATAACAACTTCTATCCTTCCTTAGGGGATAATGGGAACGGGACGGACTATTTTTACGGTGTTACAGCGGATCAGGCGACTTGGGGGCGCGGATGGGTCATGTTCAAGGCGCTGAACAACTTTTTCACAAGAAACACTGCGATCGATCAAATAGAGTTCCGTCAACCGGAGGAAACGCCGGTCTATTCGTCCGTTTCTAAAGGGGATCGCGATACACTCGTTCCCTATCCGGATCAGTTGTGTGATTATTATGCCAAAAGAACGCAAGGCGCGTTTACGTTTCATATCATTTCCGTCAACTGCCCTGACCCCGGGGTGCTGGCGGAGAGATCAAAAAACTTCATGATGAATAAGCTTTATGAGTTGGCGACAGAAAAGACTGACTATGACGTCATCATTGTTCTGGCGCAAAAAGCCAATTGGTTGGAAAGAGCTGAGTCGAAAGACTGGATCAGTCGTGACGAGCGGGATGCGGTGATGACCATTGCGGATCTCACTGTAAACGGAGATGATCATATTTATCGGCGTCAGAGCAATTTTGATGGGGATTATGACGGAACCGAAGCACTCTGGATGAACTCCGGTCAGCCCTGCTGGAATACGGGTTCCGGGCGTGGATACCTTAATTTCCATGTGTTCGACAACCCGCCGAGATTTACGGTGCAGTACATTCTTACGGAAACGAACTCGCGCCGGTTGCTCCACGTGGATGCGTGCCAAATCGGCAGTAAGCAGAAGGAGCTTCCTCCCGAGTACACCCAGCCTTATTTGAAATATATTAATGGACCGGTGGAATCTGTTGACTGGAATAATTTTGTCGTTAGCGGTTCGCCAACCAATAACGCACGGTAAAAAGGGGTTGGTCTGAGAATTCCAGAATCTCCTTTTTTTACTCTCCCGGGGTGCCCCTTTTTTTAGTTAAGGGTTTTTCGAATGCCTGTAAGTTGAGGGAGCCGCCGTGTAACGGCGGCTTTACTGGGGAAAGCCAGTGCTATGCGCTGGCTTCGGGCGGATGAAACGTGGTTAACTTCGTCTCAGTAGGTCAGAAGAAATAGTAGAGTTTTTTATGAAAGACAGATCATGAAAGTACGTTATGAACCGTTTGGCGGAATTGTGCCGCTGGAAAAACCTGCCGCATTGGTTTTTGTCAACAAAGCGTATATGAAAAAGCTGGGCTATCCCGGGCACCCTATATGGGATCAGGAAACCGATCGGCTGTCTGCGCCTACGGAAGTCCATTTTAGTTTTACAAATCAATGCAGTGCCGGCTGCGAGCATTGCTATACGGATTCCGTGCCGAGTGGGCTGGATGAATTTACTTTGGAGGAGATGAAGACGCATATCGATACCCTTGCAGACTTCGGGGTGTTCCATGTGGCGCTCGGAGGGGGCGAATCCTTAGAGCGAGAGGATGTTTTTGAAATCGCTGAGTACATTAAGAAGAAAGGGATGATTCCTAATCTGACAACGAACGGTCTGCCTGTTAACGATGAGATAGCTGAAAAATGTAAAATTTTTGGCCAAATCAATGTGAGTATCGACAGTCTGGTTCCTGACCCTCAGCAACCGAGGCGATCCGCTCTGCTTGAAAAATCGTTGGAGGCTTTGAAAACGTTGATTAACCACGGGAATAAAACCGGAATTAATTGCGTGGTCAACCGGTATAATTTTAAGCAGATCCCTGAAATTATAAAATTCGCCAGAAAAAAAAGATTGGCCGACGTGGAGTTTCTTCGGTTCAAGCCTACCGGCAGAGCGATTCCTATTTATGGAAAGTTCTGCTGCACGCCGGAACAACATCGGACATTCTGGCCCATGATTCTGGCGGGTTCCAAAAAACATCGGCAGGACGTAAAGATCGATTGTTCGTATGTCCCCATGCTGTGCTACCACTCTCCAGAAAAAAGTTTGATGGACAAGTTTTGTGTAAAGGGCTGTGACGGGGGGAATCTTTTAGCCTCGGTCGACTGGAAGGGCCGGGTTAAGGCCTGCTCTTTCAGTCATGAATTTGCTGGTACGGTGGAAAATCTTCCGCAGGAGTGGGGGAGCAATGAGAATTTTTTAAAATATTATAACTGGAATGATCAGGCCCCGGAACCCTGTAAATCCTGTAAGTATCTTTCCTTGTGTAAAGGCGGATGCCATGTGGTGGCGGAGATCGTGAATAAAAACTTTTTTTCTCCGGATCCGGGTTGTCCGATCGTTTACGAATATATGCACCGCAAATAGGATTATTCCGAAACGAGCAGGGCACGCAATCGAATGAAGCCGCCGCTTCCAAGGGGAATTGAAGCTTTTCGCTCTTCACGATCTCCGGCATCACTCACCCACGCATCCTCAACCCCTGTGGTCTTCCACTCCCCTGTCAATGACGATGCCCAGGCTGGCTCCAGTAGTACGCCTTCAGATGTTTTGGATTTATAATAACGCACAGAAAAGGCCTCCTCGCCATCTACAACCTGCATCAAATTGCTGGTTGTGCAGACCTGTAGTGCCGGCAAGCCACATGCATATTTAAGAAGATTGGGAACGCAATCTCCTGCTGGGGTATCCTCTTCACTTTGTTGTCCGTCAGAAACATTTTCATCATTCATCCATTGCTCAAAGGCGTTGAGTTGCCGGGATGGATTCTCCCACAATAGGTGCGGATAGCCATCCATATACCAGATCGATTCAAGATCCCAGTCAGCCAATGCGAATGTAGACCCATCCTGCATATAATAGGTCGTTTTCCCTGTCCCGGAAGTACTTGTTAATTTTCCCGACGTTTGAGTATCCCAAAAACAGTTGGTGACATTTCCGACTTCTGTTCCCCCGCAGAATCCGCCAGAAGGATAAGGGCTGTAGTTGCCGACAACTTGCCCTGTGGAATAACACTTCGTGAGGGTTCCATCTTTATCATTCTTTCCACAGAACCCCCCAAAGCCCAAATTATATCCCGTTCCGGTGACAGCTCCAGCAGCATAACAATTCTCGATAGTTCCCCAATTCCTGCCGCAAAATCCTCCGGAATAGATACTCCCATGCTCGTTTGGACCGGACTGAATCGTGATCGATCCAGAGGCAAAGCATTCCTGAACATCTGCATAAGGGTAGGCTATGCCCATCAAGCCTCCCATGTAGCCGGACCCCTCTCCGAGCACAAGCGAAACCGATGAGCGCGAGCGTCTTACCACCGCACTGCCGGAGGTTCCAACATCTCCGCATAAGCCGCCGGCAATGAAACTGTTTGTCGGAGCAGAAATTGAGCCGCTGGCATAGCAATTCGAGATGGTTCCTCGAGACAAGGTCCCACAAATAGAGCCTGCAGACTGTAGGCGCGTTGAGGAGGAATCGCTGGTGATCTGAAAATTTTCTACGCTTAAGTTCTTAACCGTTCCTTTGATTGTCGCGAACACACCGAAGTTGTAATTATAGTCATCTGTGCTAACACCTGCATGGATTGTGATGTTGCGTAAGACGTGGCCATTCCCATTGAATGTCCCATAAAATGCTGAAAGAGAAGGATGCGGAGTCACTAGGGCTTCAGTATAGGTGGAGCCCGAAAAATCAAGATCTGCCATCAGTTTAAAGTGAATATCCTGATCATAGGTACTGATATCTTCTGAATCGGCAGCCATTTCTGTGAAATGAGCTTGGGTGGAAATTAAATATGGATTTCCTTCGGTTCCGTTCCCTCCATCATAGGCTGTGGCCTTAAAAGGATTCCCAATGACAGCAAACATCAGGATGCCGAGTGCCCCTCTCTCAAAAGCTTTTGAACCCACAAACTTATTACTTATCATTTTCACGGTTTCCCCTCATCGTTTGCGTTGAGCAAACTCCGTTTAAACTATTGAAAAACCAGAAAAGAGAATAGGAAATTATGCAACAAAAAGTCCTGAGTTATGATTTGTTTCGGTGGTTGATGCGCGGAATGAATATTCCGAGAAGGACGAGGGTCATGCCGGGAATCAGCCAGATGGGTTGGCGCTCAATGAACCCCATCCAAAACAGGGGTGAGGCGAGAGCAATTAGGATCCATAGGGTCGGCAGTCCGGGTTTTCTTTTCATGACGACGCGATAGAGCACGTAGGCGGGGAAGCCGAGCCCGTAGGCACTCATGAAAAGGCGGTAGATAATTTCGCCGCCGGTGAGCCCGGCGTACGAGGGGAGGTGAATCGTCAAAAATCCGGCGATCCCCGCGAGCAGTGCGAGCAGCAGGAGAACCGGTTGTTTCGATTTGGCCCCGGGGAGAGTCTGGAGGCGGTCGAGATGGGCACGAACCGTAAAGATCCATTGACATAGAATATGGATCAGGAGGCCGGTTGCGAGCCAGGGGGTTGCGATGGAGGCCACGCCGGTGCCATCCATTGCACCGGCCATCGCGCCGGCATAGCGGGTGGTCAGCAGAATCATGAAGGAGAAGAATCCGGCAAATCCAATGGAGAATCCGAGTCGTCCGTTTTTTTTCGTGTCGAGTTGCTGGCGGGCATGATGGAAGGTGATGTCGAGGTAAGGGCAGAGCAAAAAACCGAACAGCATGACGGGAAGCATCCAGAGAGGGGCCATTGAGTTTGGTGTCGAGTTGAACAGCGCGGCGTTGGATTCCTGCACATCGGGCGTGCAGGTTGTAGCGATCAAGATGCCTAAGCTGAATGTGAGCAGTGCGAGCGCGACCTGCGGCGCCTGCCCGCGGCGGATTCCCCGGTTTGAGATGAGTGCAAAGACAAATGCAATCCCGATGCCTCCAGCCAGATAGGGGGTCGGGATGTTCAAGGCAGTCCGGATGAAGTGGGTAATCCAGAGGATCCAGAATAGATGGAAGGCTAAGGTGATTGCAGAAAACCACCAGATGGCATCGGGGTGGTTGTCGACAAAACGTGCGGAGTCGGCGCGGGATGGGATGATCCATCCCATGGCCGCGGCCCCGATGATGTTGGGCAGTGCAAAAATCAGAAAGCCGGCCCAGCCCATATCACGGAGGAGGAGGGCGGGTAGAAACATTCCGATGCACCACGTCCACGAGCAGGCGAGATAAGCGCCCCAAAGAATCGGGTTGCGCGTGGACGCTGGGGTGGCGGGGCCGTTCATCGGGTCGTTTTTCTACGAAGTTTTTTGGCCTTGTGATGCGCCTTGGGGGTTACATGGAAGGTGATGGTGCAACGTCCAACTCGTTTAGGCTTTGCGGGTTTGCCGGCGATCATTCGCGGGGTCTCGAAGCGTTTCAAAGCCTGCACAATATTCATTTGAATGGCGATGTTGAACTCCTTGCCTGTGGCGACGAGTTCGTGAATATCTTCAAGCGGGGTCATTTGGTATTCCGCCGGGCCGAGGCAGGGGCGAAGGAACCGATAGTCGAGGTGTTTGCAGACCACGGTGTAGTTGCCGCCGCAGACTTTGAAGATATAATTTCCGCCTGCAATTTCCGAATTGCCGAGCAGGGCTGCTCCAGCCATCGCGTTATACCAGTTTTTGTTAAATTTACGGAAAGGGAGAATGGCCCGGTGCTTCGTTTCGTCCGCTTCCATTGTCAGTCCTGAGTGGAAGGCATAGGGGAGCCAGATCAGGGAGCAGACCCGGTTCCAGAATAGGTTGCGGGTTGAAAGCTCCGAGACGAATGCTTCGATTCGTTCGTAGAGCGTTTGTTTGGGGGGTTCGCTGTTTTTCTCTGTGTTTGACTCTGTCATGGTTTTCTTAATTAACTCGTTAAACTTTCGCGCCGGTTTTCGATGGAGTGATAGGGGCGCCAATTCGCCACTCCAAACGCACACTTTACTGAACCTTTGATTATCAGTCCACCTGAGAATGACAGGGGTTTTCCAAATACTTGCGGGAGCGCTTCTGTCAGGCCTGCTTGCCGGCTTGGTCCGCCATAGCGTAACGCGCGACGGCGGCCGCCTTATGATTTAGAAGTACTGTTTTATTTTTTCAGAAAATTCATTGGGAAGCAGGTGCGTTCCGTTGGCTCTCATCTCAGTCCGCAAACTGCTTAATCCGTTGCTGAAAAGTTTAGATTGTCGCTTCACAAGGAAAATGGAAGGACACTCGTCATGAGTTTTCTCCGCCGTCTTGAGGAGGGTGTTGATCTGCGTGAGTTTTTGATCGATCCCTTTGGTCAGGCAATTAATTGCGCCACAGGCATGCCGGCTTGAGTTTTTCGGGAACGATTTGTTAATTTCGATAACCTTATTGCGGAGCGTTACTAGTTGAAGCAGATCGTCATAGATGGAGTCATCGGGAACCTCTACCGTATAGGATTTCCAGATGACCGGTTCCATGTTTTCGTCCCGGATAACCCCTTTTTTATCGTATTTGTAATACTTTTTTTCGTGGATTTTGACCGCGGATTTTAGGTTTTTGGAGACGTTCGTCAGGAGTTCAAATGCCAGACAGTATCCCGCCTGTGCGACCTCAACTTGATCAATCGTTGTTTTTAGAAATTGTATTTCCGAAAGCGTGCATCGGTCGCATGACCCCGTGAGTGGCAAGTTGATAATATCCTCTGAGGCGACTCCGAATTTAAACACCCTTGTGGGATCAATGAGTTTAGATCCGCCCTGCCAGGGAAGCTTGTGGAGCTCGTAGTATGTCGCTACAGCACAAAACCTCCCGTGTTTATCAAAGATCGGTCCGCCGGAATTACCGGGTGAAATATCTGCAGAGAACTGGACGCATTTCCTTTGGCTTTTGTTTTCATATCGCCATCCGGCAAGGTTCCCTTCGCTTAGAATCCACTTGCTGTTGTACGGGTGACCCATCGCAAAAAGCGTTGAACCTTGATCTAGACTTTTACTAAAAATCGGTTTCAGGTAGGGTTGGTTCTTTGCGGAAACTTTTAACAAGGCAAGGTCATGTTTTACTGAATAGCACACCACATGATTGAATGGAAGAGTCTGACCATTAGCCAGCTGTATTTTTAAATGCAAGCACCCTGCGATTACGTGCCAGTTTGTAAGTAAATAGCCATCATCGGATATCAGGAAACCAGTTCCGTGGCCTCCGTCATCACGTCCAATATATACGGTGGAATTTCTCGCGGCTTTTGCGCATCCATTGGTCGGTTCATGTTCGTCCTGTTTATAAATATCCTCAATCAATCGCGCATACAGGGTGTCCATTTCTTGAGCGGGACCCGTTTTTATGGGTGCGGAGCTATTTTGATAGGCATATTTGTCTGAGTATTCTGCGGCAAGACGATTGGCTTCATTAATTTGCTCTGGGAGCATTTCAATACAAAGTTTCTGTTTGTCATGATTCGCCGTCGCCCATCCTTGCTGAGCCGAAAGGGTTAGCCATGCATACGCTTGGATGCAGTCTTTGGGAACCCCGGCGCCATGAATGTAAAGTTGACCCAGTCTCCACTGAGAAGCAGGGAATCC
>Ga0307990_1001603_pt1 | contig 18848 bp, 9 predicted proteins | sample EllFjometagen129_FD_203168 | JGI IMG/M metagenome (GOLD analysis project Ga0307990, IMG submission 203168) | Marine microbial communities from Ellis Fjord, Antarctic Ocean - #129 | ecosystem: Environmental > Aquatic > Marine > Unclassified | place: Southern Ocean | collected 2014-10-08
TGCGGCTTCGCCGCATCCACCCCCACCACTCAAATAGTTAAAGTCTTGTCATTCCGATCCGCCAACCGGCGGAGAGGAATCTTTTTTATCTTTTTATCATTTTGTCGGATACTAATGGTTATTTATAATGCAAGCTAATAATTCGTTTTTTCGAATAACTTTAACCAATAGTTTTTGGTAGTTTTGCGGACCAATAAAACACATCAATCGTAAGAAAATATTATGGAAACGGAAAAATTTAAAATCCTGCTCGTTGACGATGAAAAAGACATTCTTGAATTTCTTGGATACAACCTGAAACGGGAAGGTTTTATAGTAACTACAGCAAGAAATGGCAAGGATGCCATTCAACTCGCAAAAGAGGAAAAACCGCATTTGATTATTCTTGATGTGATGATGCCCCAGCTTGATGGCATTGAAACCTGCAGCCAGATCAGGGCAATTCCAGACTTGTCGAGCACAATTATTGTTTTTTTAACAGCACGTGGAGAGGATTATAGTCAGATTGCCGGATTTGATGCCGGTGCCGATGATTACATTACCAAGCCTGTTAAGCCAAAAGTTTTAATTAGCCGGATAAAAGCAATGCTTCGCAGATATAAAGAACCGGAAGAAAAAAATGAAGAAATAAAATTTAAAAACATCACCATCAACAGGGAACGCTACCTTATTATAAAGGATGATAAGGAGATTTCGCTACCAAAAAAGGAATTTGAATTACTCATGTTGCTTGCTTCAAAACCAAATAAGGTTTTTACCCGTGAGGAAATCTTTAGTAGGGTATGGGGAAATGATGTAATTGTAGGAGATCGTACCATTGATGTACACGTTAGGAAAATACGTGAAAAAATTGGGCTTGATAGTATTACAACTATTAAAGGAGTAGGTTACAAAATTGAATTGTAATGAAAAATGCCAGCCCCAATAGACTCTCCTTAAATAATGCAGTGTTAGGGGTAGTTTTTTTATCAGTAATATATACTCTAATTTCGATTTTCACTACTGGTTTTAACTGGCAAACACTGGTTATTATTGATGTCCTCTTATTTTTATTTATCTACTTTTCGTTAAAATATACCCTCGAAAAATTCATTTATCAAAAAATTAGACTGATTTACAAAACCATCTATAACCTGAAAAGACAAAAGGGTGAAAAAATAGAAAACCGCGAATTTGAAACCAACACCATCGAAAGTATTAACCAGGAGGTTTTGGAATGGGGCGAAAACAAAAAATTGGAAATTGAGCAACTTAAAAAGAATGAACGCTATCGCCGCGATTTTCTTGGAAATATTTATCACGAACTAAAAACCCCAATATTTAATATTCAGGGATATGTGCTAACTTTGCTTGATGGTGGCCTGGAAGATCAGACCATAAACCGCGAATACCTGCTCCGTACCGAAAAAAGCATCAACAGAATGATTGCCATTGTTGAAGATCTCGAAACTATTTCCAACCTCGAAACTTCGCAGATAAGCTTGCAGCATACCAAATTTGACATTGTTGAACTGTTTAGAGAGGTTTTTGATTTTCTTGAAAGAAAAGCTAAGAAAAAAAAGAAGGCGTTTTCTTTTACTAATAAATACGATAAGCCCATTGTGGTTGAAGCGGATAAAAAATGGATCAGGCAGGTTTTGGTAAATCTATTGGACAACTCCATTAAATATGGCTCAGCAAAAGAAGGGAACACCAGGGCAAGTTTTTTTGATATGGATGAAAACTTGTTAATAGAGATAAGCGATGATGGTTCAGGAATTGCCCCTGATGAAATCCCACGTGTTTTCGAAAGGTTCTTTCGTACCCAGAGCGCCCGCGATCGCGACAAATCCGGAACCGGCCTTGGCCTGGCCATTGTAAAGCACATTATCGAAGCCCACGATCAAACTGTAAATGTGAGGAGCCGCTTGGGAGTGGGGACTACTTTCGCATTTACTTTGAAAAAAGGATGATTTTTCGGGATCTTCAGTCCTCAGTGCCGGGCTTCGCCCGTGCATCCACGAAAAATTACGAAAATCATAGATTTTCTATTTTTCGGGATCTTCAGTCTGCTGCCCACTGCCAACTGCGGACTGCCTACTGCCCACTGCCCACTGTGGACTGTAGAATTAAAAAGGATAGCCAATGGCGATATTTAAAATAATGTTGCTTTTTCGCCATGATTTTTTACCAAGCTGAATTTTATCAAACACCCATCTTTCTCCTTCGGGCAAATAGGGCTTTCTGAGCGGAAAGGCCATATCGAACCTTATAATCACGAAAGTAAAATCAATCCGAAGCCCAAAACCTGCGCCAACAGCAAGTTCCCTGGCAAAGGTTTTAATGTCGAACTGTCCTCCCGGGCGTTGCTCATCTTTGTTTACCAGCCAAATATTTCCGGCATCTGCAAAAAAAGCTCCTTTAAAATATCCGTAAATCGGAAAACGATATTCAAGGGATGCCTCAAGTTTGATATCTCCGGATTGATCCACATACACATTTGAAAGAGAATCAGGCGGGGCGTATATTCCGGGCCCGACTGTTCTGGCCCTGAAAGCTCTTACACTGTTGGTTCCACCAACAAAAAACTGCTTAATGTAGGGAATGGTTGCTGAATTGCCATAAGGAATTGCTGCAGCAGCAATTGTTCTTAGCCCAACCCGGTTTTTACGCCCGATTTGCCAGAAATAACGAATTTCATTTCTTAGCCTGACATATTGCGAAAATGGCACATCAAGAATTTTGTGTTGGTTTTCGGATGTTGGTTTACTGCCCATTATTGCTGAGGTAAGCAGGTTAGCAACATTACCCGAAAATTCAATGCCCTGGCTGATCATAAAATTTGTCGGATTATTTTGGAGGTAGAAATTACTGTAGGTAAATGTGTAGCCTCCGCCAATAATAAATTGTTCTTCAAAGCTGCGTTTTATTGTCGGGTTCTCATCCAGGTATTCCTGAAATTCATCAGAGCTTTTGACAAGATTGGTAAAATTTATATCCGTAGGATTAAAGCTTTGTGTAATGCGTGGTGAGGATTTCCACGAATAACCCAGGGTTACATTGAAGGATTGCAATTCGTAATACCTCACCCTGGAATACAGGCCGCCTCCAACATTGATGGTTGTCTTTGGCACATATTCCCTCGATTGATTCCGGTTGAACCTAAAGGGAACGAACCTCGGGAAGGTCAGCGTTCCATCGAGTGTAACTTCATAAGAGGTTTCTCCCTGAAAGTCGCCGCTATATTGCGTTTCGAATCGTCCACCAAGATTGATCGAAAACAATTCTGCTCCCCTGAAGGTATTCCGGTTTTTAAAATTCAGGTTTAGTCCCGGGCCAACATAGTTATTGGTTTTAACTGCAGCGCTAAACTCTGCCCCGACCGACATTTTTTTCTGGGTGGTAAGGTAGATGCCGGCGGTCATTGTTCCCTTGGTTGTGTCGCTGATATTGAAACGGGCATTTGCAAATTTATACACTCCCAGCCCCATGAGATAGCTCAATGTATTGTAGTGATTCTTCCTTGAATAGAGACTATCCGGAATTAAAAAAACAGCATCAAGAATGGTTGAATGGTTGAAGTAATTATGGTTTGAAATATAATAAACATTATCAATAAGGGTAGTGTCGGGCTTGTATTTTTCGAGTGAATAATCATCAAAAACGTAAATCTTTTCAAGGGAGAAAGCTGTATTTGAAACCTTAGGAATATCGGGCTTTGTTTCTAAAGTAAGATTGATCTCCCTGTTTCCAATGGTCGAATCTGCTTCAAATTGAAGATAGTCAGGACTGAAATAGAAATAGCCATTGTTCTTCAGGTATTTGTCAATTCGTGAGCGTTCATCCTTAAGCACCGTCAAACCATAAGGATTTCCGGGTTTGATAAGCGTTTTCTCTTCGGTGGTTTTTATTTCAGTACTTAACTTTGAATTGTCTGCGGGAAATGAAACATCCTTAATTTTATAAAAGGGTTTTGGAGAAACTTCAAAATGAACACTTGCAGTCTTTTTGTTGGATTGTACGCTGTAGGAAGATTTTGCATGAAAATGCCCACTGTTTTGCAAACGGTTTACCATGGCCACGTTGATTTGTGCAAGATTTAAATCGTTTAGTTTTACCGGAGGCTCACCAATTTTATACTTTATCCAATAGCGCAAGCCTTTCTCCTTATCTGGTTCTTTCACAAGGTTGTGAATACTCAGAAAGGGGCGCATCCAGAGAAATTTGGTATTTGGGTCTTTGACAAGATCGTGAAGCTCAGTGGTGATTGCACTTTTATTCGAAAGTAATTCGATGGAATCATAAGTAATTTCTGCTCCTGTAAAAAGATATTCGCCATTGGGTATCTTTCTCAATCCCGTGCAGGCAGAAAGTAAAACGCCAGCAATAATTGCCGGTAGAAAAAACCAATATGAATTATTTTTGTGCATTAACAAAGCTTCAATAAATTTCGATATTTAGTGTTGATCTTTAAAGTAAGTTTTTTTGAAATATCAATTGCCACATCCTTTTGCCATTGGCATCCCTACGGGAAGGTTGTGGATTAAATTGATGTGATGAATGCCCCTGCCTTTTCGCTGTCAATGCCTTAGGCATTGACAGCGAAAAGGCAGGGGAGGCACTTCTAAATTCATTAATCCCCGGGTTAAAACCCGGGGCAAGTGAAAAGTATCGAGTTTATGGACATACACTATTTATTCCTGTCGTTTAGATTCATTTTTATCTCCCGGTTTATTGTTTGTTTCTTTTTTACGTTTAAACAAGGAATTAAAACTTTTTTCGATGATGAAAGCCAGGCCGCTGTATGAGACTTCACCGTCAAAAAGATCGTAAGCATTTTCGCGATAGACCCTAAGTTTGTACTCCCTGCTTTCGGTTAAATCGTAGGTAGCCGAAAATTCGCCGTAGGTATTAGACGTATTTCCCCCGGTGTATTGCTTGCTTCCTTCCACATCAAAACTCCCCGAAGCTTCAACGGTTAACCTGTCGTTGAGCAATTTTTTTGATACCTGAACATCAAGTTCAGTGCGAACCTCGCTGCCTCCGCCCGAGTAATCTTCGTAAGATGTGAGGCCAAAATTCATATCTACACCTTTTATAAAACGGCTCGACATTTTATTGAGCTGGTCGGCAAGAATACCATTAACGCTGTTTCGGGCCGCGGTGGTGGCAAAACTTTCGGCGCTTCCACCTGTCGAAGCAAAGGGGCTGTCGGCTATAAAACTACCCGTAACCAGCAGGGCAAAAACCTGCTTGTTCAACTCCGATTCGTTTTGACCGGAGTTTAGCATCGTTAATTTACTTGAAATAGTAGGATAGTTTACCAGGTACTTTTCAGGAAGATCAATATTAAAACTTACCTCCGGCTCAGATAAAAATCCTTTCAGGTTGAGCAAAACTTCGTAGGGCAAACGTTGGTTAAACATATTTTTTTCCGCCTCGGTCATTCCCGATGATTCGTTTGAAACAAGAGCCGCCGACTGGGTTTTCACAATATGGATGGCTGTAAAATTCATGTTGGCATCCATCAAATTTCCCGACCAGGCCACTGTGCTTCCGGGTTGAAAAGCAAAGGTTTTTTTCACCAAACCATAAAAGCTAAGTTGGTAAATTCCTTCGGTAACCTCAAAAACGCCCGTGAGGGTTTGGCTACCACTGGGGTTGATGGAATAATATAACACAGCACTCCCGCTTACTGAGCTATAGTCGCCAGAATAGGGGTCGATGACCACTTTAAACTTTGCTTTTGGGTCCAGTTTAAGTTCGGCATTTAAATCGATGCCCTCAAATTTTGAAACAAGTGTGTCTGTAATATTCGCAGCTTTCCTGATCTGAAATATTGAATCGATGCTCTGCTTAGGGTCGCTAAAGTTTACTATGCCTTCCGGGGAAACCAGTTCAATTTCACTACCCGGCAAAACATAAGTTAAATTTGTTCCTTCCTTTACGGTTAGCTCAGCTTCGATTAGGGGTAATTCCGTATCACCTTTCAGCGAAATATCCGCATCGAAAATAAATGAACCGTAAAACCCGGAATTGTCTTTTTTAGTGCTGTTTACCGGTTGAAAATCGCTTGCTTTAATGTTAAGGTCGAAATCAAAGTTTGTGTAATTTTTAGTAAACAGATTGCCATGCAACACAAACTTACCACCATGGGAATCATAGGTTGTAAAATCCTTGAATGAAATACCTTTTTTATCAAAATTGATGGTTTCATCCCGCATTTCGGCCATCAGGTTTAATTTATTGATGCGCATGTGGGTATCTTTAAAATTAAGGTATCCGTTGATGACCGGCGATTCAACATTTCCATCTGCTTTTATTTGCCCTTCGATTTTACCATTGGTTTCAGACACCTCACCAAACGAAAACAGCTCGAACCATTGGGGGTCGTCAATATTAATATGTGTATCAAAATGAATTTTTTGCGGGTAATCCGATTTCTCAATATTACCTTCTGCACTAATGTTGTTTTGCTTATTGATTAATGATATATTTAGTGCCAGATCAGTTTCGTTTTCCTGGAGATCGAATTGTAAATCGCCCACGAGGGTTTCTAAAAAATGAAATTCGATGATTGAAATATTGGCTTTAATACCTGAATAATTATTATCTCCCGGCAAATCAAGCGCTGCATTGAGTCTTCCTTTAAAAATTTTAAAGTCATCCGAAACATTAACGATATTGAGCAGGTTGGAAAGTTCAAAATCTGAAAATATTACTGTGTTTTTCAAATCTTGTGTTTCAATACCGAATTGCTGGGTGCTGTCAGAAAAAATAAACTCGTGGGCAAATAGTGCCGAATCATAAATGTTAAGATAGTTTTCGGGGTGGATTTTCCAGGGTTTGCTATTCAATACCAATCCATCATCAACAAAAGAAATGCTTACTCCCTTATCGGAAATTTCGATGTTGTTTTCAAAAAAATAGTCGGGATTTGCCTGATCGCCCGTAATTGAAATTCTCGAATTAATTTTCCCATGATTTATGGTTTCATGTACATTCAGCATTCCAATATGCAAGGTATCGTAATATAGATTTTGAAAACCTGAAATAAACGTGAGTGAATCGTGAATGCCATTAATTATAAGATTGAGGTCTTCTACAACAATATCTTCCCATTTTATTATCGGGGCACTTAAATTTAATTTTAAATGATTGTTGTTGCTGGTGTAACTGCCCCTGATCGAATCCAACGAAAGTTGCTTTAATTCGGGTAAAATATTGGCAGTAAATTCAGGGGTTAGATTCAGGTTCATTTTAAAATCGATGGTTTTACCCAAGGGTAATTCCAACGTATCGGCAAGTCCAAGAAATTTATTGCCGGCAAGCGTGAGTATATTCCCCATATCCTCAACAGGGATATTGCTGTTGAACTCTAAACCCAACAATTCCGATTTAAAATCCAAAAAGGTACTCCGGGGAGTAAAAACCGGGTTGATAAACACCGGCTCTAATTCAAAAAAATTTCCTTCATCATAAATTCCTGCACCCCTTATTGCGATTTGGGCATTCAGGTTATTGATGGATGCATATTTTCCATCCACCTCAAATTTCCCCTTGAAAGCTATTTGTTCCCTGGTGAAATTTAAGCTGAAAAGATTTAATAATTTAATATCAAAGTTTGATGAAATGACGGTGCTGTCGGCGTTGATATGAGCGCTGGCCGTAAGGTCGAAATCAGCATTGGAATCCTTCGAATTTATTGATGTATGGAAATCCATTCCTCTTAAAACACCCTCAAAGTCAATATCCCTGTAGGTGTATTGCTGATAGCCTGCTGAATCGATTGTTCCATTTACCTGCAACGAAATACTGTCGCCACTTAGGCCAGAGCCTGAAGCTATAAAATTCAGACTGGTATTTCCTATCGTTGTGTCGCTTAATATTTCGCCAAGCTGCAAATTATACAAGTCTAACTTTAAATCTACACTGTCAGGTAATAAATCATCGCCTGCCCAATAAAATGCATCAGCTTTAAAATCACCAAAGTTGGATGTGAAATTTACTTTGGCGTTCAGTGAATCGGGCTTTCCTTTGGCAGTGAGTGTTATTATAATATTGTCAGGAAGATTGAATCCGGTAAAATAGGATGAGTCGGTGAGAAAGACAATTTCGTTCTTGTTTGTTGTTATTGTATCGAAGGAAAGGTCAAACTTTAAGTCTTTAAAATTTGTTGCATTTAATACCTTCCCATTTCCTTGTATTCGGGTGTGATCCAAAAGCGCAAGGTTTAAATAGTCAACTTCAAGGCTGTCAACTTTTCCGCCAATTAAGGTGTTAAATTCTACATCAAGGTTGTTGTATTTTGAAAAGGCAGAATCATTCGGGTTTAGCCCTGCAAGTAAAAAGACCTCAGCGGTGTTGACAGATGATTTTCCCAGGGCGATATTTAAGGAGGCCGTTCCCGGATTTTGGAGCAACTTTGTGAAACTTTTAAATTGCGATTGGAGATTTCCCTGAAAATAGCTAAGACCTGTTTGAATTTCCAATCTTGTTATTGAAACAGAATCGTTTGCTAATTTAGCTTGCAGGGACATATTTTTAAGCACAACACCACTTTTTTCAGTAAAGCTTAATTGCTTTAACTCTACCCCTGCCCTATCTTCGTTTACATAAAAATTATTCAGGTCCAGGCCAAAATCCTCAAGCATAATGTGGCTGTAATCCATTCCGTACTCCGCAGCTTTTGCTGCCTTGTCATCGAATCCAAAATTAAACCCATCTATTTTAAGTGCATCAAGTGTAATATTCCAATCGGGGAAAATTGAGGTTTCTGTTGTTGCGGTAGATTCATTGCCCGAATCAGTAATTTTGGTTTCCATATCCACATTTGAAGTACCTCCACCCATAACAATTATAGCATAGCTGCGATCAAGTTTAAGCCTCCCCAGGTTAAGATTTTTCCGGTTTAGGTCAAGATTTTTCGGATTAAAAACCAGGTTGCCAACTTTTGAGTTAAAAGATAAATCCGTGCTATGATCGAAAAAACTAAAACCAACATTTTCAATCGACAGTTGATTTAAACCAATGTCAGGAAAATTTTCATCTGAAGTTACATTGGTTTGCTGATCTGGAACTATTTTGTTTTGATCTGCCTTAACAACCGCCCATTGTTCAAAGCCGGCGGAAGTATTTTGGAGTTTTACCTCATCAACAAAAAATAACATTTCATCAAGATCGATGGATTCAAAATTAAATTCAAGCAATCCGAGGTTTAAGCGGGCATCTATACCAAGTGTTTCATCCCTGAAATGGCCATTGATCGATGAAAGCCTGATTTTATCAACTGAAATCTTCCACGGTGATGCCTCTATCCCCTGATCTTCAATTTTGGGTTGAGTGCTGTCATTTGTAAATGCATCGATGATAAATTGAAAATTATACGCACTTCCCGGAGTCCCTCTTAATACCTTGCCTTTTAACCCGTCAATAGTAATATTATGAAGGTTTACCTCATTTCTGAGCAAAGCAAATAAGCCCACATTAATTTCAATACGATCAACAAAGAGGAGGGTATCATTTTCCTGTCCTGCCACAAAAAGACCCCTGATATTCACTGTTTTTGGCATGGCAATTTTTACTACACTTAGCCTCACATCAAGATTGTAATCCGTACTTATCTTTTTGCTTACCCCTTGTGTAATTAATGTTTGTATTGCCGGAATATTGAGCATGGCCACCAAAACAAAAAGCACGGCAAGCACACCGGCTATAATTTTTGAAATCAGGCCAAGGCTCTTGATCAATATTTTATTTGTTCGATTGGGGTTCACGATTTGCAAAAAAACCTTATTGTTTTTTTAGCAAAAATACAGTTTTAAATAAGTGGGGGGAATAAGCCCTGAAATTGTTTTTTATACTCAGGACTCCTTACTTAGCGTAAATCAAGTATCGTGAATAATGTATCTTATGCCATTGGCATCCCTATGGGAGTGAATCTTTGTGCCCTTAGACTTTTAAAAAAACCACTAATGCTAACATGTTAACAATATTTATGCTGCTGTTTTTCCCTGAAAGGCTTTTTTCTCTCAGGGAAAAATGTAGTGCCTTGGTGGCTTGTGCCATAGGCATCACAATGTGAGTGGCTGCTCTTGTTTAATTTGCCCCTAAAACGGAGTAGCAAAAATCTTCGGTGATGTTTATTGGGTTTATTATCACAGGCTGAAAGCCTGTCCATAGGACTCCTGCGGAGGAACATCAAAGCATATTTCGCCTTCAATAACCACCGGCAGGCTGTAGGTCTGCGACAGGTTAGATGGCAAAACCTCATCATCGGGTGATTGATTTTTTTGGTGATGAGTTTCAGCCTTTCAGGCTGAGGGAGTGTTGTGGCTTCCCTCGTAAGGTCAGGCGATGCCTGACCTTGTGATGTGCCAGCCTTTCAGGCTGCGGCATTGCTTTGAGCATTAAGAACAAATTTTAGAAACTACCCTTATTCCCTTGCCACTCACATAGTGAAGGGTTTTCATGGATTTAAGGCTTCAATATGTTTTCGATAAAATCGAGGAGCTTTTGTTTCCTGAATGGTTTGGTAATGTAATCATTGCAACCACTGGATAGATATTCGCTTTTTTGCGATACAAGGGCATTAGCAGTTACTGCTGCTATGGGCGTTTCCTGGTACTCCGGCATCTGTCTTATTTTTCCAACAACTTCCAATCCATCTATCCCGGGGCCAAGATTTATGTCCATTAGTATTATATCAAACTTTTTTTCTTTAACTAACATTAATGCATTTTGTCCATTTTCAGCACACGACAGCTTATATTTTCCTTTCAAAAACAATTTAACAAACTGGCGGTGTCCAGCATCATCTTCCACGTACAATACATTTATTACGGAATTACCGGTTGAGGGTGATCTGTCAGGCTCATTAACTTTTACCGATGTTGATTGCGCTAATGAATCCTTACCTTTTTTTGGAATATAAATAGTGAAGGAGGTTCCACTACCTTCCTTACTTTTCATATCGATAAATCCCTCCAGCAAGTCCACATATTTTTTCGTGATATACAGTCCAATTCCCATCCCTTCGAATGAACGGTTGTAGCCCTCGCTTACCTGTCGGAAAGCCTGGTAAATCAGTGAAACATTCTCCGGAGGAATTCCAATGCCGGTATCTGCAACTGTAACAGCGAAGCAATCGACATTGTTGGCTATTACTTGTTTCAAGCTGAGCGTAATACTTCCTTTTTGGGTATATTTCACTGCATTGTTCAGCAAATTGTTGAGTGCCTGGGTTAATAGTACCTGATCGATTTCGGCTATAGCTTCCGATAGCTCTATGTTTTGTCTTATGACGAGATTTTTTTCGACCGCTTCATAATTATAGGATTCACAAACATCACTGATAATTCTTATAATGTTTTCGGGTTTCTTATTTACTGTAACTTTGTTTGCATCCAAAACAGCTAAGTCGATAATCAGATTAAAAGTATTGAGAATCCGTTCAGAACTTTTTAAAATCGTTTCAGCATACGACTTGAATTCAGGGTCTTCAAGACATTCGAGCAGTATCTCTGAAAATCCAAGGATACCATTTAAGGGAGTTCGTAACTCATGGCTCATCGTTGACAGGAAATTTGTTTTCATTTGATTCATTTCCTGTGCATGTTTTTGGGCGGCCAGCATATCGGCCTCCACTTTTTTACGGGCTGAGATATCGCGTAAAATTCCAAGGGCATTCCAATTTCCATGAATGTTAAGTGATGACAATGATAATTCAACAGGAATAATTTTCCCATCCTTTCTTTTGGCCTCAAGTTCAGTTATATTTCCTACGACATCGCCCTCACCCGATTTCAAAAAATGCTTGAATCCTTTTTCGTGAGCTTCCAAATATTTTTCAGGCGCAATGATTTTATGGAGGTTTTTGCCTTTCATTTCAAGCTCTGAATATTGTAATAATTCGGTAGCGGCTTTATTCCAGAATGATACATTGCCATGATGATCCATTAAAATGATGGCATCTATTGCAGCTTTAGAAAATTTGTTGAATTTTTCCTCGCTTAGTTTTATTTCTTCCAGGGCTTTCTTGCGGCTGGTAATATCACGCATTGCTACAACCCGGACATTTTCACCTTCGTAAATAACATTTTTTGCTTCCTGCTCAATGTGAAATGCTGACCCGTCTTTTCTTATCCCCATTAATTCGTAGGGTATGGTAATTTTGTTTTTTGAATTTTCAACTACAGCTTTTCGATGATCAGGATGGATTAATACCTCAAATAGGTTTTTACCGATAAGTTCTTCCCTTTCGTAAGCAAACATCTGGCAAAATGAAAGATTGCAGTCTTTCACCAAACCTTTGTTATGAATTACAATTCCTTCAAAAGTTAATTGTGAGAGTGATTTATATCGTTTTTCGCTTTCAATGAGTAGTTTCTCCTTTTCCTTTTTGACCTTCCGTTCCTGTTGAAGTTCCAGCATATTTTTAATGGAAACCGGCAGCCGTTTTATATGATCCTTCATGATGTAATCCCATGCACCAAGTTTAAGGCAATCAATGGCTCTTTCTTCGCTTATTTGGCCTGTAACAAATATAAAGGGGATGTCAGGGATGATTTTTTTATGGATTTCCAAAGCCTGCAAACCATTGAATTCGGGGAGTAAGTAATCTGATAGTACAATATCTGGATTGAAATCAATAAGCGCTTTGCTGAATCCTTCCCTGGTATCAACAATTAAGGTTGTAAAATCAATTTCTGAATTATCGATAATTGAAAAGATAATTTTCTTATCTATTTCATTGTCCTCAAGAATTAATATTCTTATGGCCTTACTACTTTTCATATTTTTGGTTTTTGGGAAACTCACTAACATAGCCCTACAATGTAAATAAAAAAATGAATTATCTGCAAATTTATCTTAATCTGAAAAATTCATGAATTTTTCACTCTGACGGCCAAAAGGCCGGCAGAGCCGAATTTCCTTTGGAAATTCGAGGGTTAACCCTCGAAAATATTTTAAAAAATATTTTCGGCCTTCGGTGAGTAATCCACAAATTCATTGAATTTGTGAATTAATCAGGTTAAAATCAGGCATTTATTTTTAGTATGCTGTTTCCGGAAGCATCTTGCGAAAGTTCTATTTGGGTACTTATCCTTTCTTTTAAGGCCTCTACATGGCTAATTATGCCAATGGTGCGGTTGGTTTCGTGTTGAAGTCTTTCGAGGGTTGAAAGTGCCGTGTCGAGGGTTTGCTGATCGAGGCTGCCAAACCCTTCATCGATGAATAAGCTGTTGATTTTGGTTTTACTTGCAGCCAGGTCGCTCAGGCCAAGCGCAAGGGCAAGGCTTACCAAAAAGCTTTCGCCACCCGATAGTGTTTTCACCGAGCGTTTTTCATCACCATAGTAAGTGTCAATTACAAAAAGTTCATCGTTATCACCGGCAATCTCGTTGATCACAATGTATCGGTCGGTAAGTTTTTTAAGATGATGATTGGCGCCTGCCAGCATTTGGACAAGAGTGAGTTGCTGTGCAAACCTTGAAAATTTACTTCCTGTGGCATCACCAATCAGGTTGTTCAAGGCTTCCCATCTCGAAAATTCCTTTTCTTGTTTTTGAATATTCTGATGGATTCCGGATGATTTTTCACGATTTTCAGCATCAAGCTGCAGACGAGCAGTGTGATTTCCAATTTCTCTTTCACACCCGGAAATTTCCTGTTCGAACATCTGCTTTGAATTTTGGAGCAATTCAAGCGGAGTATCTTTGTCATCAGCAGCCTTTAAATTGTTGATGTTTTCCTTGACATCCTCAATCGATTGGCCGGTTTTATCGATGGCTGATTTCAGCACATCCAGTCTCTGTTGAATATCTGCAGCTTCTTCCTCGTTGAGCAAAGCTTTTGATGCATCAATATAGCTTTGTATTCCGAGTGGTTTTAATATGGCTGATAATTTGGTTTGTAAATGATTACTTTCCACCTTCAAATCCCCAACCTCAACTTTCATCTTTTTTATTTGATCTTTAGTGTTTTTTATTTGCTCTTTTAGGATTTCGATTTGCTTGTCAATTTGATTGTTCTCTTTTTGCAGTTTTTGAATTTTTAAGATACTAAGCTTGTCTTCTTTATCCGGATTCTTATCTCCAAAAAGTAAACTTCTTTTTTTGTTGAGCTGTTTTAGCGTTTCATTAAGCAAACCCAAATCGAGTAAAAGTTGTTCATTTTCGATTTTTGTGGAAGTAATTTGTTTTTCCTTTTCGGCAATGGCCGAGGATGTGCTTGCCGCATTTTCGCGGTATTGGGTTTTTTTTGTTACGGCCTCCTTATACCTGGAAAGTTTGTTTTGTAAAACTGATATTTTGTCGGTAGCTCCCATTTTTGTATCGAAATACTTGTTGAAAGCTTGAAGAATATAATTGATTTCACTTTCGAGTTGTGTTAGTTCCTGTGCTTTTTCGATAAGACCCAAAATTGCTGTGAGCCTGTTTTCGAGCGTGCTAATTTTTTGCAGCAGGGCCATTTTATCTTTTAACCTGTTCAGGCTTTCTTCATTGCTGATGATTATATTTTTAACAGTTTCCGGTTCATAATCGCTGAGGGCCTTTGGTAATTTTTCAATTTGTAATTTTATTTCTTCCTGTGTTCCGTCAATTTCCGCAGCTAATCTTTGTAAATTACTTTCAAAGTTTAGAAGTTTTGATTTGCATTCGCTGAGCTCGTGGTTGAACTTTTCGAATGTGTTCTTCAGCTTATCAAAATGCAGTTTTTCTTGATTAAGTAATGAGGAGGTTTCATCCAAATTGCTCTTGTAACTATCGATAAACGGATGATGGGTTGATCCACAAAGTGGGCATGGGCTTTCGGCTTCCAACAGTAACCGGGCCTGATCGTATTTTGCCTCCAATGTTTCCCGCTCCTTTCGTGTACGCAACCCTTCAATACGTTTTTCAGAAATTTCGATGGCCTGAGCTGTTGTTTTTGTTTTTTGTTTTAGGCTGTCAAAAGTTTTGGTTGTTTCGGCCCGGTTCAGTTCGTTTTTATTTTTTTCTTCATTATAATTTTTCAAAGATTTTGATAGCCTTAAAATTTCGGTAAGTACCTGTATCGCGGCAGTAGTTTCTTCAATATTTCCTAACAAATGCTGTTGGTCAGGAAGTACACCGTCAAATTCTGCTAAGCAAATTTTTCTTTCATCAGCCACCGCCCGGCCTTCAAGTTGGAGAAATTCCAGTTTTTCCGACAAAGATTTTATCTTGGTAAAAGAATTATAAATTTCGGCATGGTCAGTTTTGATAATTTGATTTAAGCGTTCCGCTTTGTTGTCCTCTTGTGTTTTTAGATTAATAATTCCGGGAAGTACTTCTCCTAAATTTTCCAAACGGGGATTTTCATCAATAAACTTATCAATACGAAGCAGGTTTTGATTTATGGTATCCAGGCTTTCTGTTTGTTGCTCCATCGAAATTATGGTTTCGTCAAACTCATGTTGGATTTTTGACAGCAGTTTTTCGGCCTGCTCTTTTTTTGATTTTTCGATATTTATTTCCTGATCCAAATTTTTTACTTCAACAATTACAGGTTGCAAGGCATCATAGATTTTCTTCGCACTTTCAAGTTGGCCATTTTTTGTTTTAAGATCATCATTCAAAACAAGGCTGTCTTTAGATTTTATAGCCAATTGCTTGATTGATTTTTCAAGTTTCAGGTTCAACAAGTTGATCCTTTCTTCATTTGCCGACAGCCTGTCGATGTCGCTTTTGTAGGGAAGTAGCTTATGATGAAGGGTAAGTCGTTCACCATCATTATTCGTTTCTTTTTTTCTTATGAGCAATAAATCAAATTGCTTTTTCAGTTTTTCTTCAAGCGTTGTTTTTTCGCTAAGCTGTTTTTTTATATTTATTTTTTTATCAATGCTAATCAATTGTTTTTTACCCTGATCAATTTTGTTTTGAAAACTTAGTACCTCATTTTTAAAGGCTTGAATTTCTTCGTTACTCAACAACGTTATATCGCCCAGTTTTTCGACCAACTGATCCAACATGGTTTTTTCCGCTTTTTGTTTTTCAAAAGCCGTTTTCCCAATTTCCCTGTAAATTTCGGTTCCGGTAATTTTTTCGAGTAATGCACTACGGTCTTTTGCATTTGATTTTAGAAATTTTGCAAACTCACCCTGCGAAAGCAAAATTGATTTAATAAATTGGTCGTAATTCAGGCCAATGATTTCAGCGTTCTTATCCGGGACATCACCTTTTTTTAAATCTAAAAATCCAAAATCTCCCTTCTCATCCTGCACAGCAATAGTCATGTGGTAATCTCTAAGGTTGCCTGTCCGGGCGCGGCTGATTTCCCATTTCGAGCGAAAGGTTTTTCCATTCGATTCATATTCTACCTCACAAAAAGCCTCATCGGTATTTCTTGTAATTACAGCCCCCGTTTTTTCGATGGCCGATTTTGAAAGGCTTCCTGAACGTGGTGTTGCATTAAAAAGCGCCAGGGTGATGACATCCAGTAACGTGCTTTTTCCCGATCCGGTTGGGCCGATGATGGCAAAAAGCCCGGTTTGTGCCAAAGGGCCTTTCGCGAAATTAACCTGGTGAACTCCTTTAAGGGAGTGAATATTTTTGAGTTTTATGCTGTTGATTTTCATAATTAATTAATTTTTTCGGTTGAGTACACAATTTCAACCAGGGCTTTAAATGTGTGGATTAGATCTTTCTTTTCAACAACGCCCTGATGCTCGAGCAGTTGTTCAAAAACTTCGGTTTCGTTCATGTCGCTGAGCGTTTTCCCGGCGTCCTGCCGGAAATAATCGGAGTAGTTTCTGTTAGCAAAAGTCAGGGTATGCCTGATGATTTCAAAGTTGTGATCCTGATGGTTGATGTCTTCAACAAAATTATTGGCAGCCCTCGCAAGAAGGGGGTCGTATTCCGTTTCTTCAATATTCAGCTCCAGCCAGTCGGGCAATAAAGAATCAGAAGTATAGGTCTCCACCTTTTTAATAACATCCTCATATTTTCCCTTAAAGCTTTTTAATTTCCTTTCCTGGGGGATTTCCAACTTTTTATGGCTGATTTTTCCATTGCTGAGTTCGATAATCCTCACAGATTTTTTATTGTTCTGCTCACTATAGCTCAAAGCAATTGGCGATCCTGAATAGATTACCGGTGGTTTTTCGCTTATGGACTGAGCACGGTGAATGTGGCCGAGGGCATAGTAATCGAATATTGCAGGAAATTCGCTTGCCGTTACTCCGGCCTGGTTGCCCAGATGAATATCGCGTTCGCTCTCCGAAAGTTGCGATCCCTGCATGTAAAGATGCCCTGTGGCGATTACCGGAATGTTGCCTTCTTTATATTGTTCTACAAGCATCGCCAACTCACGGTAATGGTTTACAATCCCCTCTTTTGTTGCTTTAATCCTGTCGTTTGGCGATTCGCCTGCCACGGGGGTACGAATGTCTTTTTCGCGTAGGAAAGGGACTGCAGCGATTACCGCCTCAGTTTTTCCACGATCATCGGGTATTTCAATAATTTCATCGGAAAGGTTGCCGCTTGCCCCGCCAACAATGCTTACGTTCAATACTTCCAGAATCTCCCGGGGAGCTTCGAGGGTGCTCACAAAATCATGATTCCCCCCGGTGATAATGATTTTGCGGAGATTGGTTTTTATTAAATCTTTCAATATTTGATAATAGGTTTTCAGTGCCAGGTTGGAAGGGTAGCCTACGTCAAAAATATCACCACAAACCAGCAGTACTTCAATGTTTTGAGTTTGAATTGTTTCGGTGAGCCAATTAAAAAAATACTGATGTTCATCGGTACGGTCGTTACCATATAACTTGTGGCCAATGTGCCAATCGGAGGTGTGAAGGATTTTCATGATGCAAACTTATAAAAGATTAAAAATCAAAAGTAGTGGTTTTAAATGAGAAGGTACGGGGAGACGCGGAGGCGCAGAGAAAAAAGCACGCGGAGACGCGGAAGCGCAGAGAAAAAGGCACGCAGAGACGCAGAGGCGCGGAGAGGAAAGCAAGCAGAGACGCGGAAGCGCAGAGAAAAAGGCACGCAGAGACGCGGAGGTGCGGAGAGGAAAGCAAGCAGAGACGCAGAGGCGCAGAGAGGAAAGCAAGCAGAGACGCGGAGGCGCAGAGAAAAAGGTACAGGGAGACGCAGAGGCGCAGAGAGGAAAGCAAGCAGAGACGCGGAGGCGCAGAGAAAAAGGTACGGGGAGACGCGGAGGCGCAGAGAAAAATAAAAAAATTCGCTGAGGGAGGGAGGAAAAATTGGGAGTTTTAATTGGCGCTTGTGAAGAAAAATGATTTTGGAAGATTGGCCGATTAAAAAATGATGCGTATTTTAGCGAGATATAAACAGTATTTTTTAAAATCCTAAAAACCCAATAGTATGCACGAAAATGAAATCGCCACACGCGTTATTGACACTTGCTTTTATATTCATAAGAAGTTGGGACCCGGCCTCCTGGAGTCGGTGTATGAAGAAATTCTTTCTTACGAATTGAATAAACAAGGACTACTGTTTGATCGCCAAAAGCCAATTCCCGTTTATTGGGACAATAAATTAATGGGCGTTGGATTCAGGGCTGATTTGTTGGTTGAAAACAAAGTTATTGTAGAACTAAAATCTGTAGAAATTGTCCTGCCTGTCCATTATAAAAAGCTGATAACCTATTTGCGAATTTTAGATATGAAGCTCGGCTTGATGATAAATTTTAGCGAGGTACTTTTAAAGAATGGAATCAAGCGGGTAGCCAATGGCTTGTAATTCTCTCCCTAATTAGTGTCTGTCCATAAAGTCGATGAAAAATCAATTTTGTGCTCACCTGTATAACCTTTCCGGTGCAGGTTCTGGATAGAATTTGTGATTATATGGGATTTATTGACATGTGTTTTTGTTTTT
>Ga0307990_1001606_pt1 | contig 18842 bp, 14 predicted proteins | sample EllFjometagen129_FD_203168 | JGI IMG/M metagenome (GOLD analysis project Ga0307990, IMG submission 203168) | Marine microbial communities from Ellis Fjord, Antarctic Ocean - #129 | ecosystem: Environmental > Aquatic > Marine > Unclassified | place: Southern Ocean | collected 2014-10-08
GCCAGGCGGGAGCATAACCTTCTTTGTGGCAGTAAACAATACATCTCAAGAGCTAGTCACTTTAACATCCTTGGTTGATGACCATTTTGGAGACCTGGATGGGCAGGGAAGCTGCATCCTGCCGCAAATTATCCTTCCCGGGGGGTCATATTCCTGCAATTTTAGCGGCATGGTAGCAGGATCATCTGGCGATGTCTTTACGAATGTCATAACCGCCTCAGCACAGGATGATGAGAATAATATTGTTATAAACGCTGATGATGCCACCGTGACAATCATCAATCAATCTATTCCAACATTTAATCTCTCTAAAATACCCGGTGCCACTACAATCCCGGAACCGGGAGGATTGGTAACCTTTACGATCCAAATTCAGAATACCTATGCTGAGGAATTGCAATTAACAAGTTTAATTGATGATACATTCGGAGATCTGGATGGACAAGGAACCTGCTCCTATCCACGAGAGATTTCAGATGGAAGCTCTTATACCTGTACTTTCAGTGCCACTGTCAGCGGTAATGCAGGGCTGATCCATACCAATATCGTCACAGCTCAGTTGGTTGATGAGGGACCCACAGGCAATAAAAGCGATACCGCCGCTGTCACCATCACCGACGTGCTGCCGAGTCTCCTGGTCACAATTACCGCAGGTGAAACCGAGGTTGTTGAACCTGGAGAGAACGTGGCGTTTACAGTTGAAATTGAGAATACTTCTGTTGAGGAAGTATCAATCACCAGCCTGATTGACAACACCTTCGGGGATCTTCATGGACAGGGAAGCTGTGCTATCAATAATTCAATCGCCATCGGCGGCAGCTACACCTGCTCATTTAATGGTTTTGTGAGTGGAGATGGTGGAGATACGTTTACCAATACAGTAAGCGCGACCATAGAAGATGATGAAGGCAACCAGGCCAGCGAGACTGACACATCATCCATAGACATAATAACTCCAACACCGGTAGAAGTCTCTGGTCAGGTCCGTAATGACACAGATTTCGACGGTAGTCTCACGGACCCAGACGGAGGCATACCAGGATTGTTCGTGGAACTCTCCGATGGCATATGTGTGATCGGGTTCACGTGCCCAGTCGCGATTACCAACACTGGCGGTTACTATACTTTTGACAGCGTTTTTCCAGGCAGTTATTTGATCTTGGAAACAGATCCAAATGGGTATGTTTCTACAGCAGACAGTCAGGGAGCAAACGACAATCGAATTTTGCTAACCGTTATATCTGGGGTAGATATGATTGATAATATCTTCCTGGATACAAACCAAACTGCTAGCATCCGGGGACAGGTTCGGGATGATCGTGATGGTGACGGGGACTTAGGGGATGGAGATTCTGGTCTAGCAGGTGTAACTATTGAGCTGCCAAGTGGGAATTGTGTTTTAGGAGTTGACTGCCGCTCAACAGCTACGAACTCTCTTGGATATTTTGAATTTAATAACGTCATTGCTGGTGATTATATAATCGTAGAAAATGATTTACCTGATTACTATTCAACCGCCGACACTGATATCCCGAACGATAACCGCATCCGAATATCACTGATCAAGGGTGTAGATTCAAATGCCAACGTTTTTCTGGACTCGGTCAATCCTGTTTCGTGCATTGCGCCCGATCCGGCGGATGGCTTTGTGAGCAGTACCAATCCTGCTGATGGTCAGATCATTCCTCTCACAACAACCACATTATCAGTGGAATTCAACCAGGCTATGGCCACCAGCGGTGGCGGCAGCGTACTGAATATTGATAAATATTCAGGCGTCATTAATAATTTGACCTACAGCGGAGAAGTAGCCATTCTCTCGATCAGTTATCACGCTCTTTCAAAAACCGCCACGTTGACCATGGACACTAACGACCCAGACTGGCTGCCGGGGTCCGAGTATCAATTGATAATTAAAAGTAGCATTAGAAATGCTTGTGGGTCGAAACAGGACATTGATTTACTGGTTATCTTCTTTACCAAAAGCGGGATTACCGGGCAGGTGCGCAATGATTTGGATGCCGACGGGAACCTGGCTGACGATGATCAAGGTATCTATGGTGTGACACTTGAGCTAATCCAGGCCGGCTGCTCACTGGGATCCTGTCCAACCACCACCAGCGCGGCAGATGGATCTTATTTGTTTTCCGATCTGGACGCCGGTGATTACACAATCTACCAATATGATTTACCTGGCTTTACCTCCACAGCAGATTTGGATGGCGGAAATGACAACCAAATAGAGGTAACAGTTGCAGAGCACGAGTATCCCTCCGGACGTGATTTCCTGGACACCGGCATATGCAGTGTTCCTGACCCAGTGAATGGATTTGTAAACAGCACCGACCCTGCTGATGGTCAGATCATTCCTCTCACAACAAGCACACTATCAGTGGAATTCAACCAGTCCATGGCCACCAGTGGTGGAGGCAGCGTACTGGATAATGGAAACTTTAGTAACACTATTACAAATTTGACCTACGGCGGGGATGTGCATATCCTCTCGGTCAGCTACCATGCTCTTTCAAGAACCGCCACGTTGACCTTCGACACTAACGACCCTGACTGGCTGCCAGGTTCCGAGTACCAGTTGAAGGTTATAAGCGGTATAAAAAATGCCTGCGATTCCAATCAGGGCCTGGATGTTCTGGTTTCCTTCTTTACCAAAAGCGGGATAGCCGGTCAAGTGCGCAATGATGTGGATGTTGATGGTGATCTGGCTGACGTTGACCAGAGCATCTCTGGTGTGACACTTGAGCTTGTTCAGTCGGGATGCAGCCTGGGATCCTGCCCAACTACTACCAGCGCCGCAGATGGTTCCTATCTATTTGCCGATCTGGACGCAGGTGATTACACCATCTACCAGTATGATCTGCCTGGCTTTACATCCACGGCGGATTTGGATGGCGGAAATGACAACCAAATTGCGGTAACCATTGCAGAGCACGAATTTGTCACCGGCCGAGATTTCCTGGATAGCGGGGCGTGCAGCGCACCCGATCCGGTGCATGGATTTATAATCAGCACCAACCCGGCCAATGGATCAATTTTAGTTTCAATGTCTACAAGTTCGGTCATCGTCCAATTTGATCAACCAATGTCTACAGAAGGAGTTGGCAGCGTTTTGAACCTGGCCAATTTCCACGACAAACTCGCCAACCTTGATTTAGGTGGAGATGTACCATTTACAGCAGTGGAATATGATGGAAATAATAACCGGGTAACTTTATATTTTGATAATACGGACTCAGATTGGCAGCCAGGTTCCACTTACGAAATTACAATCGGTCAATCGATCGAGAATGCCTGCAAGGTGAAGCAGGATGTTGAAATAAAATCTATTTTTGAAACCACTTCAGCAATATCGGGGCAGGTTAGAAAAGACTTGGACGGTGACGGTAGCCTTACTGATAATGATCCGGGGCTAATGGGAGTAAGTGTTGAACTCTCGGATGGATCTTGCAGATTGGGTCTGGACTGTCGTGTCGCGGCTACAAATACGAGTGGTTTTTATATATTCCCGGATGTAGCTACTGGTAATTACTCTCTCTATGAATATAACCCGGCCGAATTCACATCAACCGCTGATTCAGAAGGCGCAAATAATGATATGATCTTTTTGAATCTACAAGCTGGTCCACCTGCAAATAATAACGATTTCCTGGATACAGACCTGCCCTTAATTGAAGTAACAAAAGAGGCTGATTTTAATTCTGTAGGTGAAGGCAGCCAACTCATAACCTATTCAGTCATCATTGAGAACATCTCAGTGGAAACAGCAACGCTGATCAGTATATCCGATGACATGTTTGGCAACCTGGATGGGCAGGGAACATGTATGAGTGGTGAATCAATATCCAGCGGTAGTAGCTATTCTTGCAGTTTTTCCCAATCGATCTCTGGAAATGCCGGCGAGAATCATACCAATACCATCTTTGCAGCCGTTCAGGATCTGAGCGGAAAAGGGACAGGTGATAGAGATAGCGCCACAGTGAGTTTCCAGGATGTTCTCCCTACCCTGTCTATCTCAAGTGTGCCAGACATCAGCACAGTTGATCCAACTGGCCAGATGGTTCTCTATACCGTTCATGTGAATAATTTGTCGCCCGAAAATGTGGAACTAATTAAATTAGATGACACTAAATTTGGCAATCTGGATAGCCAGGGCACCTGTGTCCTGCCGCAAACTCTAGCAGTTGGAGGATCATATACCTGTACCTTTGCAGGATTTGTTTCTGGGAATATTGGGGATATAAAGACCAATGAAACAAAGGCTGAGATCCAGGATGATGAAGGGAATAGAGTCCAAGAAATTATCACCGTCTCGATAGACGTGATGGATATCCTTCCTACCATTTCGGTCACAAATAATCCCGATGCCAGCACTATCGATCCCCCTACGGATGTGAATTTTGATATTCAGGTCAGAAATACATCACCCGAACCAGTAACGCTGCATAGTTTGGTTGATGATAAATTTGGCGATCTTAACAGCCAGGGGAATTGTGATCTTTCAAATCCGCCAGTAATACCTGCATTCGGGGGAATCTATGGCTGCAGTTTCATGGGTACCGTCTCAGGAAGCGACGGAGAGAGCCATATCAACCTTGTGACAGCCGGTATATCCGATGATGAAGGAAACCTGGTCGATGGAACCGCATCTGCAACAATTGACATTGTTGATTCACTGCCATCATTCATTTTAACCAACGAACCAGATCTAATAGAAATAGAAGAGCCAGGCGGGAGTATATCCTATACCGTATCCATCAAGAACACTTCTCCAGAACCTATAACCTTAATTTCTCCGATGGATGACCTGTTCGGGGATCTTAGCGGTGACTGCACCCTGGGAGGTGATATCGAAATTGGGCAAACCTATACCTGCATCTTCACGAGGATAATCAACGGTGATGGCGGAGATATCCATACCAATACAATTACGATCAACGTTCAGGACGATGATGGTAATCTCGTGTCAGGTACGGCGAGCGCATCTGTGGAAATCCTAGAAGTAATACCATCCCCCTGATGGTTCAGCAGGAAAAACTGGATCGAGATACAGAATAGGGTTCATATGAACCTAACCTGGGTACCACGTGTAAAAGAAACTCTATCTTCAGCCGATCGCAGGTTTCATTCCATCCCCTAATAACATACCCTCTCGTCTTTTATTTCGTAGCTAATATGCCTCGCTACCGGAACCCGATCGACGGATTGATCTATCTTTTGGCGGGAGCGGGATTGGTATCCATCTTCAAACAAGGATTTCGGTTCCTCCGGAGATAAGAATTTCATAAGAGTCCATTTTAATTGCATGAAGAGAAGATACCATATAGACATCAGTCAATTATTCTTTATCAGTGGAGGTCGTATGAAAAACCTGAAATCTACTTTGCGGCTCAATGGCGGATTTTCCTTAGTCAGTGCCTTGGTTATGCTGCTGCTGTCCAATCCTCTTGCCCAACTCTTTAGTTTAGCTAGCAACAGTGCATTCCTGGTGGTCGGGGTTGGTTTATTAATTTTCGGCGGTTTCGTTGTCTACGTATCTCTCTATCAGCTAGAAAATAAGAGATTGATACAATTGATTTCTCTCCTAGATGCCGGATGGGTGTTTGGGTCCCTGCTAATAGTTGTATTCCAGCTCTTCAACCTTTCCGCCACTGGTTATGGATTGATAACCGGCGTGATGGTGATCATAGCCTTTTTTGCAGTTGATCAATTTCGCCAATATAAAGATTTATAACCATCCATTTTTGTCCGCTTCGCTATTCTCTAAAACAAAAATAGGAAACCGGAATGGACCGCCCACCGCCGCTGCCCTCCGCTCCCAAACCTTCAATCCGAATGGAGTGTGTACCTGGTGGGAAGCAGCGGACCTCAACATACACCCCATGTCGACCCTCAGCAATAATATAGGATGAGGTATCCCCGCGCCAGATCTCAAGCCCATCAAACAAGACCCTGGCCCAACCGATAGTCTGGTCGCCATGAACCTGCACGCCTAACGCCTGATAGCTGTCGCTGGTTGAGGCCTCAACCCAGTCGCCTTCCTGCCAGAGGATCATACCGCTTCCATACCCCGTTGAAACACCCCCGAATGTCACATTTATTCCCGCCGGGGGAGCTTGTTGGGCGGCATTGGCCGCAACTTTGATCTGCGGGGGATTGCCCTGCTCCATAGCATATAGCGAATATACTTTCACCTCACTGTTTAGTTCAACACAATTGTCATAAACCAAGTTTTCCTTGCATTTTCCTTTAAATATCACGCCTGAAATTGGAGGAACGCTGATAGCCACTTCTTCAGCAGATTCCAGATCATCACTATCATTTTCATCCAGTATGGTGGGGTCGTTCTGGATATAGTGAAAATAATCAAAATCACCGTCTTCATCCAGGTCTCCCGGAGTCCAATCGATGCACCAGCTGTAAGCGCCCATTGGTACTGATAGATAGCGGCTGGAATTGGGCCAATCCCCTACTCCATCGTTGGCAACAGACACAGTGGATGCCCCAGAAGGAGTTTCCAGAGCCGTTTCCCCTAGGGGAATAAATGTGTCAGCTCGGACCGTGGCATCAAATTCACCGTAGTTCACAAAACCGACGGGTTTTAATTCCTCAAAATCAGCTATCGGATCCTGCTCGGTCAGCCCCCCAGGAGTTGTTTCATCACCGGCAGATCCATAAACACCGATTCCTTCACGATCATCAAAATTTTCCGATGGCCTTTCCTCTTCCACCCATTCTGTAAATGTGCGCCTCGTACCTTCCCAACCACCTTCACTCTTATATGAAATATATTGTCCGACTCTGACAAAAGGTTCAGCTAATAATTTTCCATACTCAGTGCAGCCTGATAAAGGAAATATTGCTAATAAAGAGATCAAAAATATAGACAATAAACGAAAAACTTTGGGTCGATCAGCACATTCGAACATGTCTAATCCTCTCTTTGGTGAATAGTCTGTGTTATCACGAACACGATGTTTTCCCCTATATCATCGTACATTAAATCCCTATCCAGTTCAAGCTTTAAGATTGGTACTAATTTCTCAATCTCATAAAATGGGCCCTCTTCCCATTATGCTATACTGTTAACAATCCCCTTTTCAGAAAGGAAAATGTATGAACAAACAAATCGCTTATCAAATTTCTGTCCCGGCAGCTGTGAGTGATGTCTGGGATGCCTGGACCACGGAAGAAGGTGCGAAAACATTCTTCGCTCCGGACTGCAAGATCGAGCTAATTCCCGGTGGAGCATACGAAATGTATTTCAACCTGGAGGCCCCTTCCGGGGAACAAGGCGGCGAGGGTATGATCATTCTGACTGCCCAGCCTGAAAAAATGCTGTCTTTCACATGGAATTCTCCTCCCAACCTGCCAACTGTGCGGGACGAGATGACCCATGTGATGATAATCCTGGAAAGCAAAAGGCCAGAAGAGACCCAGGTCAGCCTGATCCATGACGGCTGGGGTGAGGGAGGCCAATGGGATCAGGCTTTTGATTATTTCACCCGAGCCTGGGGCGAGATCGTTTTGCCGCGCCTGATTTACAGCTTTGAGGAAGGTCCGATCGATTGGGAAAATCCTCCCGCGTTGGGAAAACGAGAAAAGTAAGAAGCACTCCAATCTCAGACTCTACACCTTTACCAACTTCCAAGCGATCAAATGGAGAAACTCATCCTGATCAAGTGATTTACTCATGTCGAATATCGGCCCTAAACACATTTTGCTGTCATTCCTTTTTTCAGCGCTGCTAATTCTGGCAGGCTGCTCGGGAAATTTTGATCAAATACCTGAGACAGGGGTCCCGCTGGTTACGCCCACAATCCAGCCAGCCCCAACAGAAACCCTTCCCGAGGACGATGATGTAAAGGAAACAGAAACTAAAACTGATAATGGGGATGATGAGGGAGAGGTAATACTGGAAGGAGAAAATTTGTTTGCTAACGTGGTTTCAGTGGTAGTTTCCGGCCAATCAAATCAATATTATTTCTCTGTTGGCATTTCCAGTCCAGATACCGGCTGTGAGCAGTATGCCGATTGGTGGGAGGTCCTTTCAGAAGAAGGTGAGCTGGTCTACCGGCGCATACTCCTGCACAGCCATGTCAACGATCAACCTTTTACCCGCTCCGGCGATGCTGTTGACATTCAGCCTGAAACTGTTGTATTCATCAGGGCTCATATGAATCAGAACGGGTACGGGGGGATGATCATGAAAGGATCTGTAGAGTCGGGTTTTAATAGCGTTGATCTGCCACCCGGTTTTTCGCCTGATATTGAAAATGAACCCCCTTTACCTTCAGGGTGTAATTTCTAGCAGCCTATAGAAATTACACCAATTAATCATGCTATACTGAGATTATTGTGAAACAACATCTTCATCAAATCCGGGGGAATTGATCACTATCTTCATAATTGCGCACCTCTTTTATTGTCGTATTTCCATAAGTTTTAACATTATTTGAAAAATGCGCTATTCAGATGATCCTATTCACCATTCATTGAAAGGAGGAATTCTATGGGAACCTTATTCACAGTCACTTTTATCGTGGAGCTGATCTTCGGTATTGGATTCATCGGAGTGCCTGGTTTTTTGCTCGGCAACTTTGGTGTGGCATCCACTCCCGATCTGATCTTCATGGCGAGGCTTTTCGGCTCAGCCTTGCTGGCTTTCAGCACCCTGCTCTGGTACGCCCGCGGAAGCAAGAGCACGGACCTGCAAAAAGCGACTGTCCGCAGTTTATTCCTTTATTATATTATCAGCACTATTTTTATCGTACTCGGTCAGCTGGCAGGCCTATTCAACATCATGGGCTGGAGCATGGTGGTGATGCATGCCGGGTTCCTGATCTGGTACGGGACGTTTGCATTTAATAAATAGTTAAGGATATAAGGTAAATGAGGATACGGTATCCTTGAAGGAAACCATATCCTCATTTAAGCTGAATAATATAGATCAAAAAAAATAATTATAGGGAGGGAGGCGACGCGCTGCCTCGCCTTTTCTTATACTGACCCCCGCTTTCTGATTATTCCTAAAATCACAAAATAAATCCATAGATAATAGTTCCAGACCTATCACTGGTCCTTTTCCAGATTTTCAATCAGAAATTTGATATATTTTCAGGATTATTATGAAGAAAGAAGCATTGGCGGAGCTGGTGGTAGCGTTTATTCTATTTTCTCGTTAGTAATCTTTTGACCTTCTCTACTTCTCCCCGTTTGATCTGAAAACGGTCGAAATCCCTGGCTACATAAACATTCTTGAATACAGCTCGGGCTTCATCTAACACATGAGCGGCCCTGTAGCGGCGAGAAATATGGGTCAAGATCAAGGTCCCCACTTCAGCCTCGCAGGCCAATTCTGCTGCCTGTTTGGCAGTCAGGTGGCCAAATTTCTCCGCCAGATCCCTTTCCGATTCCAAATAAGTGGCCTCGATCACTAGTACATCAGCATCCCGGGCATATTCCAGCAGGTTATCCGTTCTGCCGGAATCACCCACATGCACTAATTTAGTACCCGGTTGTTCTTCACCCAACACCATCTCAGGGTTGATCACACGTCCATCAGGGAGTGTTACTTCCTTCCCGCTGACCAATTCTCCCCGCCAGGGTCCCGGGGGAATTTTCAATACATCTGCTTTTTCAGCCAAGAATGGCCGACGTGATACTTCCTGAAACAAAAATCCAAAGCAATCCGGAGTACGGTGATACACCGGGAAAGTGCTGACAGTAAAATCTCCTTCATCAAAAAGCAATCCGGTTTCCAGCGGTTGGAGCGTAATCTCCACTGGTGGGTAATTCCCCTTCAATACTACACCAAAGAGCAAGTCCTTAATTCGTCCCAAAGCGGATTTTCCGCCAGCGATCAGGATCTTATCCATCGCTTCCCAGCGTACAAAGGTTGAGATCAAACCACCCAAACCCAGGATATGATCCAGATGTCCGTGAGTAATCAGGATGCGATCCAGGCGTTTAAATCCCAGCCCGGACTGCAGGATTTGACGCTGGGTGCCTTCCCCGGCGTCGATCAAAAAGCGGTGTTCTCCCCGCAAAACCACCTGGGAAGTCAATCCCCGGTGAACTGAAGGAGCAGAAGCAGATGTACCTAGAAATACAATTTCGAACAATTTTTTTACCTCAAGATTAGATGATAACTGGTCTAATTTTACCGCATGAAGGGAAAAAGAGACGGGGGACGGGGACGTAAGACTGGGCGACATGGAGACTTGGGGACTGGAATTGTGTCAGGAATGGAGAATTTCCGATCCTCCGTCCTCGGTCTTCGGTCCTTTGTGTCATTGCGTTCCCGCAACGACACAAAATTAAGCTATAATTCCAAAAGCAATGCAGGAAGGCATAAATATGGCCCAGGCACGCAAAAAAAGCAAACCCAAGTCGAAATCAAAACCTAAAACTAAGCCGAAAACGGCGGCGAATCCCTCCCCGGAGCGCAACCTTAACCTGACCGGGTTGATGATGGCCGCTCTGGGTTTGTTATTCGGGATCATTTTATTCTCCAACCGCAGCACACAATTGCTGGCTGATCTATATACACTGATCCGAAAGGGATTTGGCTGGGGTTCTTATTTCCTGCCCATCTTGCTGCTGGGGGGTGGTGTGCTGATCCTGCTCCGTAAAGTTGAAAGAGCACCGATTTTCACCCCAGAACAAACCGCCGGTATCAGTTTGTTATACCTGGCGGGTCTCACCACAATGCAGTTTTTCACCTTCCCGCTGGATTTTCAGGCTTCCAAATATATCGCATCCAATGGTATCGGTGGTGGTTTCATCGGCGCCTACATTCTTGAGCCACTGCGGTCCACATTTGGAACTGCCGGCACTGCGATTGCTCTCTTTGCTTGGATCCTGATCAGCCTCTCACTAGCGCTGAACATCCCGGTCCTGGAGCTCTTTCAATGGTTACCAGGGCTGCTGAAAGCGATCAAAATTCTCTATCAGAAACTGTTCCCGCCCCGAGAAAAAGCAGCTCCAATACGCCAGGCTCCCGCGCAGCGGGTAACTGTCCCGGATCTAAAGACCCCAACGCCAGCGCTTCCAAAAGTGACGGAAGGAAAAAGCGATACACCATCCATGTTCCATGATCCGATCCCGAATCTTAACTGGGTCCTGCCCCATGTGCCGGATATCCTGAATATAGGGATCGATATCGAACCTAACGATGAATTTGACCTGCATCAGGCCTCGATCATCGAAGAGACCCTGGACTCATTTGGATCTCCCGGGCGTGTAGTGGAAATCAACCGAGGACCAACCATCACCCAGTTTGGTGTCGAGCCGGAGTTCGTCGAAGTCCGGGGCCAAAAACGGCGCGTCCGGGTCAGCAAGATCACCAGCCTGGCAGACGATCTGGCCCTGGCCATGGCTGCCAGAAGCATCCGCATGGAAGCGCCTGTTCCGGGCAAGGGTTTTATCGGTATGGAAGTGCCCAATGAAGAGATCTCCCTGGTCGCCTTGCGGGATGCCATTCAAAGTCCCAATTTTCAAAAGAAGAAAAGCCCACTGCGTTTTGCACTAGGACAAGACGTGTCTGGAGCATCAATTGCCGCGGATCTGGCAGATATGCCTCACCTGCTGATAGCTGGAACCACCGGCTCCGGTAAAAGCGTTTGCGTCAATTCCCTGATCTCCTGCTTCCTGCTTCACAATACCCCTGAAGACCTGCGCATGATCATGGTCGATCCCAAACGGGTGGAACTCTCCGGTTATGACGGCATTCCCCATCTGCTGGCGCCTGTTGTTGTAGACCTGGAGCGTGTGGTAGGTGTTTTACAGTGGGTCTCTCGCGAGATGGACCAGCGCTATAAAAAATTCTCTGAAGCCAACTCTCGCCATATTATCGATTACAACAAGAAAATCCTCAAAGAGGGTGGAGAGAAACTGCCCTACCTGGTTGTGATCATTGACGAGCTGGCTGACCTGATGATGCTGGCACCAGCTGAAACCGAAAAAGCCATCACCCGGCTGGCCCAGCTGGCGCGGGCCACAGGCATCCACCTGATTATTTCCACTCAGCGCCCCTCTACAAATGTGGTGACAGGATTAATCAAAGCTAATTTCCCGGCCCGGATTGCCTTTGCCACCGCCTCCGGCGTTGACAGCCGCGTTATCCTCGACCAACCGGGAGCAGAGACCCTATTAGGCCGGGGCGACATGCTTTTCCAATCACCGGACGCAGCGGCCCCTGTACGCCTGCAGGGTGTTTACGTATCCGATACAGAAATTGATAAACTGGTGAAATACTGGCGCTTCCTGGGCGCTCAGATCAAAGGTCCTATCGGCGGAACCAGCGCTTCAGGAGAACCGGATGCCAAGATGCCAGCCATCCCCCTCAAACAACAAGAGATGTGGGAGGATATGCAGGAAGAGACTGAATTCGATTCGATGTGGGAGGAAGCAGTCGAGCTGGTCCGAGCCGAGAACCGGGCTTCGATTTCCATGCTTCAACGCCGTTTACGGATCGGCTATACCCGGGCAGCCCGCATGATCGACACCATGGCCGCCGAGGGCATTATCGGCCCCGCCAAGGACGGCCCCCAGGCCCGCCAGGTGTTGGACCATAATCCGGAGGATCCAACCAGGAAGCATTGAGAAAGGACTTAAGTCCTGAGAGTGGTCTTCATCTTCGCTCAAGGTCAGAACAACCGTCCCCTAGAGGGACGGTTTAATTTTAACAAGTCTGTCATTGCGAAGCGGAAGTGTAGCAATCAACGAAGCAATATGAATCAAATCTTTCTGATACCTAAATATTCATCTGTACGATCAAGGATCGGAATTTTTCGTCCTCAGAAATATCATAGTGAATCAGAAAATACCAGATGGATTCAGTACAGATTGCTTCGTCATCCTCTCTTCGTTCAGGTTCCTCGCAATGACATTTACTCGATCTGTCATTGCGAGGGTGTTTTTCCCAAAGCAATCTGAATTTGTCATTACTGCTCAAGTTCCAATCTCAAATCTAACCACTCTGGATTAAGAGAATTGATCAACCTAACCTTCCTTGATCTTGATCCCCCTTTAATCTGTTTCTCCCTAAATATAGCAGCATTGACATCTCGATAGAGTTCATAATAAACAAGTTTATTCAGGTGGTACTTGCTCGAGAAAACGCCCCCTTCTCCTCTGCGAAGTTCCTCTACACGGCGTAATAGATTATTGGTGATCCCTGTATACAGAGTGGTCTTATGCAAGTTGGTCATGATGTAAACATAATAAATCTTCTCCTTCATAACTTGATTGTAGACCAGGAAATTTCAGAATAATATAGTTCAGATTGCTTCGTCACCTTCTCTCCTTTCAGGTTCCTCGCAATGACATTTACTCGATCTGTCATTGCGAGGCGGAAGCACAGCGACCGACGAAGCAATTTGAATCAAATCTTTCTGATACCTAAATTTTCATCTATTTGATAAAAGATCATATTTTTTTCGTTTTCGGATAAATCTCGTGAATTAGAAGATATCAGATTGATTCAGTACAGATTGCTTCGTCATCCTCTCTTCGTTCGGCCTCCTCGCAATGACAGTGGAAGTTTGAATGTTATAATCTCCACATCATGAAAAAACCTTCCAAAGCCAGGTTTTTGCTCTTAATACCCCTCCTGATCATCCTGGCAGCGCTGTTCTATCAAATTCCTTTCGTTAAAGAACGGCTGTCATGGCGTATCGATGAGATAAAAACACGCCTGACCTATGCCCTCAATCCTCCAGATGAAGCTGTTTTTGTCCCGGGGGGAGAAACCTCCCTGGCAACGCCAGTCGCGCTTGTAGTGTCAGTGACTCCTGAACCTACACCAAAGGGCACAACTGCAGCTCCTACCACTGAGGCCCCGGATCAAACTTCCACCCCCCTGCCCGAGCGGGTTGTCCTGGATGAGGTGGTCTACGTTGATCAAAGGGAACGTTGGAACTACTGCGGACCGTCCAACCTGGCGATGGCGCTCAATTATTGGGGCTGGCCAGGGGACAGGGACGATATCGCCCGGGTGGTGAAACCAGGCATCAATGACCCAAATCTGGATTTCATCCAGCAAGGTCGGCTCGATAAAAACGTCATGCCTTCCGAGATGGTCGATTTCGTTGCCAACCACACTGACTACTATATTGTTGTCCGCTATGGGGGGGATCTGGAGATCATCAAGGAGCTGATCGCCAACGGCTTCCCCGTGCTGGTAGAAAAGGGTTACTACGAAGTAGATTACTTGAAAAAATATGCCTGGCTGGGACATTATCAATTCACAACTGGATACGACGACAACGAAGGCGTGTTCATCGTTCAGGACTCAAACTGGCTAAAGGACGAACCGCTGGAGAATTTCAAAAACAAGAAGCTGGATTATGAGTCCTACCTGGAAGGCTGGCAAGGATTCAATTATCTCTTTATGGTGGTCTACCCGCCTGCCGACCAGGAAAAGGTATACGAGATCCTGGGTCCTTATGGGGACCCAGTCTGGTCCTACCAGCACGCCCTGGAGATCGCTGAGCAAGAGATCCAAACCCTCACCGGGGTGGACCTGTTTTTCGCCTGGTTCAACAAAGGCACTAGCCTTGTCTTGATGGAAAATTATTTAGAGGCGGGAGAGGCCTTCGATGAAGCCTATCAGATCTACGGACAGCTTGTGGACGATGATGCTACCCGCCCTTACAGGATCACCTGGTACCAGACCAGCCCGTACAAGGCCTATTATTACAGCGGCCGCTACCAGGATGTGGTCAATCTGGCGAACACCACCCTGGAAACTATCACTGAACCCACCCTGGAAGAAACCCTCTACTGGCGGGGTCTGGGGCACTTTGCCCTGGGCAACAAAGCCCAAGCCAAACAGGATCTCTACCAATCGGTCTGGCTTAACCCAAATTTCGAAGCAGGCCTGTATCAGATCAGTGTTCTGTTATTTGACGAATAGGAAACAAGTAACAATAACTTCCCGAAGTTGTTCAAAATTCCGGGAGGCTTAAGCAACAAAGGACTCAATCCCTTAATATCATGCCACGAATACTCCATTTTGCAGACGCCCATATCGATATCGCCAACTACGGACGCAGGGATCCTGCCAGCGGGCTGCCGCTGCGCATCCTGGATTTCTTAAAATCGTTGGATGAGATCGTCGAGACTGCCATCAAAGAGAAAGTGGATTGTGTGTTGTTTGCCGGTGATGCGTATAAAGACCAAAACCCGGCGCCCACGTTCCAACGCGAATGGGGACAGCGAATAATGCGCCTGAGCGAGGCCGGCATCCCGACCATCCTGCTGGTGGGCAACCACGATATATCTCCCTCAGCCGGAAGAGCCCATGCCCTGACCGAGTTCAGCACGCTTCAGGTTCCCCATGTGCTGATCATTGACCAGCCCGGTTTCTTCTCGAAGGATGAACTCGCAAAACTACACCCAGAAGGTATACCCCTTGATTTCCAGCTGATCGCCCTGCCCTGGATCTCTCGTTCTGCCATGGCATTGGATCTGGACATGAAGACCAGGGATACCGAAACTCTTTACCGGGCAATGGAAGAGAAGATCTCCCGGGATATTGATAACTGGTTGGAAGAAGCTGATCCAAATATACCAACAGTACTGGCTGCCCATGCATCCGTGGAAGGCGCTGTCTACGGCGCAGAACGTTCAGTCAGCCTGGGAAAAGATTTCGTCCTGCCCAAATCAATTACCTGCGATTCCCGGCTGGACTATACCGGATTGGGACATATCCATAAAAAACAGGAGCTCAACCCGGGGAAACATCCCCCGGTGGTTTACCCCGGATCGATCGAACGGGTGGATTTTGGGGAAGCAGCCGATGATAAATATTTCCTTATCGCCGATATAAAGAAAGGCAAGACCAAATTGGACTGGCACCGCCTGGAAAATATTCGGCCCTTTGTGGATGTCAGTCTGACTCTCAGTTCCAGTGACGATATAACAGACCAGATTCAAAAAGCCCTGCCTAAACCGGAAAAACTGGAGGGCGCAGTAACCCGGCTGGTCCTGGATTATCCTAAGGCCTGGGATCCCCTAATCGATGAAAATTCGATCCGAGAACTGGTAAAAAATTGTTTTGAGTTTCACTTCCTAAAACAGCCCCAATATGAATCCAGGATCCGGCTAGATGAAAATCAAAGCGTTGGCTCACTGACCTCTGAGCAGCTGTTGAATGAGTATTGGCGGGTCAGCAAAACACCAAAGAATGAGATCAAATCTCTCAATCAATTAGCAGGGGAAATCCTGCATCCAGACGAGTGACGCATGCCAGACGTCTCCGTTCTACTGCCCTGTTATAACGCTTCGGAAACCCTCGAGGAAACCTTAACCTCCCTGCAAAAGCAAACATATCCCGATTTTGAAGTGATCTGTGTCGATGACGGCTCTACCGACAGCACAACTGACATACTGAGGGATTGGTGCCAGAATGATCCACGTTTCATCAATATCCCCATTGAACACGGCGGAGTTATTGAGGCTGCCAACATCGGGCTGGAAATCTGCCAGGGAGAGATAGTCGTTCGGATGGATGCTGACGACCGCTGCCATCCTGACCGGATCAAGATCCAACGCGAATATTTGCTGAAGTATCCGGAGGTCGCTGTTGTGGGATCGCTTGTCAAAGGTTTTCCAAAAGACCAGATCGGGGAAGGATTTCAACTATATTATGCCTGGCTCAATTCCCTGGTCACTCATCAGGACATCACCCGCGAGATCTTTGTTGAAAGTCCGATCGCCAATCCTTGCGCTTCCTTTCGGCGATCCTGGATTCGGGATCTGGGAGGCTACCGGGATCACGGCTGGCCTGAAGACTATGATCTATGGCTGCGGTTCTTTTTAGCAGGAGCCAAATTCGCCAAGATTCCCCAGGTGCTGCTGGAATGGCGGGAGCATCCCGGGCGCCTGACCCATCAGGATTCCAGGTATTCGGTGGAGAATTTCCTGCGCGCCAAGGCCCACTATATCGCCAGAGGTCCTGCCCAAAGCCGGGACGCCGTCTTCGTGTGGGGCGCTGGTATGACCGGAAGAAGGTTGAGTAAACACCTGGTTCGGGAAGGACTGCCGCTAGTTGGTTTCGTGGAGGTCGACCAAAAGAAGATCGGCAATACCCGGCGCGGAAAGCCGATCATCGGGGTAGGAGAACTACTCGGAGAATGGAAAAAGCACCAAAACCCGATCTTGCTTACTGCAGTACGAGCCCGCTCGGCCGCGCCCTTGATCAAGGCCCAGCTGGATGACCTAAAGTTATTAGAAGGACAGGACTGGTGGAGGTGTGCTTAAACGCTAAAAAGTAAGTCGTAACAGGTAAGTCGATTAAGAGTTTAGTAATCAGTGATCAGTATTTAGCTTGACTTGGAGAAGGTGAGACATGGAGACGATGTGAGGTTTCTAGCCCTCCCAAAGCCTCCCCGTCTCAGCATCACCTCGTCCTGTCTCTCCAACCCAGTTCTTTTTCTTCCCCCTTGCCTAACTCAGTCCAGTTCCACCAGGCCCATAGAAACCAGGATATGGTAATCAACCGTGCCGCTGGTCTGTTCCAGTGCCTGTCCAAGTTTAATTTGATTCCCCACATTCTGATGCAGGTGGGTCAAAATTGAACTAAGCAGCGCATCACGATGAATCTCGATATACAACTGGGGCATATCCTTCAGGAAACCCGCAGGGTCTGTACAGGTAGCTTCCGGTTCGCTGAGAGGAAGAGGCACAACGTCGAGCAAAAAGACCTTGACCGGGTAGGAGACTTCACCCCCCTGGTCGAGAACCCGTCCAGATATCATAAAAACAGCCGTTCCCAGTTCCGTTCAGGCGTAGCCGCATAGCTCCTCATCCACAGCGAAGACCAGCGCGTCATAGGTTACCATCCCATCGCCCTTGATCAAACCCTCAGCATCCACCGAAAAATCCCCGACCCACTCCGATTTCAGCTGATCGTAAGCCATATCAGCCACCAATCCGTCCACCTCAGCCGACATCTCAAAACCATAAGCCCCCTCCGGTATCACCACGATTTCTTCCCCAGCAGTTTGATCATCCTGGGGAGCCTCGCCGACAGGTATGTCACCAGGTGCACCGGCTCCCGAATCACCCGCGCAGGCAGTGGTCAGTAAAACCAATAATATGATCAACAACCAGTAAGTAGGTATTCTATTCATCGTTAAACCATTCCTAAATTTCATGAAGATGATAGGGGAAAATGATATTACGAGGATTGTAACATGGTTAATTGAGGATTATTACAGTTGGAGATGTTGTGAGCTATAAGAATAGCAGGGGAGTATTCAGCAATTAGATAGACTCGGAGAAGGTGAGGTATGGAGATGAAGTGAAGTGATCTGCGTTCCCCCAGCCTTCCCTGTCTCAGCATCACCTCGTGCTGTCTCTTCACCTCGATCGCATTCCCTTCCCGACCTTCCATCTACTCCTGCTCGTTCCGGCTAAAGAGCATACCAACCCCAATCAAGATCAGCATAAATGGCCAGAGATTGCCCCAATTAATGTTCCAGGTGGAGCCAAGCAGCAAACTGACAGACAGGAAGACCATAAAAACGCCCATTAATCCGGGGAATAGAATATCCTGGGAAAACCGTTTTTCATTGGACATATAGCGCTGGTAAGCGCCATTCATGAATCCTGCCGCAGGCATCAAGATGAATAAAGCCCACCAGTTCAATTCGAAGGGTAGAATATCCAGCTGATTGAGCAAAACAACAGCACCCCCAACGATGAAGATCAAACCCGTCCAGATCTGGAGTGCACCCCATAAGGTGGACAAATAAATAAAAACCCTCTCTTGGGTAATTATACAAACTGACGTCTGAATTCGATAGGCGTCAGTTTTGTTT
>Ga0307990_1001607_pt1 | contig 18841 bp, 14 predicted proteins | sample EllFjometagen129_FD_203168 | JGI IMG/M metagenome (GOLD analysis project Ga0307990, IMG submission 203168) | Marine microbial communities from Ellis Fjord, Antarctic Ocean - #129 | ecosystem: Environmental > Aquatic > Marine > Unclassified | place: Southern Ocean | collected 2014-10-08
CTCCCTTGTTGATATCAAAGCCCTGATCTTCAGGAAAGTGACCTTCAGAACCAAGATGCCACTTGCCAGCAAAGAATGTCTTGTATCCATTGTCCCGAAGGGTTTCTGCGACGGTTATTTCAGACAGGGGCAATGCATGGAGATCTTTTGGGCCAAGCAGAGGACGGTTTTGGGGGGCTTGACCCGGTATCCAATCTGTAATATTGAGACGTGCCGGGTATTTTCCTGTCATGATCGAAGCCCGTGTGGGGGAGCACACAGGACAGGAGGCATAGGCATCCGTAAAACGCATGCCAGATGCAGCCAGTCGATCTATGTTAGGGGTTTTGTACACCAGGCTACCCTGGCATCCCAGATCCATCCATCCCAGATCGTCCACCAGAATAAATACGACATTGGGTTTATTGGGTGCCGAACCCATGCAAAGGCAGGGTAGGAGCATGATGGCCACTGTGGCCACGAAGGCTTTTTGAACAATGCGACGGTTGATCATCGTTTCTCCTTCATAGATTGGATCTTGGGATACGTTCCCCATACTGTACTTGCCCCAGGCCATATTTTCAATCCTGTTAAATTCGACGGGATCTTTATTCTGCCCTTGCCATGGCATTGGGCCGGAGTAATCGCATCTAAAACGTGACACCATTTATCCGTAGATCAAACAACATTGTCTGTGGGTGAATGTGTGTCATGTCTTTCTAAACACCCAATATCCAACACGGAACATCCAATGTCCAAGGAAGGAAGTCGCTTCGCTCCGTCTTTTTCTTTCATCCGATGGATATTCCTTGTTGAGTATTGGATATTCACTCTTTTGGGCCAGTTTGAAAGCTTGTGAACTGCCTATCCTGGAGCTTCCCCTGTAGAGGTGCATGTTACCTGCTATTGAGCCGGGCCCAAGAATCAGATGCGATTGTCCGACGCATTGGATCCTTTCCCTTGCCAAAATAGTCTTGGTTCGTTATCGTTTTAACGAGCTGCCCTTAAGGTTGTGATTGAGGGACGGAACGTCAGTGTTTATCATACAGTACTAGGAGTTTTTATGAGAACCTTAGAACGTTATGTCATCATTTGCCTTGTTTTTTTATGCGCTGTATCGGGGATGTCGCAGGCTCAGGCCTATGCAAAGAGGCCGAACATTATTGTTCTACTCTGTGACGATCTGGGATACGGAGATTTGTCCTGCTACGGGCACCCTGTGATTGAAACCCCCAATCTGGACCGGTTGGCAGGACAGGGGCTGCGTTTGACATCCTGCTATTCTGCTGCACCTGTGTGTTCACCCTCGCGAGTGGGATTAATGACCGGTCGAAGTCCCAATCGAGCGGGTGTGTATGATTGGATTCCCCCGGGCAGCAAAAAGCAATCGAACTTCCGCGATCTGGTGCATATGCAGCGCACAGAGACCACCATTCCCATGCTGCTGAGCAAGGTTGGTTACCAGACGTGCCTGGCTGGCAAATGGCACTGCAACAGTCGATTCAACTCGGCCACACAACCCCAACCCGGTGAGGCTGGGTTTGACCACTGGTTTTCCACACAAAACAATGCATCACCGAGCCATAAGAATCCGAAAAACTTTGTGAGGAATGGGAAACCCGTGGGGCCCTTGACTGGATTCAGTGCTGGATTGATTGTTCAGGAGGCCATACAGTGGCTGGGTCAGCGTGAAACACAGCACCCTTTTTACTTGCAGGTATGTTTTCACGAACCGCATGAGCCGGTGGCGTCCCCTCCTGAACTGGTCAAGAAATACAGGCCCGAGGCCATCAACGAAGACCAGGCACAATATTTTGCCAATGTTGAAAATGTGGATAAAGCCGCAGGGCGATTGCTTGCCTTTCTTTCCAGTCAGGATCTGCGTCAAAATACCTTGATCATCTTTACCTCTGACAATGGTCCTGAAACCCTCAAACGGTATGGCGGTGCAAATCGATCTTACGGTTCACCCGGCGTGTTGAAGGGCATGAAACTTTGGACGTCTGAAGCGGGTTTCCGCGTCCCCGGCATCGTCAACTGGCCGGGAACGGTCGAGTCTGGTTTGGTGTCGGATGAGGTGGTGGCTTCTTTGGATTTTCTGCCCACATTCTGCGCCTTGTCAGGTGCCTCTCTGCCACAGCGCACCCTGGACGGCACTGATCTGTCCGGTTTTCTGAAGGGTCAGAGCCTGTCCCGCACCAAACCCCTGCTCTGGTGCTATTATAATTCTCTTAACGAGCATGCAGTGGCCATGCGTTCAGGCGACTGGAAGATATTGGCAACACTTCAGGAAGACGGGAAACGTCTTAGCAAGATGACCAATGTCTACGCTGGCAATGAGCAGGCTGTTTTAAATGCCACGCTGGCTGACTTTGAACTCTACCGTGTTAACGGAGACATCTCTGAAGCCAGGGAGTTGTCCAATGAGTTCCCCCAACAGCTTGCCGACATGAAAGAAGTACTACAGCATCGTTACGCTGAACTAATAAAGAATTCCTTTGTCTGGCAGCGATGACTGTAGCGGTTTAGCCATGGAGTTTCACCGTGTGTTCGTATGCTGGAATTGCAGAAATAATGACCAAAGAGAAACGCAAATACAAGAAAACTTAGAATTGTTTTTGACAGCATCAATCAAAAGGGTTAGTTTCCGAGTGTTCTAATGAATGGAACAGGGAAGCTGGTGAAATTCCAGCACGGCCCAGCCACTGTGACCGGGAACGAACGTCGCAATGTTTGCCACTGACAAAAATGTCGGGAAGGCTGCGATCGGTAGGATGATCCGGAAGTCAGGATACCTTAAGTATGCTCAATTGTATGGGTATGCCTTCTAGAGGTGGGATCAACAGCATTTCTCCTGATTGGTGTGATGTTGGGTTTTACCAAAAAATCAGATTTTTAGAAGGGATCACGCCGTGAGCAACAGAGCAAGAATATTGATATTTACCGGCAATGGTAAAGGCAAAACCACCTCAGCACTGGGGTTGGCCCTGCGAGCCTACGGACACGGGTTGAAGGTCCATATCATTCAGTTTATAAAGGGAGCCGATACGGGAGAGCTCTCCGCAGTGAATGCCATGGCCAATATTCATATGGCCCAAACTGGCCTGTGGCCTGGGATTCACGTCAAAACTCCCAGGCAATGGCTCTGCCAGTCATAAAGAGGCCGCAGAAGATGGTCTGAAAATTGCGGCCGACTCGATTGTTTCGGGGCATTATGATGTCATCATTCTTGATGAGATATGTATTGCAGTGAGTCTGGTACTTCAGCTGTTGCTTGGGACCACCTGGGGAAAAGCACTCCAGCGCCCCATACCAGTGTATAGATCAAAATTTAACGTTGGTTCATGGTTTAACTTTCAAGATTTTTGTTTCATTGGAGGGACCGGGCTGCAGGCTTTTGATTTCAACCATCTTTTGGTTTTCAGGGTCACTGACCTTGATTGTGTAAGTCCCCATTTCAAAGACCTTTGGCTTGAAACGGGTCCCCTTAATGCGAAGTGTATACACCACATCTGCAGTTTCTTCATTGTAAACCTGTACGACAGGATCTGTCATGCTCTCTACCAAAAGTGACGGCAGATAACCATAGGCCTTACGCCCATAGTTTTGCTGCTGCGTAATGGTTTTGGGCCATCCCTTATATTGTTTGTCCTTGTCGGGATTGGCAAAGCGTGGCCAACACTCCACCGTATAGGTGCGTGGGTCTTTGTTAATGCGGACAATACCATACCCCGGCATTTTATCATGCAGATCATGATTGGCCTGTCCCATGTCTTCACCGGGGTTGGCGGCAGCATACACGGTCACTGGATGACCAAACCCGTCTTTGAATTGACCGAGATACTCCTCTGGTTCGGGCATTTTATAGGGCATGTCACAACGTGGCGCCCAAGCCCGTGGGTAGAAATTTGCCACACTGGGCACACACATGGACCACATGGCGTCACCGTATTCTTCAATCCCATGGTGGACCAGCGTGGCGAGGTGCTGGTCTCCTGCCAGATGGAACATAAATCCTCTTCGCAGGGCATCCACGGCCTTATTCCGTCCGGTTTGGGGCCAACCGTTGGAGTCCAGGTCACTTCGTAAGCGAGTGAGCCCAGGTCCATGATGCGTGGCCATGTTGGCAAAAATGGTTTGGGACAGAGCCATTTTCATTTCTTGGCCGGTCCAGTCCTGGGCAAACTCATGCAGGAATTGAAGCTGTTTATCACCCAAAAGCTTGACGCCAGGGATATCCAAACTTGCGATGTCAAAATCGGGGTCATTAAAATGGTCCGGACGGGCTGTGCCGCTGGCAGGCATTTCCGGCCGTGCGCAGCCACTCTTGAACTTGCGGTCTTCAAGCACGGCGAACCCCACTCCCCCGTAGATCATGTCGGTATAGTAGGCAGTAATACCCTGTTCTAAAGGCGTTGAATCATACGGGTCTGGCAGGTGGGAGGTCTGCGTTCGATCCACCAAACTGACAAAATCTGCCGGGTGAACATACCCACCATGATGATCTTTGCCAGGGGACTTGCGTCCCCCTTCTCCCCAGAGATTGCCCTGATACACGTCATGGTCATCAGGCATGGTGACGGCGGGGATGTCCTTGGTCAGGTCGCGATAGGCCCAACACCACATGTACCACTTGTAAAGATAGTCCAGTTTGATGTGTTTTCCGTCTGCATAGGTTGGGCTTTTGCCCTCGTAGACCTGGTCACCGGAAAAGAAGAGGACATCCGGTTTGTGCTGGGATACGGCATGGACGATTTCCGCATGGGGGAACCACATCCCCTTGAGCCAGTTGTTTTTGTCCGGATTTGCGGCGGCCCCCCAACCCCCTCCGATCTGGTGGGAGTTGTTGTGGTTGCCTGTGAAGCCTGCCACCACAATCGAGGATTTATCCACGGGGTCATGGCGTATGGTGCCACCCCAGCTGTGTTTGTTCCACGTTACTCTATAGGGGACATCTTTGTCACTGTTCCATTGAGGCAGTCTAAAGGTGGCGGTCCAGCCTGGGGTGACCAGTTTTTCTTTGGCCACCGTTTTCCAGGCACCTGAATGTTTTACCTGCAACTGTACATCCTGGGGTTCATCATCACCGATGGGCATCAATTGAGCGGTCATTTTTAAGATGTTCCGACTGAGTGTATACTGAGTGCAGAGAATGGGGCCGCAGGTGTCACTGGCATGGCGTGTCACTTTATCTCCGCGGAGTTGCCAGTCTTCAAACCAGTAGTTCTCTGGACGGCTTTGGCTTGTTTGCTTTGGCACACCTGGGTGGCTTACCAGAGCCACATTGCCGATCAAGCGTTTGCCTGACACGGTACAGGACGTCTTATCAAGGCACTGTTGCTCCATCGGGTCCCAGGCCTCAATGCACAGTTCAAAGTTGGTGTTTTGAGGTCGGGCAGTGAGTTTGATGAGCACATCACGCGGGATTGCTTTGGCGGTGTCTCCGGTTGCCAACTGGGGCTGATTTGCCTCTTCGTTGTCTCGGATAAAGAGCCTGCCGTCGCCCGTGATCCCTGCAAATAGCCCGGCCCCCTTGCCAGGCCACCACTGTACAATCGCGGCAGAGCGATAGTCTATCTCGCCGTGTCCCACACCCACGAGAAACCCTGTGGCAGATTGGTCGGTGCCGTTTTCCGGTGCCATCAACCCTGACCGCACTGACATCTCGAATCCATCTGGTCTTTCACCCAGACGTGCCGTCAAAAGATGAACCGTGCGCATCGGATTCATTCGATCCACCACACATTCAATGCGTCCATTCTTGATTTGCCAGTCCTGCAAGCGGTTTGCCCAGTATGATTCACCCAGCCAAATGCGATCTTGTTGGTCTGTCCAATCGCTTTGGAAATCCTGGGATACATTGACTGTTTGGCATCCAGCCCAAAAAAAGAGGATGGGTAAGCACATCACGATTAAGCGTTTTGTCGACATGTTATTGTCTCCTTGTCTATTTTCTGATCTTGTCTGAAAGGACATAATTGCAGCATCTGGTCTTACGAATAACTCTCGTGTCTATCTTACTGTGATCGGCTCGGTGTCGTCGCCAATGGGACCCAGGCATACATGTCCCGGCGGCGTGGGTTCAATCGACGCCACAGGCAGGGTCCTACCTCTACTCCACCATTGTTCAACCTCTTTCACCGTGCGGGGAATAGCGGTTAGTTTTTGGCTGGCAATATGGGTTACGCGGAAAACAGTGGCCTGCCGAATTGTGATTGTGTCAGGATCAAAGTCTGGTACCTTGATTTCCAGATGACCTTCTTTGTATTTCCAGGGCAGGACTTGCCCAGTCTCCAAGAGAGTCACTTTTGTGTCGTTGCTGGGTGTTATGCTGTCTAAGATCAGTATTTTTTGGGGCCACTTGGGTGTGATGGCATAGACAGTATCCTGCTTGCTTGTAAACAAGACTTCCTTACGTGCCTGTCCGGGAGGGGGCGTTAGAGTCTGCTCCAGGATGTCAAACTTGGACATATACTCACCGCGTTTTAACTGGGGCACCTTGCCATCCGTCCACTGGCACGAGTTTTTCCACATGCGTGTGCCGTAGATGGCCTCTCCATTCGTGTTGAGCCAGGCGCCGATCTGCAGCAGACGTTCCTGCATGATCACCGGGATGGTGCCGTCAGCACGCGGCCCAATGTCCAGGCAGAGATTGCCCCCGCGACTCACCACATCGACCAGCATGAGGATGAGTTCCTGGGCTGTTCTGTAATGGGTCAGATTCTCTGCTCGATTGTAGCCGTAAGAATGTCCCATGCCCCGATTCTCTTCCCAGGGGTGAGAGTCGTCGTCCATGCCGGAACCATATTCAGTGGTATAGAAGCTGCCATGCTTGTGACGGACACCCTTGCCCCAGCGGTCATTGATGACCAGATCTTTTTCGTTGGAGGCGTTGTTAAAGAGCCAGGCCAGGAGTTCCGGGCTTCGCCATCCCTGCCAGGGCATGGACCATTCGCCGTCAGACCAGATCATGTCCGGTTCGTAGCGTGTGACCAGATCCTTGAACTGTGGGAACATGTGCTCGCTGACAAAGCGTGCCTTATCTGTCTTCCACAGAGGGTGATACCATTCGTACAGGGAGTAGTACAGTCCTGCCTTGATATCCCTGGCACGCACAGCCGCACAGAGTTCTCCCACAATGTCCCGTTTGGGCCCGACTTTTACTGGATTGTAGTTTATACCATACGTCTTTTCCGCCTCGACACTGGGCCACATGGTGTAACCGGAGTGGTGTTTGGTGGTGAAGACCATGTATTTGGCCCCAGCCTTTGCCAGAAGATCAGCCCAGGCATTGGGGTCCCATAATTCTGCCTTGAGCATAGGTGCAAAATCTTTGAATTCAAAATCCTTACCATAGGTTTTGGTATGAAAGTCATGGACCTGCCCATTAAACGATTTCTGTTGAACCCAGTATTGATACCACTCCGAGTATTTACCCGGGGGACTCCAGGCGGGAACCGAATACAACCCCCAACAGATGAAGACACCAAACTTCGCGTCCGTGAACCATTCAGGGGTGGGGCGTGCATCCAGCGATTCCCAGTTGGGTTGATATGGCTGGGCCATACTCAGACGCATTTGAAGGGCAAGGCCGAGAATCACGGCCAGATAGATAGGTCTCTTTGTTTTCATACTCCAAAACTCCTTTAGGATATTGTCCAGGATGACAAGCTTGGTTGTGTCTATTCAAATAATGAAACGTGTTAGCCATCACCGACCAAAGACCAGCCACATTCGGGTTAATTCTAAAGGACAATGCCAAAGGAAGCAATTGTGAATATGAGGGCGCAGGCATTTTGACAAGATGGGTGGGGGAAAGCCATACCTCAAGAAAAAGGGCCATCCTGTCATGGGATGGCCCTTGGTGTATCATGCAAGAAAAGTCGTCTGATGCTCTATTTCAGCAAACCCAGACTGTCAGGCAGCCAGAGTGACAGAAACGGCAGGTAGCTGCAGATTAGAAGTGACACGACCATGGCCACAAAGAACCAGAGGATTTTTGGGATGACCTTGGTCACTGTGGTTTCTCCGATGCCGCAGCCCAAAAACAGGCATGTGCCCACGGGTGGTGTGCACAGGCCAATACAGAGGTTCATAATCATGATAATGCCGAAGTGCACCGGGTGAATGCCAATGCCTGTCACAATGGGCAGGAAGATCGGTGTGAAAATCAGGACCGCAGGCGTCATGTCCATGAAGGTGCCCACTGCCAGAAGAATCAAATTGATCATGAACAGCAGTACGTATTTATTGTTCGTGAGCGACAGCAGTCCGGCACTGATATCCTGGGGTACATTTTCCGCGGCCAGGACCCAGCTCATGGCCATACTTGTGCCGATCAACAGAAAGACCACAGATGTGGTGACACCACACTGGAGGAGAATCTTGGGGATCTCATTGAACTTGACTTCTTTGTAGCAAAACACGGCCAGAATAAAGGCGTAGAGCACGGCCACGGCAGAGGCCTCTGTGGCAGTAAAGATGCCCAGCAAAATACCGCCCAACACAATCGCGATCAGTAATAGGGCAGGGACTGCACTGAAAAATGACTTGATCCCTTGAACCAGAGTGGCTTTCTCGCCTTGGCCATATTGATTCTTGATGGAGATGATCCCTGCCACTAGCATCAATCCAAGTCCCACGAGGATACCGGGGAGCACACCGGCCATAAAGATCGCCGCAATGGATACGATACCGCCAGTGGCCAGGGAGTAGACAATCATCACGTTACTCGGCGGAATGAGCAGGCCCGTGGTGGCGGCCGTCACGGTCACGGCTGTATTGAAGTTCTTTTCGTAGCCGCGTTTGTTCATGAGCGGGATCATGAAACCACCCACACTGGAAACTGCGGCAGCAGCCGATCCAGAGATCGCACCAAAGAGCATGCAGGTCAGGATGTTCACAAAGGCCAGGCCTCCGCGAAACCGACCGACCAGGACATTGGCGAAGTCAATCAAACGACGGGCAATACCGCCGTGGCCCATGAGCAGGCCAGAAAATATGAAGAACGGAATGGCCAGCAGGGAAAAGCTGTCAATGCCTGTGGCAATCTTGTGGGCCACAGCCATGAATGTGGGCAGGTCACCCATAACCAGTATGGAGAGCATGGCAGCCACGCCCATGCAGAAGGCCACCGGTACATTGAGTACCAACAGAATCAAAAATGAGGCGACCAGAACAACAATGGGAAAACTCATGCGGCACCTCCTTGCTTGGCACTGCTAACACGTTCAAAGAATCCGATCAGACTGTAGAGCACAAGAAACGCACCGCTGATGGGGACTGCCAGATACACATAGCCCATGGGCATGTTCAGAGACACTGACACCTGTTTCAGCTCAAAGGTTCGAGCCACCAGGCCAATGCCGCCAAACACCATAACCAACAGGGAAAACAGGGCCACCACGGCGAATGCAAACAGCTCCGTTCGAATACGGACCTTGTCGTCCAGCTTGCCCACAAAATAGTCAATGCCCAGATGGGCGCCTCGTCCCAGGGCCACCGCAGAACCGAGTAGAGCCACCCAGATCAAGAGGAACGTGGCCAGCTCATCTGTCCAATGGCTGGGTTGAATTCCCTCCGTGTATTTGACCAGAAAGGCGGCGAATTGACCCTCCGACCCAAACGATTTGATCCAGGGTGAAAACTTGGATCCATATCGTGTAGCGACCTGCCAAAGCACGTCAATAACCAGCACGGCCACAGAGACCATGACCAGGACTTCGAGACATTTATCGAGAATGTTTTTGAGTTTTGTCATGATTATTGGATCTCTTGAATTTGGTTAATCAATTGGCCGATCGCAGCATCTTCGCGTTCGTTCTCATCGTCGCTATTGGGGTCCGCTTCCAGGAAACGCTTCCAGATGGGTTGCACCGCATCCTGGAATGGCTTTTTGTCTGGATGGCTGATGGTGACGCCACCGGCCTTGACAATGGCCATGGATTTTGCGTCGCCTTCAGTCCAGAGTTTGCGTCCATGGGTCACGGACTCGTCAACCGCCTGTTGCAGCCAGGCCTGTTGCTGTTCGGTCAGATCCGCCCAGATCTTGGCGCTGATGACGAGCATGTCCGGCAGGCGTACATGCTCGTCCAGGCTGTAGTGTTTACAGATTTCAAAGTGGCGAGAGGTCTCAAAAGAGGGCGCGTTGTTTTCTGCCGCATCCACCACCCCTTGATCCAGGGACGTATACAATTCACCCCAGGAAATCGGCGTGGGTGACCCCCCCATGGCCTTGACCATGTCCATGGCCATGACGCTGTTCATGACACGGACCTTTTTTCCAGTCAGGTCTGCGGGGCTGTTGATCGGTTCTTTGCCATAAAAGCTGCGAGCGCCGGCGTCATAGTAGCACAGGCCTCGCAGGCCCAGATCTTCGCCAGCGACCAGAAGTCCCTTGCCGATCGTGCCCAGGGCAACTTTCCAGAAATGATCCGCGTTCCTGAAGAGATAGGGAATGCCAAACAATCGGATGCGGGGTACAAAGGCTTCCATGGGACCTGTACTGGTTTTGGTCATGGCGAGGTACCCCAGTTGCAGTGCCTCAATGCATTCCTTTTCATTACCCAACTGCTCACTAGGGAAGATCTGAATCTCCATCTTGCCGTCGGACAGTTCATTGGCACGTTTGGCCAGATACACCATGGTTTCGTGCACTGGGTGTTGCGTGTTCAGGCCGTGTGCAAGCTTGAGGATTCGGATGTCTTGATCCACCGTACCCTGTGTCCAGTATGACACGCCAGTCAGGATCAACACTATCCCTATAAAAACAAACAATCCGTTCTTCATGCAGGTCTCCTTTTTGCAGTCCAGAGTCCAGAGTTCAAAGTTCAAAGTCAAGCGTCTCTTGACCTCAGCTTTCAGGTTTCATCCGTCATCCCTTTAAAGTCATGGGGAAATAGGCCTTGGCATTGTTGAAGCAGATATCCTGGACCATCTGACCGAGCCAGGGCAGGTCATGGGGTAGTTCGCCATTCTCAACGTCCCGGCCAATGAGGTTGCATAGAATTCTGCGGAAGTATTCGTGACGTGGATAGGAGAGGAAACTTCGTGAGTCCGTGAGCATGCCCACAAACCGAGACAACAATCCCAGGCTGGCTAAGATTTGCATTTGAGCTTCCATACCGTCCTTTTGATCCAGGAACCACCAGCCTGATCCCAGTTGCATTTTGCCGGCCACAGAGCCGTCCTGGAAGTTGCCGATCATGGTAGCCAGTAATGCGTTGTCCCTAGGATTGAGATTGTACAGAATGGTTTTGGGCAACTGGTTGGTGGTGTCCAGGCGATTCAGAAAGTGACTCAGTTTTTGTGCGACGTCCCAGTCGCCAATCGAGTCAAAGCCTGTGTCCGGGCCCAGTTGATTAAAAAGGCGGGTGTTATTGTTTCGCAGGGCGCCCATATGGAGTTGCTGGACCCAGCCTCTTTCGGCATCCATCAGGGCAAATTCGATCATCATGGCTGACTTGAAAACCTCTTGTTCGTCAGGCGAAAGGGGCTGCCCCCCACGGATCTTATCAAACAGAACAGTAACCTGGGTTTGCGTGTATTCAGCCGCATGGGCGGTTTCCAGGCCGTGATCACTCAACCGACAACCGTGGTCATGGAAGTAGGTATGACGCGTTCGCAATGCTTCAAGGTAGCTGGCAAAGTCTGTGATGTCCGTGTTTGTCAGCTCAGCGAGTCGATCTATCCAGGCATTCAGAGCCTCCACGTTTTCAGCAGCCATACCCTTGTCCGGACGCCAGGCGGTGTGTACGGCAATTTCAAAATCACTCTTGGCCAGAGCCGCATGATAATCAAGACTGTCGAGTGGGTCTTCGGTGGTACAGACGAGTTTGACATTCATTTTCTGCATCAGGCCATGCACAGAATACTCGGGCGTTTTCAGCTTGGCATTACAGTCATCATAAATGGCTCTGGCCGTTTTGGGACTGAGCAGATCGGTGATACCGAAATACCCTTTAAGCTCCAAATGGGTCCAGTGGTAGAGTGGGTTGCGCATGCAGTAGGGCACTGTCGCAGCCCAGACTTCAAATTTTTCCCAGTCAGACGCATCGCCTGTACAGAGACGTTCATCCACCCCATTGGTGCGGAGCGCACGCCACTTATAATGGTCGCCATTTAGCCAGACCTGAGTGATGTTCTCAAACTGGGTATTGTTGGCAATGTCAGCCACGGGCAGGTGACAGTGGTAATCATAGATTGGCATACTCGCGGCATAGTCGTGATACAAATGCCTGGCTGCGTCACTGTGCAGCAAAAAATCTTCATCTAAAAAAGGCTTTGCCATAGAATTATCTCATAGAACAAGAATTATCAGCGTGTCACGGTCGGTAGCCTAACGAATTACATATGATCCGTCAATGACCACTGTCCGTGGCACGCCAGTTAAAGCTCTCAGCTCTCAGCTCTCAGCTCTCAGCTCTCAGCTTAAAACTTAACACCTAACACGTAAAACTCAAGCGAAGCGCCTAAACCACATAGGTGGAGGCAGAGGTATTGCTACCCCGTCCTGTCCAGTTCGTATGGAAGAACTCTCCACGGGATTTGTCAATACGTTCGTAGGTATGGGCGCCAAAGTAGTCACGTTGAGCCTGCAGCAGATTGGCTGGTAGTCTGTCGCAACGATAGCCATCGTAGAAAGCCAGGGCTGCACTTAGTGTGGGCACGGCGATGCCAAGATCCACAGCGGTCTTGATGACACGACGCCATGCCTCTTGCGAGTTTTCGATGGCATCCTTAAAGAACGGATTCAACAAGAGATTGTCCAGGGCAGGATTCGTGTCAAAGGCTTCCTTGATTTTCCCCAGGAATGCAGATCGAATAATACAGCCACCTCGCCACATCAGGGCGATACCGCCATAGTTGAGATTCCACTTGTATTCAGCGGCCGCAGCACGCATGAGCTGATAGCCCTGAGCATAACTGATGATTTTGGAGGCGTACAAGGCTTGACGAAGGTCATCAATCAATTGCTTTTTGCAGCCTTCAAAGGGGCCGGAAGGACCATCAAGAACTTTCGAGGCAGCCACACGTTCCACCTTCATGGCCGATAAGCAACGTGCAAACACGGCCTCGCCAATCAACGTCAAGGGCATGCCCAGATCCAACGCGGCAATGCCGGTCCATTTGCCAGTGCCTTTTTGGCCGGCCGTATCAAGAATGAGATCCACGACCTCATTGCCATCTTCATCTTTATACCCAAGGATGTCACGGGTGATTTCGATCAGATAAGAATCCAGTTCGCCCTGATTCCATTCTGCAAACACTTCGTGCATTTCATCATTGGTCAGGCCCAGGCCGACCTTCATCATCTGGTAGGTTTCACAGATCATCTGCATATCGCCATACTCGATGCCGTTGTGCACCATCTTGACAAAATGACCTGCACCGCCCTCGCCCACCCAGTCACAGCAGGGTTCGCCCGTGTCTGTCTGGGACGATATTTTCTGAAAGATAGGTTTTACAACGGGCCAGGCCTTGGGGGAGCCGCCGGGCATAATAGACGGGCCGAGCAAGGCACCTTCTTCGCCGCCAGAGACACCCGTGCCAATGTAGAGCTTGCCTTTGCTTTCCACATAGTCTGCCCTGCGGATGGTATCCGGGAAGTGAGAATTGCCACCATCAATGATGATGTCGCCATCTTCCAGGTGGGGTAGGACTTGGTCAATCAATGCATCCACGGCCCCCCCGGCCTTGACCATGAGCATGACCTTACGCGGGGTAGCCAGAGAAGCCACAAACTCTTCAATGGAACGACAGCCCACAATGTTTTTGTCCTTGGCGCGGTGGTTCATGAAGTTGTCGACTTTGGACAGCGTACGGTTAAAACAGGCTACAGTGAAGCCCTTGCTTTCCATGTTTAAGATGAGGTTTTCTCCCATGACGGCAAGGCCAATCACACCGATATCTGCTTTTGACATGACTTGTTACTCCTAATAGCACATTGAAATGTTCGTATTTTATTTGAATTTATCTTTCCAGGTCCAGAGGCCCATGCCGGGGTTCGAGATATAAAAGATCTCTTCCCCGTTGACAGTATTGAAACCATCCTGGAGTGTCTCTGGGTTGTATGTTTGCTGCATGGTTTCGAGATCTGCATAGCGGAAGTTGACAGATTCGATTTCCTGTTGTGTCAACTGGCCTGGACAATAGGTTATATTGAATCGGCCTTCGGATGACCCATGAATCAAATGAGCCGCTGCACTGAGGTTGTTGCGTAGCTCGTCATTTTCCTGGGTCAACTGCAACACTCTGTCCGTTCCTACATAGCCATACTTGCGGATGAGGCGGTCAATTTCCGGATCTTCGCCAAATTCTTTCAAGCCCGGCGCCAGCACAATCAGCTCACCGTCATCTGCCATGGCCATGCGTGTTCGGTACACACTCTTGTTGCCCAGCCATGTGCTTTTAAACTCTTCCGGTTCAAGATAGACCACGACCTTTTTCAAAGGCTTATCCAACATTTGAAAATTAACCTTGAGGGACAGGGTGGCTGCCAGGTTAAAGCACTCGATGTCATCACCAATGAACAGGCCTCGTACCACGGGACCGTCTGGGGTGGCGGCCACCACAGTCTGAACATATACGATGGGCAGCTCTCTGGCAAAATGGTCGGACGCATAATTCAAAACCTGACGGACGGGTGAGTTCGCACGTCCCATGATCCGTTCCATCCCATAGACAGCCCCGAGAAAGTGACTCTTGTTAATGCCTTCAGCGCCGCCTGTGCCCACAAAGACGTTCTTATTAAAATTGGCCATACCGACCACTTCGTGAGGCACAACCTGGCCTATGGACAGGATCAGATCAAAGCGCTTGTCTGTGAGCAGGGTGTTGACCTGGGCAGGCCATGTAAAATCAAGCTTGCCTTCACTGACCTCCTTGACAAATTCGGCGGGCACATTGCCCAGGGTTGTCAGGCTGTCTCGCCAATCATGGACACGAAACAGATCCAAGGATACCTCACCAAACATGCGTTTGATTTCCGGTTCTGTCATAGCGAAGTGTGTGCCCAGGGCGGGGAGGATGTCTGTTAAACGATCGCCATAATACTGCCAGGCGAAACGAGTCAGATCACCTGCCTGCGAATAAAAACGGGTAATATCCGGTGGCAGGGCGAGGACCTTTTGACGACGTCCCAGCTTGTCCAGGGCTTGGTTCAAGCCCTGTTGCAAATCTTCCGGGGTGAGATGATCGGTTTCACTGCCGCGTTGAAAATATAACATAATAATTGGCAATCAAAATGATTGTAGGGGCAGGTCCCTGTGCCTGCCCTTGAATCGATCCATGTTGCGGGCAGCCACAGGGAGAGCCGCCCCTAGGGGTTATACACCACTGAACGCGCTGAAGCCACCGTCAACTGGCACCACAATACCGGTGACAAATTTGGCTGCGTCGCTGAGAAGCCATTGGATGGTGCCCACCAGCTCCTCGGGAGCACCAAAACGTCCCATGGGTGTGTGGTCCAAAATGGTCTTGCCACGGGGGGTTAGGTCCCCTGTGGTTTCATTGGTGAGCAGGAAACGGTTCTGATCAGTCAGGAAGAAGCCTGGGGCAATGGCGTTGACCCGAATGTCTGCCGAATAATTCTGGCACATGTGCACAGCCAGCCATTGGGTGAAATTGCTGACAGCGGCCTTGGCTGCTGAGTAGGCCGAGATTTTGGTGAGTGGTGTAAAGGCATTCATACTGGATACGTTCAAGATGGTGCCCTGGCCACGCTCAGCCATGTGTTTGCCGAAGACCTGAGACGGCAAGACCGTGCCAAGCAGGTTTAGATCAAATACCCAACGGATGGCGTCACCAGGAATATCAAAGAACGACATGTCGGGGCCAGTGGTGGCTTCTTTCTTGTTGCCCCCAGCGCCATTGATCAGGATGTCCACATGTCCAAGGTTGGCAATCGCACAAGACGCAGCCTCTTCGATTTGAGATTTGTCGAGTACATTAAGTTCGATAGGGAAGGCAAAACCTCCGTCCGCCTCAATGGCCTCGCAGACCTGATGAGCTCTGAGTGAATCACAGTCAGTCACAGCCACTTTGGCACCTGCCTTGGCCAGGGATTTGGCCATGGCTGCTCCGAGGACGCCGGCACCGCCAGTAATGACAATTGTTTTACCTTGAACCGTAAACAATGAATCCATGTTTATTCCTTAATATTGACTGCTTGGGGCCACTAACAACTGAACGAACATGTCAGGATAAGGCCATAACTACCGTGTTTTACGTTAATAACGAAGTTTGCACAAATTAGTCCATCATGTGAACTAATACAAGTTTAAATATCGGAGAGCCCAAGGTATTTTTATAATCTTGCTTATCGTACAGAATCTATCAGATTTTGCAATGACTATTGAACTTTGCTTAGTTTATGGCTAATATTGATATTTCTGCCATTTTTATTTAGGGTATGCTATGAAACCAAAACCCATTGATTCAAAACGTGCGGGTGAAAGAAATGAACGCTTAATCCTACGTATTCTAAGGCAACAGGGGAGTTTGTCTCAGACAGAATTATGCAAGATGACAGAATTGGGGAGTTCTACGGCCAGTTCGATTGTGTCTAGGCTTCGTGAAAAGGGTTTGATTCTGGAAAGCGAGGGGATTAGCGAAAAACGAGGCCCCAAGCCGGTCATCCTGAAGATTAATCCGCAGGGGCGAACGATTGTTGCCGCTGAAATCGACCCGGATTTTGTGACCATTGGCCTGTTTAATTTTAATATTGAATCCATTGAAACGCAGCGCGTGGCTTTGGGCGAAGAGCATACTGTGGATCAAGTGTTGGAAGGATTGCTCGAACATCTGACCGAGCTTTTGGAAAAGCACCATATTGCCAAGGATCAGATTCTGGGTGTGGGTATCGCCTTGAGTGGGACGATCTCGCCGGATGGGCGTGTGGTGTTGTCCAGTATTATGGGGTGGAAGAATGTGCCCCTGAAGGCCTTGCTCAGTGAGAAAATGCCTTGTCCTGTCAGCCTGTTCAGCACGCGAGTGAGACTCCTGGCTGAAATGGGTCACAATGGACAGGGCGAGTTTGACAATGCCTTGTATATCAATGTGGCTGACGGTGTGGGATGTCACATCACCATGAATGGCACTCTGTTGCAGGGCGCCACAGGTCGATGTGGAGAAATTGGCCATGTTGTACTGGACCCCAATGGGCCAGAGTGTGGTTGTGGTCATCGGGGTTGCCTAGAAGCGTTTATCAGTGGCCCGGCCATTGCGGACAAAATCGTGCAGGATCTGTCTGACGGCAAGGAATCCTGTCTGACCCAGGCAGTCAATAATCAAGACAATCACAAGAGTATTATCGTTAAGTGGGCCAATGCCATATCGAATCAAGATCCCTATGCTCAGACCTTATTGAACGACTTTACTGAGTGTTTGTGCAAGGCCGTTACCATGGCTGTGAACCTGTACGACCCTGATCTTGTGATTTTGGGTGGGTATGTCAATGAAGCCTGTGCTGAATATGTGCAACCCGTACTTGAAAAAGCGATCAGTGAGAGGGTCTACAACAGTGATTCCCGGACTATTCAGATTCAGCCGGCTCGTGTCGGCAAACAGTCGTTTATCATTGGAGCTGCCATGGGGGTTTGGCAGCAGGGTATTGGGGTATAATTCTTCGTTATTGGTTCTTCGTTATTGGTTATTCGTTATTCGTTGTTGGTTTTGAATTGGCCGTTATTTAGGGATATTGCGTGAGCTTACAAAGAATGGATTCACCTACTGATCAACAATCTGGGGTGCCTAGATCTTTGCAGCATCTGATATTTTGGCCATTGGCTCTTTTGGGGCTTGGCCTGGATCTTTGGACGAAACATGAAGCGTTTCACAGGATCGATCCAGTTCAGGGGTTGGACTTAATCAAGGGCTTTTTGAGTTTTAATCTGGCCTACAATACTGGGGCAGCTTTCAGTATGGCCGCCGGTAAGACGGTGTTTTTATGCGGCATATCTTCGGTGGCACTGGTGGCCGTGCTGGTGTTTTTTCTCATGAGAAAAAACTTTACCGTGCTTTTGACGGTGGCTCTGGGGCTTCTAGCTGGCGGCATTTCAGGCAATCTTTACGATCGTTTGTTCCATGAAGGGACTGTACGCGATTTTGTTGACGTGTACGTGGGCACACACCACTGGCCCACGTTTAATGTGGCCGATGCTTTGTTGTGTACGGCAGTGGGGCTTCTCATTATTTCAACGTACATCACTGACCAGCAGTCTCAGTCAGCACATGATCCGCCACAAAAATAGGGGCCTTTTGTGCGACCCCCACGGCAATCGCATCTGATGGTCTGGCATCCACTTTGGTGATGCACCCATCCTTATCACGCAAATGGATCTGGGCGTAAAAGGTATGGTCTTGCAGATCATTGATCACAATCTTGTCAATCTTGGCTTCCAGATGATCTATCACACTGGCCAGTAGGTCGTGGGTCATGGGACGCGGCGGTTCAATGCCCTTGAGACGTCGGTCAATGGCAAAAATCTCCACAATGCCAATGACAATGGGTAAGCAGCGGTTTGTTCCACCAAGTTCCGTCAAGACAATCAGTTGAGAATCCGACTGTTCATTGATGACTATTCGTGATAGTTCGACTTCAATTTCCATGGCTCAAAAGACGGTTATTGGTTTTTGGTTATTAGTTATTAGTTGTCTGCCTTCAGTGTTTTATCCTAATTCACTGAGATGTTTTTCTATGGCTGCCAGTTGCTCTTTTAGCTCTACTTCTTTGGCGCGGGATTGTTCAACAACTTTTGGTTTGGCTCGGTTCACGAAGTTTTCATTGGCCAGTTTGCCCTGTACGCCCTTAAGAAACTTCTCCAGCTGCTCTTTTTGCTTCACAAGTTTATCACGTTCAGCC
>Ga0307990_1001608_pt1 | contig 18840 bp, 10 predicted proteins | sample EllFjometagen129_FD_203168 | JGI IMG/M metagenome (GOLD analysis project Ga0307990, IMG submission 203168) | Marine microbial communities from Ellis Fjord, Antarctic Ocean - #129 | ecosystem: Environmental > Aquatic > Marine > Unclassified | place: Southern Ocean | collected 2014-10-08
AATAAAGATTATTGCCTTAGGTTCGGATCAAAGTTTTCGAGGACGCAGATATGGACGCTATCGTCCAAGCCTTATTATTCTCGATGATTTTGAAAAAGGCAACATTGTTACATCATCAGAAGTTCTTGAAAAGGCAAAAGAGACTTTTCATAAATCCATTCTTAAGATGGGGGATGAAAAAACAAATATTATCATGACAGGAACGATCTTTAATCAAGATTGTTTAATGGCAGATTGCATGAAGGAGAATAATCCTGGGTGGAAGAGGTTATTTTATCAGGCGATTGTTGAAGATGCAAAAAATACACAGCCTTGGGACGAATGGGCGGATATCTACAACTATCGTAAGGAGGTTAATGGTCAGACGGGGCCAGATGCAGCCAGGGTTTTTTATTTGGAGCGTAAAGAACAAATGGATGAAGGGGCTATTGTTCTTTGGCCTGACAAATGGACCTACTATCAACTAAAAATGGAGTATGAAAATGATCCGCTTAGTTTTAATAGTGAGTTTCAGAATAAGCCGTATGATTTTAGTAAAGCTATGTTCAATGTGGAGATTGCTAGCTATTGGGGTAAAATCTATGCATCTGTTGAAGATCTTTTGCGGGACATTGGAGACCATGTTGAGTTTTATGGGGCATGCGATCCGAGCTTGGGTCTAGATACAACAAAAGGGGCCTATTCGGCGATTATTATTTTAGCTCGAGATACTCGGACAGGAGTTTTGTATGTCATTGTTTCGGATATCGAAAGAAGGGATGTTGGGAAGATACAGTCAGATGTTCTCGCGTACGCTCAACGATATCGATTTGTTCGATTTGTATTTGAAACAAATTTACTTAGAGGAGAAACTTGTAAGCAATTAATTGAAAAAAGCCGTCAGATGGGGATATATTTTCCTATAGTTCCTCAGAATACTATATTGAATAAAATCATAAGAGTTCAATCAATAGAGCCGTATGTCAGAAATGGCACCCTTCAGTTTATGAGAGATAGTGGTAAGCTTATTGAGCAGTTAAGGTATTTTCCAACCGGGAAGTACAAAGATGGACCCGATTGTTTGGCCATGGCGGTCGAGGCTGCCAGTCAGGGTCCGGGAAAAGTTCAGGTGCGAATAATCGAGCGCAAAGATGACTGGCGTGGAGACTACAGAAGGAATCTTGGCTGGAACCTTTAATGCCATATTGTAAAGGTAAGAAGAAGGGCGCCGAAAAACCGGCGCCCTTCTTTGTCTTTTTCCTCGAGTGTATTGAGCATTTTAGAGATAAAAAGTGGTGCTTAGCATTAAATATTGCCAAAGATGATTTTTTTTGGCATAATATTTGCTACTACTATGAAAAATAGAGCAATACCAACTAGTGCTAAGTAATCCAAATAAATAAAGAGGGAAAAATGCAAGACATTGGCAGTTATCTTACAGTTAGAGAAGTGGCTCAAAAACTAGATATTTCTGAAGAATGGGTGCGTAATCTTATTAAGACCCGGGAAATAAAAGCTTTGAAGATAGGGAAATGGCGGGTAAAACCTTCGGATCTAAATAATTTTATTAAGACAAGATATAACAAATAATTAACTACCCTTTGACGAATAGGTATATTAAAAATGGATAATGAGAGGTTTGATAAAGTCCGAGAAATTATAATAGCATTGTTGCGTAGTGATTCCGAAGGTATGAATATTTCAGATATTTGGCGGGGAATTCAGAATCGCGGTATTGAAGTTGGTTATAATGAGCTTGAAGATTGGTTGTTAGATCAGCTTGATCTTGTTCAGGTGTCTTCCGATGGAAGAATTCTTCTTAATCCGAGCGTTGATACTTCTAGGATCCGTAGAACAAGAGTTGTCCCTGATGTTCATGAAATTTCTGGTGATGTAGATTCGGCAAGTCGCATACACCGCCTTGTTAAATATTATATTGATTGCCTCCGCGAGGAGGGTAAATCTATAGCTTCTTATCGGGAGCATCAAAATAGTAGCTTTGTTTTGCTTGATGAAGAATTGTATTCAAAAAATAAAGGTTTTGCATCAGTTCAAACTAGTGCCGCAGGAGGTTTTGCAAAAAATGTTGCAGGCAACACAAGGGCGGCTTATTACGGATATCCATTATTGTTGGATTGGGTAGAAACTGGTGATGGAGAGTTTGCTGATTATAGGGTAATACCTGTTTTTATTGCTCGTCTTGAAATTCAGGAAGAGGCAGAAAAGAGTATTTTCCATTTGCCGTTAAACTCAATGCGTTTAAATCCACAAATAATGAAAAGTGTAAGATGGAAAGATCAGTCATTTATTAGAACTAGGCTTGACGCTGATCCTGAACATTACAGTAGTTTTGAAGAGCGGCTTGCTATGTTAACTTCTCTTTTTCCACATATTGATGAAAATGAGAAGTTGGATCCAAATACAATTTTTAGGTCAACAAGCCTATCGATGATAGATGACAGGCAGGGTGGTTTTTATAATCGGAGTGGCATATTCCTTGGCGGTGCTAATCCTTATATTAAAGGGTTAGTTCGCGATTTGGAGCAGATGCAGGATAAACCAAGCGAGATTTTTCAACAAACCGCATTGGCTCCATTAGTTCGGTCTGTGATGGAAAATAAAGAAGTGTCCGAGGGTGCGTTGGAAACAATTAAAGTGTTGAGTCTGGCTGGGGGCGATGAAATTCTTAATGCACAGCAGGAGAATGCAGTTAAGCAAGCTTTTGCTAATCAAATGAGCGTTGTTACTGGTCCTCCAGGCACGGGAAAGAGTCAGGTTGTGACAGCAATTTTAACATCTGCAGTGTTGCAGGGCAAGACGGTACTTTTTGCTAGTAGAAATAATAAAGCGCTTGAAGTTGTGCGGGAAAGATTGAAGAAATTATGTCCTGATCCGCACGCCTTGATGCGTGTAGGTGGTGATTACGATAAAGAGTGTGGTGACATTTTGGATCGCATGGGCAATCTTCCTTCTAACGAGAATGTGATGCCTTTTGATCAGCAGATGAAAGGCATAGATCTTCAGTTAAGCAACTTGGATGCTCTTGAAAATGATCTTAATGTGACCGCTCAATTGTTAAGTGAAGCTAATCTTGCAGAAGAGATCTTTGATGGTCTTAAAAAGAAACTTCTACCAGGATGTGAAAATGCATATGAATTAGTTTCTCAATTTGATAAGGATAAATTGATAGCTGTGGCTAAACGGCTTAAGCGTTTGATGGGTATTTGGTCGCCTTTGCTTACTTTATTAGCTCTTTATTTGCAAGCACATAAAGGTTCAGATGAGATTGATCTTCTTAATAGTGAATTGGAGAAATTGAGTATAAATGTAAAGTTGAAATGGCCAGAGAAACGCAAAGACTTGCATAGTATATTTAAAAAATTGCTTTCACTTACAGAGATTGTTAAATCTGTCCATAATAAAAAAGTTGCTGCTCAAAAACTCGGTGAGGCTGATAATTTAAATATTATTTATGAAAAGATATACGAAAATAAGCAAATGATCGCAAAAAAAGTTCCTGAGCTTCTTATGGCAAAAGTGAGAGCTAATGCATCTGGTCAGAACATGTCTGAAGCGACTCAAGAAGCGTTATTGCAATATCGAAATACTATGCCTTTATTAAAGGGGTCGCGTCTTAATGATGAGCAAAAACGTTTGCGTCTCGTGGGCTTAGGGCATTTATTTCCTAACATGCTCCAAAGACTGCCGGCTTGGGCAGTTACTAATCTATCTGTGTCACATCGAGTCCCACTTGAGCCTGCTATTTTTGACCTTGTAGTAATTGATGAAGCTAGCCAGTGCGATATTGCGAGCTGTTTCCCTCTTTTATTTAGGGCAAAGAAAGCTGTTGTTATAGGGGACCCGCTACAGCTTTCTCAGATCACTCAAATTTCTCAGAATTTAGAGGATCAAATTCTTAGACAGCAAGGACTAGATGGTCCGGAAAATGATCATCTTCGTTATTCGGAAAAATCTATGTATGATGCTGCTCGTTGCGTAACGCATACTGGAGGTTATCAGTTTTTATCAAGTCATTATCGTTGCCATTCAGATATTATAGGATTTGCTAATACGGCGCATTGGTATGATGATCGCCTAAATGTTTTTACGGATAATAATTCATTAAAACGACCTAATTGGTGGAAGCGCGGAATTGAATGGAATCAGGTCAGTAGTGAGATAGGTACTAATTCGTTTAAAAAGTATTATCTTGTTGAGGAGGTTGAGAAGGTTGTTGAGATTGTCCATGACCTTCTTGAGAATAAAAAATATGAAGGGACTGTTGGGGTGGTTTGTCCTTTACGTTGCATGGTAGATAGAATACGTGATGGGGTGGACAAACGAGTTCATGCTTCACTTATTCAAGGGGCTAAATTTGAAGCACAGACGGCACATGGATTTCAAGGCGATGAACGAGATGTGATTATTTATGCAATGGCTGTTCATCCGAATATGCCTCGAGGGTCTGCATGGTTTATTGCTGAGAACAGTAATCTCTTTAATGTTGCACTTAGTCGAGCTCGGGCAGTATTTGTGGTTGTTGGTGATAAGGCAGCAGTGAGTAATTTTACATTTGAAAATCGACCAGTGGCATATCTTAATGATTTTGTTAAGTACGTAGATTCTATCAGCGAAGATAAACCGAAGGTTCAGGGCAGGCCCATTTTTACAGAAGAGCAAAGATGGGAAGAGAAGCTTTATGTAGAAGCATTAGAGCCAGCTGGAATTCCAGTAGTTAGTCAATATGCTTTAGGACCATACAAGCTTGATTTTGGACTAATAAGAGTAGGGAAAAATAGGAAGCTAGATATTGAGGTTGATGGGGAAAAATTTCATAAGGATAGTGCGGGTAGACGTTTGCGCCGTGATATTGATAGAGATATTTATGTAAAAGCTCAGGATGGAAGACAGTGGGATGTCATGCGATTTTGGGTATACGAACTAAAGGAGGATATGGAATCATGTCTGAAGAAAATTCAAAAATGGATGAACTCAGTAACCTAATGGGGCAGTCCGAAAAAGTGTTGGACAATGAAGATTCAACAAATGATTCAATTTATAAAAAGAATCGGATCCTGTTGGCGCCTTCTATTTGGCGATGGTTAGGGATGTCTATGGCAATAATTTCTGGGATTTTTCTTATGATGTCTTATGGGCAGTCATTAGATATAAGTAAAAGGGAAAAGATGGTTTCCTTTAAGGAGAGAATTTCCGCGAACTATGATGAACAGATCGTTATTGCAAAAAAAGAATTGGGTAAATTAAATGCAAAAATAGGAAGCTTAAGGGAAGAAAAGAGCTTTCTTGAGGGCGAGACTGCTAATATAGCTGCTGTTGCCGAAGAACATCGTAAGATAAGAAATGAAGTTATGGCTCAAAGTGAAGAGAAAGAGCGTTTAAATAAAGATATTGAGAGCCTTAAGGGTAGAAGAATAAATTTAAATGTGGGGGTTGCTGGGCTTAATATTCAAAAAGAAACTTTAGGTAAAGAAATTGATGAGTTTAAAGTGCAAAAAGAAGGTTTGAGTGAGAAGGTTGTTGGGTTTAAGATTCAGAAAGAAGCTTTAGGTAAAGAAATTGATGGGTTAAAGGTGCAAAAAGCAGATTTAAGTGCAGAGGCTTCTGGGCTTAAGATTCAAAAAGATGATTTAATTAAAAAAGTTAGTGGTTTAAAGGATCAAGAGAGCGGCCTTTCTGTTCAAATTGGTGATTTAAAGCCAAAGTTGTTAGAAAATGAAATAAAGAAAAATGAATTAAACGAAAAACTTTTGACCCTTCAACCTGAAGTAGCTTCCTTGAAGGTTCAAAGAGATCAGTTAGGCGCGGAGTTAAAGGATAGCAATGTAAATCTTAGAGAATTAGATAAAAAAATGGATTTTTATGAAAATAAAGTTTCTTTCTTGGAGGATAGAATAAAATATTTAGACAAGGAAGAGAAGGGTAAGAAATCACGATTAAACAAAATGAATAATACATATGAAGGTGTTATGAGAAAATATGATGATAGAAATAGGGAAATATCAAAATTAATAGATGACGAGTCAAAATTAAAAGAAATTATTGAGTCTTTAAAGCGGAAAATTAAGGAGGCTAAATAATGAATAGTGGAATGATAACTCCAGAAATCATAATGCTTGGAGGAGCAATTTCTTGCTTCCTAGCCGTGCTAACTCTTTTCTTTGCTGGTAAATTTTCCTTTGTTCAAGGACTTGGAAGCCGTTTAGCTGCAATTGAAACGCAAATATCCGAGCGTAAAAAGATATTGAGTGACGTTGGGAAGAAAATTGCGGAGGCGGAAGAGCTTAAGCAAAAAGTTGATCATGGTGAAAAACGACTCGTTGCACTTCAGCAGGAGTTGAAACCTTTAGAAGAAAAGCATTTAAAGGCTCTTAGTGATTACGAGGATTCGAAGGGTAAATTGCGAGGTGTACGAGATGACTGGAATCAGATGCGCGAAAAGGTTGAGCTTTATAAAGACAGAGTAGCGAATTTGGATAATTTAGAGCAAGAAATTAAACAGTTGTCAGACAAGCACAAGGAATTAAGTTTGCTTGTTGAAGGACTTCCTGAAAAACAGAAAGAATATGAAGATCTGAAGAATCTTGTTGAAATTGCAAAGCAGGAATTCAATGATCTAACTTCTGAAATTGGATCTCTTAAAGATTCAGTTGATGTTGCAAGTAAGAGATTGCAAGACCTTCTTGATCAAGAAACAGAGTTGCATAAATCTATTGAAGCAAAGAAGAATCAGCTGGACCAGATGAATGCACAAACTGCAATTCTTAACATAGAATTAGCGGCGAAGAGGGAAAAGGCTGGATATACCTCTAGATTAACAGCCGAGTCTTTTAATTCATTGTACGAGCCTGTGTTTACACATCAAGAGAGACAGGAAGATGTTGGTGAGGTTGTATTGCTTGATGGATTAGGTTCTCATATAGAGAACATGGGGTTTGATTTCTCGCAGCGATTACAATGGGCGTTTCACACTGCGTTAAAAACATCTGATATATCATGTCTTACTGTTATGGCAGGCGTGAGTGGTACGGGAAAAAGTGCTTTGCCTAGACTTTATGCAGAAGCAATGGGAATGCATTTTTTACCAATAGCAGTTGAGCCTAGATGGGATAGCCCGAATGACCTATTCGGATTTTTTAATTATATGGAAAATCGTTTTGAGTCTACTCCCCTTGCGCGTTCTTTAGTTCAATTTGGGAGAAGGGAAGGAGACCGAGGAGGAGAGCTAAACGATCAAATGCTTGTAGTGCTTTTAGATGAAATGAATCTTGCAAGGGTAGAATATTATTTTAGTGAATTTTTGAGTCGCCTTGAATTGAGGCGAGATGTTAATTTGAACAGTTTGGAAGATTTTCAAAAAGTTAGCGTTGAGATATTTCCAGGGATTGAAGAAAAGGATAATCGAGCCGACCCGATAAGATTGTTTGCTGGAAATAATATCTTGTTTGTTGGAACTATGAATGAAGATGAATCTACACAAAGTCTTTCTGACAAGGTTATTGATAGGGCTAATGTGCTTCATTTTGGTCGCCCTCTTAAATTACATAATAAGGAAACGATTTTAAATATTCAACAGTTGAATTCTGGAGTTCTTGCAGCTGATACATTTAAGAGTTGGCAAAAAGATTCAACGCCAGAAGTTATAGAATCGTATTCAGATTTAAGTAAGAAACTTTCTGATTTGAATGAGGTCTTAGGTAATTTAGGTCGGCCTTTTGCACATCGAACTTTTCAAGCGATATTAAAATATGTGGCTAATTATCCGGGAATAGATAAGGGATATCAAAGGCCTTTAGCGGATCAGATTGCGATGCGAATAATGCCAAAGCTTCGAGGGCTGGATCTTGCGGATAATGGTCAGGCCTTTAATCAGTTGGATTCGATTATTCGTGCAGTAAAAGATGAAGGGCTAAACACAGCATATGATGTTGCACGCAAAAGCCGTCAGGGCGTTTTTCATTGGCAAGGGATTAGTTGGAAGGATTAAACTGTGTCGAGTGTTCCATCCATAAAAATATTTCAATTTCCATGGCAGGCTATGGCATGGCCCTTGAGTCTTGACGAAAATAAAAAATTTCCAGAATTTATACAGCCTTCTAATGGGTCTTTTGTAGCTTCTATTGGAAATAATCAATCATTTGATGTCGGTATAACTCAAACATCAAACGCAAGAAAGTCCATAGCAAGAGATCAAAAAGTTATTTTTTTTGAAGAGCTACCTGGACCGGGTGTTAAGGGTTATCAAAAAAAGTTTCTTCCTGTAAAGATATCTGATAAATTTGGAGAATATTCATCTTTTGAGATTGAATATGTGGATGCTCATATTCATCCTGATTCTCGAGATGTCGATGGTTTAGAAAATATCTTAGTTGACAATGATCCATTTGAAACGTTTTTTGATGGCATCTTGGGATTGATGCAAAACAGCATTGATTATATTTATAAAAAGAATTTTAAAATGAAGATGTTTGAAGCTAGAACTATTTATTGGAACGATCTTTATGAATATTTAGTTGATTATAAGGAAGATGATGTCGCTAAGCAGTCTTTAATTGTTGAACTTGCAGAAAAGTCGCCAACATGTCTTAAAGATATTTGTCGTTCGCCTAAGAAGCTTCTTAAGAGGATCAGACAGAATCAGAGGCTTCATCGTATTCAAGAGCTAGACAACCAGTGTATTATTGATTATGCGCAGCGTCCGGGTGTTACTTCTGCTCAAAAAGCGGGGCAGCGGCAACGATTGTTATCAGTGGTTCGAGTTGAAAGTTTGGACACTCTTGAAAATAGAGTTGTTTTGGATTTTTGTCGATTATCGAGGAAGGCTGCTACACGTTATGATCGTGAAAATTCTCATATAAAACGAAGTCCACGACTTGAATGTGTCCGTAGATTCAGTCGTCTCTGCAGGAAAGTATTAACAGATGGGAAATTTCAGGATGTTAGAAAGCTCACAGCTCCTTGCAAAGTTCCCAATAACACGCTTCTTCAAAATGATCTTTATTCTGAGGTTTGGCAAGATTATCAAAAGTTACTCAAGGATATTGATGTTCGCGATGAAGTGTGGCGGTGGCAACGAAGAGCTTGGGTAGATGTAGTTAAGATATTCCTTTCTTTTTCTATGCTTAAACTAGAAAAAAGCGGTCTTTTTCCGATTGTTGAGAGGCCCCACAAAAAGCCGGTTAAGATAGCAAAGGAACAAACGATGGGGCGATGGTTGTTGAAAGACCCATTTCCTGGGCCTTTTATTTTCGGCGAGAGCGAGAAGAATACTATTTCTCTTTATATTGTTGATGGCGACCAAATAGATGATTTTATATCTGCAAGTTTGACCATTTCAATATGTAATGCTGATTTTTATTTTGTTTGGATTTCTAATTTAACAGGTGTAGTTTCAGTTGTTCCAGTTTGGGGTATGCTAGGTGATGCGAGATGGAATGATTTAAATAACAAAAAAGAGCTTGTAGGTGGGTTTAAAAAAGATCTCATAGATAATTTAAGGGTTTTTGATGGCCATCTTAAAAAGAATGAAGGAGGCCGTGACGTTGCTCAGCGCTTAAGGTTGCGCGGTGGCATTATTGTGCGAGGTAATTGGATGGCAAAAAAAGAAAATGATTTTCTTTTCGACTTTCAAAAAGGTGAGAAGTCTGAAGTGCCGATTTGGTATATAGAAATTGGTGCGGATAAAGGTCAGTGGAATAAGATGCTTATGAATCTAGTTGAACCCTTAGGAGAATTGCTCTGTGAAGATTTCTAAAGTTGGAATAGATGCAAATGGGCGTTCTTTCTATTATGTTGGGATAAAAGAAGATGACGGGTCCATAGTTCGCGAAAATAAATATTCAATTATTGGCGTGCCGCCGGAGTATTATCATGAGCGTTTTATTTGGAATAATGCTTCAGCAACACGTTCATCAAAAAAGTCGATTTCTATCCCCTTGGAGAGAGTATGGATAGACTTGCTTAAAGGGAATACTTCTTCTGGTGATTGGAAATATGCAGATGGCAGTACGGATAAATGTGCATCAGGAGAGGCTGTTGCTGAAGCTATTCAGCAGAACCTGGGTTGTGATAATTTGGAATCTCTTTGCCTAGGGATACCGAATTATTTGGATGAGTCTGGTCAAGAAATGTTGTTACGAGGTCTTCGTGGCGTGGGCTTTTCCGACGCAAAACTATTATGGCGTCCGATAGCGCTTGCATTGTGCTGGTTGAGTGACCATGGAAATGAATTGAAACGTACGCAGGGAGAGCTCCCTAAGGTCTGGGTAATAGATTTTGAAAGTTGTGAGCTAGAGGTTACTTGTTTAGACCTTCGAGAGAGAAAGGGGCATATTGTGCCTCTTAGAAAGTGTCCTCAGGAAAGGGGCCATGAAGAAAAGAGTGGCATTTGGCCATCATATTCATATGTATTGGATTTTATTATAAAATCTACTGGTATTGAGTTAAGTCATGCACATGACCTTATGTGGGGTGGTTTTGGAGGCAAGTTTCAAGAAGGGCTTGAGAACAATGAATTTTCTCAAACATTTTGGTTGCGTGATGGATTGCAATGGAGACCTGTTGAAATAAAAGAACCAGATGCAGGAGATTTTTGGAATTCTGAATTAGATCTAGATAAAGAGATGAAAAGTAATAAAAAAACGCTCAAAGATCATTTAGTAAAAAAACTTCCAAAAGAACGGATAAATGAGGGAGATATTATATTATGGCATGGTTGGCCAGTCAGGATCTTTTCTAGTGATGAAAAGGGAGAATATGAATCCACTCATCAATATGTACTTTCTTCTGATTCTGTTGCTAAAGGATGTTCTTGTTTTCTTGATCGTCTCGAAAGATCTTTACCAACTTATTTAGATACCTTGCCTCAGCACGGAATATGGGTTGAGGACAGGCCTTTCGGACATGAGCCATCCTGGGGATTTTATCCTTTAATTGATAAGGATATTGAAGTTGAAGGCGGGGAGGAGTATGGATTGGATGCCCCGATCGATAGTCTTTTAATAAAGCAAGGATCTAGTACTTTTCCATTGATCTTGAGGAGAGGGGGCGGTGATGATTGTCGTTCAAGTGAGACAATGCTTCCTGAGACAACAACAGAAGATATAAAGGTTTTTTTAGATGCTTCTATGCGCCCTGCAAGCGGTTTTGCTTTAGTAACATTAAGAAGGCAGGATGGTCAGTGGTTTTCAAGGGCACATCGTAGTATAAAGTTGAATTGGGACGCCATGGAAAGAGTTCCGAGGCCTGAGCCTCCACCAATTGTTGGGAGCTTTGGGTATCCATTTGTTGGCGCTTTTAAAGGACGCATTCTATTGGATTCTGGGGAGTACTATAAGTTGAAGAATTTTATTGATGCTAAGACTTTATCATCAAGTGGAATGCAGGTTGAGCATATAAATTATTTAAATAAAGAAGAAAATAATATTTTTCTTCCTTGGGGATGGGAAAGAGGTGCTTGGGATTCTGTTAATATTGGAATGTTTGGCCCATGTAAAACAAAGGATGAAAAAGTATTGGATATGGCAACAAATTTAGGCGAGCTTTTGTTTGATTCGTTTAATAACAATAATATTGATAGGAGCATAGTATGCAAGTTAATGGGATACATGTATATTTATACTCCTGAGGCATTTGTCAATTATTTATTTGAAGCTTTTAGTGAAGACTGTGTTAAATTTCCGAACCAGATTATTGCTGTTGGTCGTGTATTTTCAAAATTGAGAGAGTTTGAAGTTTTTGTTGATTATTTTATAAAGCAGAAGCCTTATCCTAAAAAATACACACAGTGGTTTTTTTGGTCATTTATGAGATGTCTTTGCTATTATGCTGAGCCCGCACGTTTGCCGGCAGGAAAAGCACGCCAAGTTTTTCAAATTTTAATAAATTATTTTAAAGATAATATGAATAGGGGAGGCTCAAATTCAATAAAATTTGCATTAAGTGCAGTAGTTTTTGGTCTTCGCGTCAGGGAGTTAAACCGTGATTTTTTAGGGGAAAATGATTCTTTACGCAATGAGTTGGTTGAGATTATTTCAAATCTTAAGCCTCAATGTAAAGGTTTTCCGTCTACGATGTTTAAAGGGTCTGGCCTTAAGCCGAAAGAAGGAGATAATTTGAATAATTACGTTCTTCGGTTTTTAAAGAATGAGGAAACAGCAGAGGACAGAGCAGTAGCTGGTGGCCTTGCTACTAATTAATGGAGTGGATAGTCATTTATTGACCATGAAAGTGGCTAGTTTTATGTTTTAGGAAATTTTATTAGGCTGACCTGGAAGGAATCCTAGATGAAAAATGTAAAACCTTTGCATAGGTGTAAGCCTGGCGAGGGATTTCTTATTTTATGCACCTTTATTCGTTAAGTTTTAAAGAAGAGTACAGATAGTCTTTGAGATGGAATTTTAGAGAGAAAATTGTTTAAAAGATTAAGGTGATTTATATAGTTTTCCACAGCCAATTTCACGGAATTCTCACGCTTTTTTCACGGAATTCTCACGATTTGGCACGATTTTATCTGTTCTTGATGGTCTTTTTTGTGAAAACTTTAGCGTTTTCTCGTCTATAAATAACATATTTGTATTTAATGGTATAATGATATTAGGAAAGAATAAGAGAGGATGGCGCAGAAGTGTGATGATGAAAAGAAAAAAGGACGAAGAAGTCAAAGAATATTATAAAAACGGTAAGCTAAAAAAGGTCTATTCCTTAAAGGGTAAGCTAGCTAATGGCGAAGTTAAGGAATATTTTCAAAGTGGCGAGTTAAGGTGTATGTATTTTGTAAAGGATGAGATTGCAAATGGTGAATATAGAGAATATCGCAAGAATGGTAAATTAAAAGAAACATTCTTTTATAAAAATGGAAAGAGGGATGGGGAAAATAGAAAATATCGTATTAATGGAAAATTAAAGTATTCGTGTAGTTTTAAGAATGATAAAGTAAGCGGTGATTTTATAGTATATTTTAACACTGGTGAGATTAAAGCAGTCGTGCAAGCGAGATATAGTGATGCTTATGGAAAGACTATTGAATATTATAAGAATGGGAGTTTTCGGTTTAAGCTTGTTCAAAAATATGGAAAAATAGAAGGCAAAAAGATAGATTATTATTCTAATGGCAATGTAAAGAGAGTAGATTGGTATCGTGATGGAAAAAGATATCGTAGTTCTAAGACATATTTTAAGAGTGGTGAATTAAAAGCTATAATTCCTTTCAAGAATGGTAAATTGCACGGAGAAATGAAAGAGTACTATCGAAACGGAAAGTTAGGTCTTCTGATGGTTTGCAAGAATGGTAAATTGCATGGAGTGTCGAAAGGTTATTCTCGGGATGGTAAATTGGGAGTTGTTTTTCCTTTAAAGGATGATAAGTTGCAAGGAAAGATAAAAAGATATTGCTAGGGGCGGAATGGAAGGGATTTTTTATTTAAAGGAGTGAAAACCGTCGGAAGATGATTAAGTGTTTTGTCGATGCTGGCAAGCTTTGTAGGTGAATTTAACTTCTTTTGTCCATGAATTAGCTAGTGATAAAAAGAAAGAGCTTAAAAAAGAAAACGATAAGAAGGAAGAGACCTGAGAAAATGAAGAAATTTTATATTGTTATGATCATTTTATTTATAGCCTGCATTTTAGTGTCACCTGATGTATCTGCTGATTCTCAGATGGATAAAGTGAAAGGAAGTGCTCCTTTAAGTGATAAAGCGCTAGATAATTCAGACAGGGATAGTAATGGCGTCGAAAAGGCAGGGGTCTCTTTTGAAGAAAAACATAAGGATAAGGATTATATAGTATTACTCAGAGAGATCGAGGTCATACTAAGTGAAGATTATAGTTATACGACGAGAACGCATGACATCATAAAGATCCAGAAAGAGAACGGAAGAGACCTGGGAGAGAAGGCTTTTTATTATAATAGAGCTAAGGAGAACATTATTGATATCGAGGCATTTTCTGTAACGCCAGATGGAAAAAAGCATTCATTTACAAAGAAACAAGAATTTCCTATTCACGAGGAACAAATGTATTCTGATGAAAGGAAGAAGATTTTTACGATACCCGAGGTTAATATTGGGTCTGTTGTTGAGGTTAAAACAGTGAAGGAGTCGAGGCCGGAGGTTATGCCGAATAGCTATTGGGAAGAGCATTCTTTGGAGACTTTTGAGCCGATAAAGAAATTTAAAGTCAGATATGTTTTTCCTAAGTCGCTTGGGATACGGTACAAGGAATTTAATATAACTCGAAAGCCTGTTATAAAAGAAGAAGGGGCTACTGTTATATATCAATGGGATATAGATGATGTTTATGATGAGCCTAAGGATGAAGAGTATCAGCCCTTGCCGACAATGGAAAATATTGAGAATGTTTTTGAGTTTTCATCGCTGAAAAGCTGGGAGGAAGCATCCGATTGGATGCTCGAAGCGGTTAAGAGAAACCTTAAAATCACATCGGAAATTGAAGATGCGGCTAAAGAAATTTTCAAGGGAAAGAAGACGCTAAAAGAAAAAGTCAGGGCGGCAGTTGAATATCTGCAGGACAATTTTAGATACGTATCTATGTCTTTTGGAGACAATACCTATGAGCCTCATCCAACAGATGAAATATTCACCAACAAATACGGTGATTGCAAGGATATCTCTCTTTTGCTGATGGCTATCTTAAAGACATCGGGAATAGAATCAAGCTTTGTGCTTTCAAGTCAGGAGACTGAAATATCTGATCCAAGGTATGACCTGCCGATGCTGAGATTCTTCAATCATGCCTTTCTTTATGTATGTGAACCTGAGGGAGGTGGCTTTTATGTTGATCCGCTGCTTAAAGGTTATAATATAGGTGAATTTCCGGCTGGTTATCAAGGTGCATACGTATATATAATAGCTAGTGGTGGGGCAAAGTTTGATAGGTTGCCTGTGTTTGACGAAGAGTCTGTGTATAATAAAAGTGATTTTGTTATAGCCATAAGTGATGATGGATCAGCAATAACGGAAATTGAAGAAATCTTGGACTTAGATGAGTCTGTTGAGCTTAGGCATACCTACAAGGCCATGGATAGCAAGGAGAAGGAAGAGTTTAAGCAGGTGTGGATAGCTCAAATAGTTTCAGGCGGAGAGCTGATCTCATATGAGGTAAGTGGGTTTGATGACAAATATGGAAAGATTCGTCTTGGTTTGAAAATGAAACGTTTTAATGAGTATCCCATAATAAGTGATTTGATGATTATTGATGTTGTAGGATTTGGAAGGGATGAAAACTTTGCTAAAAAGGAAAGGAAAGATCCGATATTTCAGCGGAGAAACAGTCTTGACGAAGAAACCATAAAATATATATTTCCTGAAAATTTTCAAATTCTACATTTGCCGGAGAGCATAGACCTCGATATAGGATTTTTTAAATTTACTAGAAAAATTAGTCACGAGGGAAATGAGATCACAATAAAAGATTCTACTCGAAGTAAGCGTATGACGATTGAAGCTGATAAATATCTACAGGTGAAAAAGTTCTTTGATGAACTTCCTGAAAAGAGTCAACAGCGGATCGTGTTGCAGCGTTTCAAGCCGATGGAATAAAGAAAGATCAATAAAAAAGGTGTTAAATATGAAAACACTTAAATTACGTTAAGATGTCTTAAGACTTTAGGGAGCGACAATATGGTGTCGCTTTTTGATTTTATAATATATACTATATATGAAAGAGTTAAGATTAAATACTGCAAAGGATGTAATGGCTAATTCAGATCCGTTTAGACTATCAAATGTTGAAGTTTTATTTGAAGCGCAGTTTGAGTGTTCCCGCGACAAAGACAAGAGCATTAGAAGGAAGTTTCTCACCAAATCAAAATACTTAGTAGGCTTGCAGTGTCCAAAGTGCTTATGGATGCGTTGTAATGAGTCTGAAAAGATTCCAGAACCAAATGAAGCATTAAAAAATATTTTTGCAACAGGAAATAAGATTGGCGTACTGGCCCAATTATTATATCCCAATGGAATTGCTTTGCAGGAAGAGGATTTTAGCGCGAATATTCGTGAAACTGCAGAGATTCTTAAATCTTCTGACCGAAAACCTATCTTTGAAGCGGGTATTACAGCAGGACGGCTTTACGCGCGGGCAGATATTCTTGTTCCGGTAGAAGACGATGCGTGGGATCTTATTGAAGTAAAATGTTCGACAGGAAATGATGAAAAGAAACTTGAAGTATATTTTGATGACATTGCTTTTCAGAAGTATTGTTATGAGCAGGCGGGTTTAAAGATCAGGCAGTGTTTTTTAATGCATGTTAATGGCGACTATGTACGTGAAGGCGATATTGATGCGGATGAATATTTCACATTATTGAATGTTGATCATGATGTGAAAAAAAGAGAACCGGCGATTGCCTCTATTGTTGAAGGGTTTTTAAATATTATCGATATGCCGCAATGTCCTCATATCGGAATTGGACCATATTGTCTAAAGCCGTATGAATGTGCACTTAAAAGTTTATGTTGGGATTTTCTGCCTGAAGAGAATGTACTGGAGATCGCTCGCGGGAAAAAGAAAGGATTTAAATTATTGGATCAGGGAATTGAAAAAATAAAAGATATTCCTGACGGGTTTAAACTTTCGCCTATGCAGCAAATTCAAAAGATCTGTGCCATAGATGAAAATTATTATATAGATAAAGATGCTATAAAGAAGCTTCTTGAGTCATTGAGATATCCATTGTATTTTATGGATTTTGAAACACTATTTGAGGCGATTCCTCGTTTTGATGGTGTATCTCCCTATAATCAGGTGCCGTTTCAGTTTTCTGTGCATATTCAACAAGAAAAGGATGGCCCATTAGGGCATTATGAGTTTTTAGCTAAGTATTCTCAAGATCCACGGAAAGATTTTATTGAAAAGTTAAAGAATTGTATGGGCAAAGAGGGTGATGTTATTGTTTATAATCAATCTTTTGAACAATCGAGATTGAAAGAATTAGCAGAGAGATTTCCTGAATACAAAGAATTTTGTGAGAATGTAAATTTACGCATGGTTGATCTGTATGCGCCCTTTCGGTCTTTTCATTATTATAATCCTTCTCAAAAAGGAAGTGCCTCGATAAAGAAAGTGTTGCCGGCGTTGACAGGAATTTCTTATGATGATATGGAAATATCAAATGGAGGGATGGCGCCCGCAGAATTTCAACGAGTGACATACGGCGATAACATTGAGGACGAAGACCGTTATCGTGTATACAACGCTTTAGAAGAGTACTGTAAGCTAGATACGAAGGCGATGGTTGATATTATCGATGAGCTAAGAAGATTGGTTAATTAAAAAAGAGGATGCTTGCTATATGAAAAACGACCCTAAAAAAAAGAATCACAAGAATAAAAGTTATGACAAAAAGATATTCCGTTTGATTTCGATTCTTAATAAGCTTGATTGCGGCAAGCCAGTGTTATCCTCAGAACTCTCAAAAGAATTTAATGTGAACATTAGATCAATACAGAGAGATTTGGAACTTTTGAGCATGTCTGGATTTCCACTGCTTCCCATAGATAAAGGGCAGTATAAATTCGTAGAAGGCTTTTCTTTAAAGAAAATGAAAGTAACCAACGAAGAGGCTTCACTGTTGTCATTGTTGCACGACATTTCTTCTTCCTTAGGGGATAAATTTGAAAAGTCATTTCAGAATATATTGGCAAAAGTATTGAAAGATGGTTTAGAGTCTCCATATTATGTAAAAATGTCTAAGGGCATCAAGGTAAATAGAAAAATACCATTTTCCAAAGATCTTGAAGATGCAGTCAAGAAGAATCAACAAGTACGCATTAGCTATCTTAAGAGAGATAAAGGCAAAGAGAAGGAATATATTGTTTGCCCTTTAAAAATCGTATATTATGATGGTTTTTGGTATTTATTGTGTCAAGCAGACAACAAAAAGGATGTTTTTACGTTTAGATTAGACCATATTAAAGACGTTGAGTCTTTGGATAATTACTTTACTGTATCTAGCAATTTGAGCTCTCTTTTAGAGCAGAGCTCTAATATTTGGTTTACAGGAAAAAGAGATAAGACCATTGTTGTCAAGGTTGACAGCAAGGTATCTCATTTTTTTAAGAATAAAGAGTATTTTCCTTTGCAGAAGATTAGGCGTGAGAACGGAGATGATTCCTTAGTCATAGAATCAAAAGTTGGTCAGTATGAGGAAGTTGTTCACACTATAATGAGCTGGATACCTCACATTGTAGTAATTAAGCCAAGAGAACTGAAAGACCGCATTAAAGTGCTTATTGAGACCTATCAGAAAAAGATATAATTTTATCGAGATGTTTCCTATTTGCGCCTTTTAAGAAATAATAATATTTTATTTTCATAGCGACACTATGCTGTCGCAGTGGTGTTGTATATTATTATAGTAATACATGGTAGCATTTAGAATGTCCTGAGTTATAAAGGGGTAAATCCTGGACTTTAAAAAAGTAAAACCTTCGCATAAGCGTCAGCTTGGCGCGGGATTTTTTATTTATAGGAGATAATAGAATGAAGAATAGTGAAATGCCTTATTTTGATCCAAGCTCTGACAAAAAAGATGAAGACTTTGATTTTAAGAGATGGGCAAAATTGATTCATTCCAAGCGGCTTTCTCTTGAGGGTCTTGAGAAGCTGGATGCGTTGAGCAGCCGTGAAGAATTTATCTCTGGAATCCCAACAGGATTACAAAGATTAGATTTTATGATATCTGGATTACAAAAAGGCAGCTTGATTCTGGTTGGCGCAAGGCCCTCTATGGGGAAAACAGCATTTGCTACATCCATAGTAGACAATGTTGCTATTGAGCAGAAGCTCAGTGTTGCATATTTTAGTCTTGGTGTGTCTAAGAGTCAA
>Ga0307990_1001609_pt1 | contig 18838 bp, 10 predicted proteins | sample EllFjometagen129_FD_203168 | JGI IMG/M metagenome (GOLD analysis project Ga0307990, IMG submission 203168) | Marine microbial communities from Ellis Fjord, Antarctic Ocean - #129 | ecosystem: Environmental > Aquatic > Marine > Unclassified | place: Southern Ocean | collected 2014-10-08
AATCCATAATTATTGTGTTTATGCTTCGTTTTCAAAATCGGTTAATGAATCTACTTCGGCAGGGGTTGTTCCCTTTGCAAATATTGCTCCGAGCAGCGCTGCCACGAAAGATTGAAAATTTTAATACTGGTATTTGTTGCTGATTCATATATTCTAAGATTTGATATTTAAACAAAGATAGAATTTTTTATAAAAGAAATTAGGGATTAAATAAATCTTTATTACTTTTGCAGTCGAGGGTAAGTCTTGTACGACCAGCTCCCGTTGAACTCCCCCAGATCCGGAAGGAAGCAAGGGTAAACGGTTGTAGCGGTGCGATGCAAGTAGCTTACCCTTTTTCTTTTTCAGGTATCAGGGGCTAGTTATGGTTTAGGTAAATATGCTAACAGGGAAGCTTTCTGCAAAAATTCAAACAGATTCCTATTTTTTCTACTTCGACATTCAACATTCGGGATTCGATTGCCCACCTGCCAAGCCTATTAACCCGGTGGGCAGGTTCGATATTCCTAAAAGGAAATAACAAAAACCAAAATTCAAACAAAAACCTACAACTTCTAACCTCCAACCTTTGTCCGCTTACGCTTTTCCGACTCAAAGCTTCGCTTTCCTTCACAAAAAGCCATCGCTTAGCGAAACCTTGAGGTGCACAACGCTCGCAAGCTACAATTTCCTGTCAAACTGTCGGTAAGCAAGTAATAATGACTCTTCCGAATGATCCTCATATTTGATTCCAAGGGCATCGGCTAAATTTGCAGCAACAATAGCAACATCTTTTTTGGGAAACGCTTTTTCGGCAAGTACATTTAAAAACCGAATGACTTTAAACGTATCAAAATACCGATACAATCGTTTCAAATAAGCACTTTCATCTGCCACATTTTCTCGTGCATCCAAAATGGCATCCCATAAATAAATTCGATGCGCATAATCCTGAACTATTTTCGGGAATTTTTCCATTGCTGCATTAAAAGCTGAAGAATCCATCTGATATGTTTGATCCAACAATTTCACGAGATCAGCAAGCGCCCGAAAGCTTTTCAAGCTATAGACATCGTAACCGCCTTCCTCACGAATTTTCTTCACTTCAGTACCGGTTCCAAACGGCACTCTGTCAGAAACACGACCTGACGGATAAACTACAGGGACATTACATTCCCCCAGCACTCCGTTTAATTCAATTTTATTCAGGAAATAAAAATCCTCACCGGCATTTTTTCGGTTCATACCACCCTGATCGGCATAAGCTTTTGATTTTACAGTAAAACATGAGCCAATCGAGTAGAAATGATGCGGATATCCGCTCCACTCCATTGCGTGACGAAAATATCGCAGGTACAGTTCATATAGCACAACAGGATCATCTGCTTCTTGATACTGATGTTCAAAATAAATAGTTGCAGCATCTTGGTCGGGATGCTTTTGAAAATGGTCCCTAATGGATTTCAAATAATTTTTTGAAACAACTGCATCCGCATCTAATGAAACAATAATTCCCTGAGGATTATCAATGGTATTGAAGCGACGAATTGCGATATCCATTCCATATTTCCGGGCAGAACCGGGACCGGCAACTTTTTTTGGAAATAGTTGCCAATAAACATGTAGTCGAATAAAACTATGATCCAAAGACTCCGCAAACTCTGTATAATGTTGGAAATCTGTCAGATTTCGATTGATAATCGCATCCTCCTTATCCTCTGGGGCATTAAAAACCAAAATCACATCCACTTGACATTCCGGATCATCATTATGCATCAAGCCAATAATGGTATCTTCAATATCCGGTTCATTATAGGCCGGAATCACAACAGCCAGTTCCAGATTGTCCGGAACTGGCTGTTTAACTTCATCGTTCTCAATTTGAAAACGTTTAAAATAAGTATCTGCAAATGCCATAAACTACATTATTTCTTATCATCAGGCTGATAACGCGAATTCAAAAAACGCAAGACTTCATTTGTAATGTCCATTGCTCGATTAGAATACAAAACGTTAGTACCAACTGCATCACCTAATATCAAGACAAATCTGTCTTTATTTATCAATTCAATATTGTAAATCACAGAATCATACAAACGCTGAGTCATTTCCTCCTGATTCTGCGCCAACTGCATCGTCAGATTTTCCTGCAACACCTGCAATTCATTTTGCTGTTTCAGTAAGTCTTGTTGTTGCGCCTCCATGCTAGCTTGACTTAAGAATGCCCCAGTTTCCATTTTCTTTTGAAACCCGGTATAATCTTTTTCAAATTTCGTCATTTTAGTTTGAAATGTTGATTCAGCATTTTTCTGCCGTTGCAACAAGTCTTCGTTTAAATCCTGTGCAAGGCGATATTCCAATAAAAGCGTATCAAGTTTTACGACGGCAATTCGTTCAGAAATGATAGATTCTGCCGTATCAATTATCGCAGAATTATTCATATCTCTTGATGTACTACTAGTAATCGTTGGCTCACCGGTAAAATGCAACACAAATAATGCAATTATGCCAAGCAGTAAAATCACATTAAAAACAAGAATTCTTTTGTAAAGCTGTTTAAAATCTTTCATGGTTTAAAAATTAATTGTCATCTTTACGCAAAGATAAAATTTTGCATCGGAAATCATGCAAATTATTATAAATTTATCCTTGAGAGAGCAAAAATATTCAATGTCTCTCGCTAACAAGGAGGGTTTCCGTGAAAAACTGAACCAAAAACAGTAAAAAAACATACACAAATGATTAACACAAAACTACTCAAGCCACAGAGCATAGTCGTTGTTGGTGGTTCCGACGATGTTCAGAAACCAGGTGGGAAAGTATTAAAAAACCTAATTGACGGAAATTTTAAAGGCAATTTGTATGTGTCCAATCCAAAAGCTGATAAGGTACAGGGATTGAAATCATACTGCAATGTGGCTGATTTGCCACAAGCAGATATGGCAATTCTTGCAATACCTGCAAAATATTGTTTGGATACGATAAATCTACTCGTGGATAAAAAAGACACTCGTGCATTTATCATTTTGTCAGCAGGTTTTAGTGAAGAAAACGAAGCAGGAGCAGAAATTGAAGCTAAAATTGTTGAAAAAATCAATTCTGTTGACGGTTCGCTCATTGGACCAAACTGTATTGGAGTGCTAAATGAGCATTACAATGGGATTTTCACAACACCAATCCCAAGATTGGATCCTAAAGGAGTTGATTTTATTTCCGGAAGTGGTGCAACTGCTGTTTTCATTATTGAAGCAGGCGTGACTAAGGGCTTAAGCTTCTCTTCTGTCTGGTCGGTCGGAAACTCTGCTCAAATTGGTGTTGAAGAGGTTATGAAACATCTCGACGAAACCTATAAGCTAGGCGTTTCTTCACCGGTAAAACTACTGTACATTGAAAACATCGACAAACCTGAAATGCTGCTAAAACATGCTTCTTCATTGATTCGGAAAGGATGTAAAATTGCAGCAATTAAATCTGGGGGTTCTGAAGCAGGAAGCCGCGCAGCTTCATCACATACCGGCGCTCTGGCATCATCGGAGGTAGCTGTTGATGCATTATTTCGCAAAGCCGGAATCGTGCGTTGCAACGGACGTGAAGAACTGGCAACAGTAGCTTCCGTATTTATGCATCCTGAGTTAAAAGGGAAAAACATCGCCATCATAACTCACGCTGGAGGTCCTGCAGTAATGCTAACCGACGCACTAAGTAATGGCGGATTAGAAATCCCTCATCTCGATGGTCCGAAAGCAGATGCTTTGGTGGAAAAACTCTTCCCCGGGTCTGCTGTTGGAAATCCCATTGACTTTTTAGCAACCGGAACCGCTGAACAACTCGGACATATTATTAATGCCTGCGAAAATGATTTTGATGAAATTGACGGAATGGCAGTCATTTTTGGAAGTCCTGGACTTTTCCCAGTTTACGATGTCTATGATTTACTGGACGAAAAAATGAAATCCTGCAAAAAACCGATATACCCAATTTTACCATCTGTTGTCAATGTGAAGGATGAAATTGCTGAATTTGTAAAAAAAGGTCGCATCAATTTCCCAGATGAAGTGGTATTTGGAAATGCACTATGCAAAGTATTCCACACACCCGCACCACAACCGGAAAGCATTGATATACCAGAAATAAATACTGCAGGCATCCGTAAAGTGATTGACAACGTAGAGAATGGATATATTTCTCCAGAGGAAGTCACTGAACTACTTGATGCCGCCGGTATTTCACACTCAAACGACCGTGTGGTTAATACCGAAGATGAAGCGATTGCCTTCTGTGAGGAATTCGGATATCCGGTGGTAATGAAAGTTGTCGGGCCGGTGCATAAATCAGATGTCGGCGGTGTAGTGCTGAACGTAAAAGATGAAACAACTGTCCGTAAAGAATTTAAACGGCTGATGCAAATCAAAGATACTTATGCAGTGCAAATATTTGAAATGTATTTCGGACAGGAAATTTTTATTGGAGCAAAACGCGAAGACAAATTCGGACACATGGTATTGTGCGGATTGGGCGGAATTTTTATTGAAGTGCTGAAAGATGTACAAAGCTCACTTGCGCCTATCAGCGAAGCGGAAGCTCATAACATGATACAAGGGCTGAGATCGTACGGCATTATTAAAGGTGTACGTGGACAAGAAGGTGTCAATGAAGACATTCTCGCTGAACAAATTGTGCGTGTTGCTGCCTTAGTGAAAACCGCTCCGGAGATTTTCGAAATGGACCTCAATCCCCTACTCGGAAATGCTAAAGAAGTGGTTGCAGTGGATGCCCGAATTCGCATTGAGAAAGATTAAAACGAAAATATAATCTAAAAAAAACGCCCGCAAAAACGGGCGTTTTTTTTATCACTCCATATCTAAACTTCTCTCAAGTTTTGTACTTTGCGTGAAATCGTGCGAACATACTACGTGATCATTGTGTCTCTATTTACGCTTTTTTCTTGACAAGAAATATCACTTATCATATAAGAAAATCACGGAAAATATTAGCTTTGCGCAATGGAATCATTACGCGCATTATATCGAATCGGAAACGGCCCATCATCCAGTCATACCATGGGGCCAAAGAAAGCTGCCGAGCAATTTCGCAGCAAACATCCGAAAGCGAAACACTTTAAAATTTGGTTGTACGGATCACTTGCAGCTACAGGAAAAGGTCACCTTACCGGGAAAGCAATTGAAACCTGTTATGCAGACAGAGACATGGAGCTTATTTGGGAGCCTAAAACATTTTTAGAGAGACATCCAAATGCCATGAAATTCGCCGCCTATGACGACAACATGAAAATGATAGATGAATGGACAGCATATTCTGTAGGAGGGGGTGCCATAATTGATGATTTCAGTGAAGAAAACCATCAATCCGTTTATCCGCTTAAAAGCATGAAAGAAATCTTGAAGTGGTGTAACAGCAACGGAAAACAGCTTTGGGAATTTGTGGAAGCGAATGAAGGCCCGGAAATCTGGGATTTTTTATCTGAAGTTTGGAAAAGCATGGAAGCATCAATCAAACGAGGGCTTGAAGCCGAAGGCACGCTGGAAGGTGGATTGAAACTCCCACGCAAAGCACATACTTACAAGCTTCGTGCTCAAAACTTTGCGGGTCAAGTAAAGCGCCGAGGAATGCTTTTCGCATATGCACATGCCGTATCGGAAGAAAATGCTGCGGGAGGAGAAATTGTTACTGCACCAACTTGTGGAGCATCAGGAACTTTACCGGCAGTTTTAAAATATCATAAAGCATTTAATAAACATGGGAAATCTTCCATATTAAAAGCATTGGCAACAGCAGGTCTAATTGGCAACATTATCAAAACAAACGCCAGTATTTCAGGAGCAGAAGTTGGATGCCAAGGAGAAGTTGGTACAGCTTGCGCCATGGCTTCAGCAGCTTGCGCTCAACTGTTTGGAGGAACCATTTATCAAATCGAATATGCCGCAGAAATTGGGCTCGAGCATCATTTAGGTTTGACTTGTGACCCACTTTTAGGATTGGTACAAATTCCATGCATTGAACGGAATGTTTTTGCAGCTGCCAGAGCATTAAACCATGCAAATTACGCCTTACTATCCGATGGAAGACATCGAATCAGTTTTGATGAAGTGGTTGAAACCATGTGGAATACCGGACATGATTTGCCAAGCTTTTACAAAGAGACCTCCCTTGGCGGTTTATCGTTATATAAGGGTTTAGCAGACGATTAATAATACATCCGTTTTGTTTTCTGATTACGCCAATTTACAGATTTTACAAGCTGTTTATAATTTATTGAGTCAGTAAGCCGTACATAGTGGCTGCAAGAAAACGCCAAATATTGCGTTATTCTCGTTTCTAAAACAGTAGTTTTCTTACAGACACTACATAGCGACAAATGCAGGCTGACAAAAAGCATACGCTCAGGATTTTGATTTCTTCATTTTTTTTCATATATTTACCTCAAATAAAAACCTGAAATATGTTCAAACACGGATTTATCTTGACAATTGCTATTTTTATGCTAAGCAGTGCATTTGCACAATTGGAAACCCGCAGTATTAATTGGGACAACACCGATCGTGAGTATTTAGAATATCTCCCGACTAGTTATAGTGGAGAATCTCCGGTTCCTGTTGTTTTCGGACTTCACGGACTAGGTGATAACATGAATAACTTTTATAATATCGGCATGAATTATATTGCTGATACAGCAGGATTTATTCTAATTATTCCTCAAGCTGAAACCTTTTCTGCTTATGGACAAACTTCGACTTCATGGAATTCCGGCGCATCATTATATGGAATCACTCCCAATTCAGATGTTGATGATACTGGCTTTCTGATGGCTGTCTTAGATTCATTGGGTACGCATTACAACATCGATACAGAATCTGTATATTTTTTTGGATTTAGCATGGGCGGATACATGTGTAATCGCCTGGCAGCAGAAGTTCCAGAAAGGATAAATGCAATTGCATCCGTTTCCGGGACAATGGGTGTGAACTTCACTCCTGAGCCATCTGAAACAGACTTTGTTGCCTGCTTACATATCCATGGGAATGTAGATGCAACCGTAGAATATACCGGAAACGGCTCAGGAATGGATGCTGAAGAATTGGTTGAATTTTGGAGAAGCCATAATGAAAGTGATGAAACGGCAATTTTTTATGAATATACTGACAATCAGTCAGATGGATTGTCATTTGAGCGATATGTGTATCCGAATGGAGAAGCTCAGGTAGCGCACATAAAAGTTATTGGTGGGGAGCATTCTTGGTATTATCATCCGGTTAACGACATTGATTATGGAAAAGAAATATGGAAATTTTTACGCTATCGTTTTTCTGAAGAACCAAGCTCTATAGCGGAAACCAACTCGAATTTGATTTCATTTTATCCAAATCCAATTAAAGACAAACTTTACATAGACAATCTGAGTGAAGCCCAAACAGAAATCAGTTTATTTAATGCTTTAGGTGTGAAAATTGACAAAATAAGCATTAACAAAAGCGGCACATTTGACCTATGCAATTTGGCTGCAGGGATGTACTATCTTCGGGTTTCAAAGCATAATGGAATAAAAACATATCCCGTTCTAAAGCAATAAATAAAGCAACTCATAAAGCCCTCAAGCAAACGGGATGAAGCAAGTCAATTTATGAACAATTGGGTTGATAAATTGTCTAATAATTTGAAATAAAAAAGGAATATAATATATGATGTCAACAAATGCTGAATTAGACAAAATTGCAATTAACGTAAAATCCCATAAACTTTTAAGAAAATTATTAGATGAAAACCCCGAGCTGGAAACCATCATGCGGGAATCAAAAAATGAAACTGAAGCATTGATTGGGGTGAGAAATATAGCAATGCGTGAGTTGCGAAATTCGCCCATTGCATTGGCATATTATGAAGGAGAAAAAACCGGACGCACGGCATTTAAAAAATTAAAATGGAAAGATATTGCCTGCATTCGTTTGTTAGATTATATCGATTATGCAGATGAAGAATATGAAGACCCGAATTTGCACGGGGAACTTGCAGTCAGCAATCCAATAAAACTACTCTGGTTTGCTGTTTCCAAGGGAACCGGTGGTGCAAAACCTTACTTTTTTGATGATATAATTCAACTTTTTCGTCAGTTTTCAGGACATCAGAAAAAGCTGATTTACAAAAGGGAAACAATTCACAACTGGATGAATCGCTGGCCGGTAGGAACTGATCCTCGCATTAAACGCTTACGTGAAGAAAATCGAAATCGAATTATTAATATTATCATCAGAAAAATTGATGCCGGGGAAATTACAGATAAAAAATATTTCTTTGATAATGGAATGAGTCTGGATGAAAAATTTCAGTTATTGATGGAATGGTGGAAAGACAAAACTTTTCACTTGAGATTTGCCGTGCGCACTCCGGAATTACTAAATGAGTTTTTGGACTTCTCGCTTGACCCGGACACCATAAAATTACTCAAACGTGCCGAAGAACAGGGAATTCCCTTCTTTATAAATCCGTATTATTTGTCCTTACTGCATGTTCGGGTTCCTTATTTTGCCATCGGTGCTGACTTGGCAATCAGACATTACATTTTATATTCTGAGCAACTTGTTGACGAGTTCGGCAAAATTCAGGCATGGGAAAAAGAAGACATCGTAGAACCCGGAAAACCCAATGCAGCTGGGTGGATACTTCCTTCCCATCACTCTGTGCACAGGCGCTATCCTGAAGTTGCCATTTTAATTCCCGACACAGTCGGTCGTGCATGCGGTGGTTTGTGCGCAAGCTGTCAACGGATGTACGATTTCCAACGAGGGAATCTGAACTTTAATTTAGACAAGCTCAGACCAGATGAAACCTGGCCGGAACGTTTACAGCGCTTCATGAAATACTGGGAAGAGGACACTCAACTTCGAGATATTTTGATTACAGGTGGAGATGCCCTAATGAGCTCAAACAAATCGTTAAAGCAAATTTTAGATGCCGTGATAGAAACTGCGAAAAAGAAAAGAGCGGCAAACAAAAAACGAAAAGAAGGGGAAAAATACGCTGAAATTTTACGTGTACGCCTCGGAACTCGACTCCCGGTATATCTACCTCAACGCATTGATGAAGTGCTGATTTCAATCTTGAAAAACTTCAAAATGGAAGCCAGTAAAATTGGAATTAAACAATTTGTCATTCAAACACATTTTGAATCCCCCATGGAAATCACTCCGGAATCTGTCGAAGGTATTCATCGATTAATTACTGCCGGTTGGATGGTAACCAATCAACTGGTATTTACTGCTGCGGCATCGCGCCGTGGTCATTCTGTACGCTTAAGACAGGCATTGAATGATATTGGGGTGATGAATTATTACACATTCTCTGTTAAAGGATACATGGAAAATTCATTCAATTTTGCAACGAATGCGCGAGCTGTTCAAGAACAAGTTGAAGAAAAATCACTCGGTGAAATCCCTGAATTTCTTTATGAAAAGATTAAAGAAATCCCGAATCATGCTGAAAACATCTGTCAACTTATCAATGATATCCGCAACGAAGCCGGACTTCCTTTTTTAGGAACAGACCGCAATGTACTGAACTTACCCGGTGTCGGAAAATCTCTGACTTATCGTGTAATCGGAATTACCAGATACGGCAGACGTATTTTAGCCTTTGAACATGATGCAACCCGCCGTCACAGCCCGGCGATCCACGATATGGAAAAAGTGATTATTATTGAATCAAAATCCATTAGTGAGTATTTGCAACAACTTGAAGAGATGGGCGAAAAGGTAGAAGATTATCAGAATCTTTATGGATATTCCGTTGGTGAAACTGAAAACCGGGTGCCAATTTATGATTATCCCGATTATGATTATAAGAATACTGAAGAAATGACAAATCTCGGTGAGATATAAAATATCATGGCTGAAGCCCAACTATCTATTAACCGTTAATAACCCGACATGAATGACGGTGTTAACCAATCGCTAATCCTATGACCTTCAGCATATATCACAATACTATAAACACAACACAGAAATAAAAAAAATCCCGAACGATTTGAATCATTCGGGATTTTTTAAAATATTAAAATTAATTTACCACAAAATAAACTTTGAGGTCTTTACTCGTTTTTCTCCTATAATTCGCACGATATAAGTGCCTTTGGACAAGTCGCTAACATCCAAACGAAGCAAATGATAATCTCCGGTATTGGAAACTTCTACAGAGCGTAAAATGCGTCCGTTAATGTCTGAAATTTCCAAAACAGCATTGTTTTCATTCAAATAGTGCATAGCTACACTTAAATTCCCTTTGGTAGGATTCGGGAAAAGCGAAACAACTGCTTTACTATCTGTTGAAATATCGCTTGCATCTGCAACAACAAATTCATGTGGATCAGCAGCTCCCATAAAGGGATGATTTTCGCTGCGTCCGGTTTCATCGGCAGCGTGAATGTAATAAGCAATTTCATCACCAGGATTTTGTCCGAGAATTTCAGCAGTATAAGTATCACCAGCTTGATTTAACATGACAGTATAATCCCAAGACCCGCCATTGACAGAATAATACACTCTCAAACTATCGGCATACAAAGTGTTTCCGGCATAAGAAACAATTTCAGCGGAAATTTCATAAGCAGTCAGTTCATCCTGAACGCCATACAATGCTGAATGAAAAATTTTCAGCATACCAATATCCGGAACTTCATGCGTACGACAATGCAAGGCATCAGTTGATTGCCATGACGGTGCTGTCGTATTTGGTACCATAACAATTTCGTATCCAGGCATGGCTTCTTCATAAACAGCAACGGCTTCGTCATTCCAATCGGCAGCACTTCCTGAAGCAGGAACAGGCACAAACACTTTATTATTCATAATAAGTGAATTTGTGTAAGGCTGTCCATCCGGGGAATATACACGATAGACCTCATAATTATTTCCGTAAGATGAGGTTTGATTGGCAAAGAAATCGGCAGCAGCTTCATAATCTTCATATCGAGAATCGGTTTCAGGCACCTCTCCGACAAGCACTTTATCCACATCCAAAAATTTCGCCCAGCAATCAATGTGAAAAATATAATCATCCATGGGGTCTTCGGCAATGATATAATCAGAGATTCCGAGATAATCTTCCATATGATTGTCCACCAACGTATTTGAAATACTATTCTCATCATAAACAAGCGTTGTTGAAGCTGCGTTAAACATCCCATCAGACATGTAATTTCCTCCTGTATGTTCGACTTCCATTCCAAATACTTCAACATCCAGTAATTCACCAAATTCAACTGGTACATTGTTATCATCCGGTCTGTCACGATTGTAATCAAAATTCACGATGCCAACTTCCTGTGTTTCACCATGCGCGATAAACCATGGAGAAAAATCACGAGTCCAATAAGTATCTGAAGGGATTAAATGGTATGACACATTATCGGTATTTACCCCTCCACTATTAATTTCATTTTCGATTGTGCTAAGATTTGAAGCGCTAGCATAAATGATATAAACATGAACATCTTCCGCCATCAATGCAATTAAATCAACGGGTATTCCAAACCCTCCATAAGGATAAGAAACAATTACCCCTTGATTTCTTTCCCATTCAGCTATGCTACGCACAGGGCCTGTTGGAGGCGCAGTTGGAGTAATATCACGAGCAGTTCGAATGCCGTTTTGATGGTTTTCAAGCTCTTCCCAAGTCAGCATATGATACTTGCTTTTTAAGGAATCAGGCAAGTAATTTTGAGCATTGAGCGATAGTCCTGTCATCAGGATAATAATCCAAGTAATAAAATATTTCATATAATTGAAAGATTAAAAAAGATGCCACACAAAGGCGGCATCAAAAAATTATTTTGAAATAACTAATTGTTCGGTATAAGTTGTTTCTCTGGTTGTCAATCTGAGAATAAAGAGACCGTTTGGAAGATTTGCAACATCAAAAGCGACGCGATAATTTCCTTCAGGACTTTCTTGTTGATAAACAGTTTTGATGACACGACCTGTGATATCAACAATTTCCATTCTGACATCGCTTCGTTCAGTCAAGCTAAACTCAACATGTGTCATTCCTGAAGTTGGATTCGGCATTACACTGATATCAAATTCATCCACAGGCGCATTAATTTGTTCTACCATTACAAAATTATCATGTGAAGGTAGGAGGATATTATCAACCCAAGCAGCATCCTGACCATCATCTTCAACAGCATCTTTTGAATATTCCCAAACAAAGGAATGCTGCCCAACGTCAACAGAAATGGATTCCTGTGACCAGTCAACTTCACCATCCCATTGGCCTTCAGTTGAACCATTTAATGAAAAAGAAAGGTAATCGTACCAATAATATGTTCCGGACCAATCAGCACCTTCCTCACAAGATACTTTTTTATAGAAAGACAAATCACCGGGAGAAGTTACATTCAGATTGATTGTAAGCACTGAGCTTTGATTGTGCGTAATATCGCCTGATTTTGCAGCATGTTCACCGGCATACACTTCATCGGTAACAATAACCCAAGGATATGATGGGTCATTTTCCCAAACATAAGAAAGAAAATCGTTAGATTCCCAAGTTTCATATTGCAACCCGATCGGTAAATTTGCGGTCATACCGGCAATGTATTCACCTGCGGTATAGCTTAAAGAAACCGGCATATTTGAACCTTCAGGTGCAGCAGGATCCACATCAACCGTGAAATTAATAATTTCGGTGCCGTCAATTGCTAAAGCTAAAACTGCCCCATTGGCATCAGCACAAACACCATTTTCAGTAATAAACAGATTCAGATTTCCTGCGCTTGCAGTATTGTGTCCGCTATTTTCTACTTCGAAACTAAGAATCACGGTTTCACCCGGATCCATAATTCCGTTTCCATTGCCATCAGCATCATCAACACCGACAAATGAAACTCCAAGTTCGGGCGCATTAACTGTTAAATGGTGCACTGCATTCCACTCATTGGTATTATCATCAGTGATTGTGAAATCAAGTGCGATAGAGGTTTGATCTGCCACACCGTCAGCGAGACTAATTTCGTATGCCGCATTGGCTGTAATTGTTTCATCTGCAAGGATATCTCCAAAAGCCTCGTTATCATCATTCAAACTAAGCTCCGCAAAAGCAGTACTAATATCTGCATTTACTGCAACTGCGGTTTCTACACCAACATTTTCAAGTGCAACATGGAGCAATACTGTTTCTGCGTTGTTTAAAAATCCGTCGTTATTTCCATCGGTATCATCAATTTCAACTGAGGTTAAAACGACATAAGGACCATCGGGAACAATAACCATAACGTCTTCCTGATAAGTCACTTTATCAAAAGCCGTTACTGTTACTTTCATAGTACCCGGCTGAGTAAAAGGAATCATATCAACATCAGCAGAACCTCCTGAAACTTCAGCAGTACCAAGAATCACGGTTTCACCTTCCTCTACACTTGTCAATGAAACCAAAGCACCATCCACATCACAATTAACGGTAAAACTTTCTAGTCCAACATTCAACACATCCTGATGAGAAATTGTCATTACAGTAGGTGTTTTAGTGCGAATCATCATTGATGGGTCTCCAAATATTGTCCAGGTATCGGCAGTTTCATATCCTTGATTTGCTCCATATTCTTCAATCATGTGAAACATACCATTGAATGAAATTCCACCCATTGTGCGTTTAATATTATCAACATACGATTCAATCAACAAATCATTCATTTCATCCTGACCATCCATTGGAGGCTCCCAGGCCTGATTAATTGTTGAGCCGAGAAAAGCAACTGCACCTGCTGGTTCACTTCCATTCGTTGCTCTCAACCAGGCTTCTGCAAAACAGGTATTGTTTCTGAACTCGCCATTCACACAAGCAACACTCCAAATAAACGGATACTCTCCATTATTAGTAAGACTATTGACATCCGTATTTGTGTAGTCAGTGTTCACCCACAAAGTCACATCGCCATGCCCCACATAATTAGCCACACCGATACCGGCATTTACAGCATTGGTAATGATTAGATTACTACCGCCATCTTGATTTGAATGGGTTACTGTATATCCGTAGTTCTCTAAATCGGTTCGAATATTATCCATATGTTGTTCATCCGACTCGCCGTCATCTCCCTGACCATCGCCACCTTCATTTGAAGCGGAGCCGAGCGCATTTTCTAACCAGGTGTTAGTTTCATCATAATCACGTTCATAATCCATGATTTTTGCAATTTGATTTGTCACCTGCGCACCGTTTTCAGCACTCAGACGGCCGATAAAACACTCAACATAATAATCATCACCGAGGATATAAGCATATTCATTATCACTGTCATTTCCGGTTTGCGTTGTCGGAACTTGCGCTGCATCACCAACAAGCAACACATAATTTAATCCATTGGTATTAAATTCATTTGCGATGTAAGTTTTGATATCATCAGCATTACCGATATCAGCAACATCCACCATTACGGTTTCAATTCCTTTCTCACGTTTCCAACTCACATAATCAGCCATTTCATCCATAAAATCGCCATAAGAAATGATGAGCAAACGTCCGGGAGCTCCCTCTTCAATCGGGCTATATTTTTTCTGAGAATAATTCAAAAAATGCTGTTTGTAAATAGTTTCAAACTCTTCAGAATATCCTTTTACCGCAGAAGTCAACTCATTTACTCCCGTATTTTGGTTATAATTTACTTTCACCGTAATATCAGTATAAATTCGCAATGTTTTTTGCACCGGATTGTAAGCAAACGGAAAGACGCTTACTGCTTGTCCTCGAATATCTCGCATAATGTAAGGTTGATTCAATTGCGTCTGGCTTGAAGGCCAAAATGCATCATTTTCATATACTTCTCCGTATTCATAAGGAATTTGAGACGGATCCTGATTTCTGTAAATTACACCTTTGGAGGGCGCAATCGCAATATTTTCGATTTCGATATAATCGGAATACAATATTTCATATTCAGACGATCCGGTATTAGGCATCATTAGGGAGCTTGTGAGCTTTGGTAAATTCGGAGCTCCTTTTTGGAGCATTGGGCTTGCATCCGGAGCACTCACAACAAAAGCCATTCCTTCAGGCGTTTGCACACGTTTCAGTCCGTATGCGTTAACATTGAATTTAACAATATCCGCATCACCCGTTGATGATATAAGTTGAATTTCTGAATTGGTTGGTTTGTTTTTTTGAATTTTAAGCCATTCCCCGGCTTGTAAAAAACTAACAATAAAGATTGCAAGTATTAAAACGCTAAGTTTTTTCATTCTATGTTACTTTAGTTCGATGCTAAGATAGTTAAAAACTCAAAAAGGATGCAGATTGAATTGGCGTAACACATAATTTTATACCACTTTATAGCTTACGAATAAAACAAGCAGTTTTTTGCTTCAAGGATTGGATACGAAACGAAGATTTTCTCAGTTTGAGATTTCTCAGTATATTTGCATCTTAAAATAAAATGCTTATGAATTGGTATTTTTTCTGGATTGCCATATATATAGTCGTAATTTTATATTTCACGATTAAACATGTCAAGCATAAAAATTTTGATGCTTACCTGATTAACAACCGAAGTACGAAAACGCTTCCTTTGGTTTTCACAACGCTCGCCACTTTTGTTGGTGGCGGAGTATGTATGGGACTCATTGCCATGGGATACACATCCGGATTGGCAGCAGTTGCAATTGGAATTGCTTACGTCATCGGCTTTTTTATTTTTTATTTTTTTGCCGGAAAAATTCGAACCTATGGAGCAGAGCATAACATTTACAGTTTTGCAGAATATTTAAACCGACGTTATTTAAAAAATCACAAAAATTCTGCCTTCCCAAAGTTTTTCAGTGGCATGATAAGCGGGATTAACATCTTGATATTCTTCTTTTTAACAGCAGCTCAGTTTGTCGGCATGGCAAGTTTGCTACATTTTGCCTTTGATGTCGGCTATGTAACAGCAGCCGGAATATCATTCCTGCTTGTTATTACCTACACTGCTTTGGCAGGACTTTCCGGAGTTATTATTACCGACAGCATTCAATTTATTGTGATTGTCTTTATGATTATCGCCATTTTTATTCCCGGCATACTCGCTGACACAAATAATTTCACCAGTTTAAAAACTCTAGATCCGGCGATGCTCAACGGCACATCAGAAGGGTTAATCTTTTTGCTTGGCCTCCCCATTTTACTAGCACCATCGGTATTAACCCGCATGGACATTTGGCAGCGTACCCTTTCAGCGAAATCAGCAAAAACAGCGAAACGCACTGCTTGGATAAGCGGTTTGTCAATGCTTCCATTTTATATTATTTTCCCCCTTGTCGGGATGGCTTTACGTGTTGATTATGGCACCGGAATTGACCCTAACCATGCAACGTTTGAGTTTTTGGCAAATCACACTGCACCGGTATTACTTGGTTTTGCAACCGTTGGATTGTTATCAGCGCTCATGTCATCAGCTGATTCATTTCTAAATATTGTTGCCATGACTGCTGTGCGGGATTTCAGCAGTTACAAAAAGGATTTTCAAAGCAAAGCAACTAGCTTTAAGCGGGTGCGTATTGCTGTTGTTGTTTTCGGAGCAATTGCACTGGTGATGGCGCTATTCTTTGCAGATATTGTGAATCTTTTTGTGGCCGGAATCACTATGAATATTTTATTCACACCAATCACAATTCTGGCGCTACTGAGAAAAGATGTATATCGATATAAACGGGCAGCATTTGCATCGATTTTGTCAGGAACAATTGTGATACTAGCCATCTTTACAGTGGGATTTAGCACCGGGAATGACGGCCTATTAAAAATTGCATTTGTCCCTGCGACATTAGTTGCCACGATTGCATTATTTATTGGACTTTATCGCCAAAAACGACAAATACTTAATCAAAATTAACATCTTATGCGCACTATTAGTTTCATTCGTCATGCAAAATCAGACCAAAGCGTTAATTTACCAGATTTTGAGCGTCCATTAAATCAAAGAGGTTTGAAAGATGCTCCTATGATGGGACAAATCATTAAAGATAAATATCTGCAACCGGATTTAATTTTGTCAAGCCCAGCAATGCGCGCCAAAACCACGGCAAAATTAATTGCAAAATCCATCAATTATCCGGAAACGGAAATTATCTTTATGGAAAATTTATATTTTGCTGATACTGAAGCCTTTTTCAATATTATTCATCAAGTTAATAACAATTTCAAACAGTTGTTTATTGTATCTCATAATCCGGGAACAACTTACATCATCAATCGGATATCAAAGGCAAGGCTCGATCATATGCCGACTTGTGGAATTGCAGAAATAACGTTTGAAGTTAATCATTGGCGTGAGATTCAAGACAAATCCGGTGTCTTAAAACGTTTTGACACACCCAAAATGCATTTCGTTTGACAGTATCCTAAAGTTTTTTAGCCTAACCCGAAAAATTCACCGCAAATAGTCAGATGTTAATACCGATTGTGAATCAAAATTGCCGATACAATTCATTTAATACTAATTTGAACTAGCCTGCATTATTCATCGCAAAATTAAGCGTATTTGCATATATCAATATACTAAGGAGCCTTCTATTAATTCTTTTATTTCAAGAAACAAATTTAATGAATAAGATGCAAGGTGGAAATTTTGTGCAAATGAGGGCAGAGCCAAGCTTGCTTGAGCTATGCCGAGTGCAGCCAAAATTATTAAAATTTTATTGCATGATCAAAAAAACAACTGCAAAAATTTCAATCAAACAAATTCATTTTTGATAACTCCGGGTTTCATAATCAATTACTCAAATTTCGCGAGCACTTCTTGTACCGTAACCAACACTTCTTCACCGCTTTGCATGTTTTTCAATTTAAGTTTTCCGCTGCTCATTTCCGCTTCACCCACCATCACAACCCAGGGAATTTGCTTCTTATCGGCATATTTCATTTGTTTTTTCATTTTAGCAGCATCTGGATAGATTTCTGCACGCAAGCCTATTTTTCTCAGCTCAGAAAGAATTGGCAAACAAAAAGCTTCTTCGTTTTCACCAAAATTAATAAAGAGCAAATCACTTTGCTTCATTTCTGCTTCAGGAAAACGATTTGATTGCAACAGCACGTCATAAATTCTATCAGCACCAAATGAAACACCAACACCAGACATGTCTTCTAGTCCAAAAATACCGGTTAAATCATCGTAACGACCACCGCCGCATATTGAGCCAATCTGCACATCACGGGCTTTCACCTCAAAAATTGCACCGGTATAATAATTCAATCCTCGCGCCAAGCTCAAATCCAATTCTATTTCAGCATTGAATGTTGCAGCATCAAAATAAGACCAAAGTTTTTCAATTTCTTCTATCCCTTTCAACCCACTTTTCGAATTCGAAAGGCGTTGTTTTAACAGATTCAATTTGGCTACAAAATCGCCTTCACTGGTAAAAAACTCGAGCAATGCCTTGGCATTAATTTCTTCGATACCATATCCACAAATTTCTTCAACCACTTTTTCTACTCCGACTTTATCCAGCTTATCAATAGCTACGGTAATATTCATAAAGTGCGCTTTCAAGCCCATGCTTTCAGCAATTCCCAGCAAGAGTTTTCGATTATTTATTTTGATAATTACCGGCACATTCAGGAGGGTAAATACTTCATCAATAATTTGAACCAATTCAAATTCATTCAGCAGTGAATCGGAGCCAATCACATCCACGTCGCATTGGTAAAACTCACGATAGCGTCCTTTTTGTGGTCTATCTGCGCGCCAAACCGGCTGAATTTGATAGCGTTTAAACGGAAATGTCAATTCATTTTGATGCTGCACAACAAAACGGGCAAATGGCACAGTCAAATCGTAACGTAGACCTTTTTCACTGATTTTAGACACCAATGCATTTGG
>Ga0307990_1001610_pt1 | contig 18838 bp, 17 predicted proteins | sample EllFjometagen129_FD_203168 | JGI IMG/M metagenome (GOLD analysis project Ga0307990, IMG submission 203168) | Marine microbial communities from Ellis Fjord, Antarctic Ocean - #129 | ecosystem: Environmental > Aquatic > Marine > Unclassified | place: Southern Ocean | collected 2014-10-08
ACTGGTTACGGTTAGCGAAGGGGTCCACAACAGAAACTGCCCGGATCGAGTATCTCGAGCGTGCCGTTCAGATGCAACCGGATGACACCAATGCGCGCAAGATGCTGGCGAGGTTGTACACAAAATCCAAGATGACCGACAAGGGAATTACGGAATATAAGAGGATTTTAAAGCAAAAACCGGATGATCTTGCCTCTCTTATCGAGCTTTCGAAGATATACCTGGCCACAAAACGGCACACGGATGCCATCTCCATTCACCGAAAGATTATCGCAATCGACCCCAAGGACGATGTTGCCTACGCGAATATTGCCTATTCATATGCGCAACTGGGGAACTGGAAAAGAGCCGCTGCCAACAGTGAGGCTTCACTCAGACTTAATCCCGGCAGTACCACTGTCCGCTATAATCTGGCTGAGGTCTACGTGAAGACGGGCAGATACAAGGAGGCAATTGAAGAGTATGAGAAGGTCCTGAAGAAGATGCCGGGCGATGTGAATGTTATGATCGCCCTCTCCGATGCCTATCTCAGATCGGGGCGTAATGATGAGGCCATCACCATGTATAGAGAGGTGATAAAAAAACAGCCCAGGAATGCCTCCGCGTACGCCAACATAGGGCTTGCATATGGCAACAAAGGATCCCTGCAAAAGGAGATAGCGAATTACCGGAAGGCAATCTCTCTTGGTCCTAAGGACCCGGTCATACATTTCAACCTTGCCGCGGTATATGAGAAGAGAAAGCTGTACGATAAAGCGGCCACAGAATATCGAAAGGTGTTGAAACTCAAACCCGGTGATGCCGACGCCCGGCTGCGACTTGCCGAGTATTACCTGATAAAGAAAGACTATAACAGGGCGATATCCCTGTATGAGAAGGTGGCAAAGGTTCGACCGAAAGACGCGTTTCTGTACGAAAGAATGGGGTTTGTGTACGGGGAGGTGAAGCGCTATAAAGACTCTGCCGTCAACTATAAGAAGGCAATACAGTATGGTTCGAAGAACCCCTCCATCCGTTATGACCTTGCCGTTGCGTATGACAGGGCGGGGAACCGGAAGGGGGCGATCTCCGAATATGAAAAGTTCGCCTCACGCAAGCCCTCTCTGGGGGTTCTGACCATTCTGGCGAATTATTACGGGGAAGAGAAGCAATACGACAAGGCCATAGATTTCTACAAAAGGATGATCAAACTCAGTCCTAAGAAAGCCGGCTTGTATGCGGGTCTGGGATATTCGTATAGTCTTAAGGGGGATACAGACGAGGCAATTGCCAATTACAAGATCTCCCTGAGTTACGACAGGGAAGACGACATGGTGTATTACCGTCTGGGAAAAGCCTATGAAAAAAAGGGCATGTACAAAGAGGCGCTTGCGGAATACAGGAATGCGTATCAGATCAACCCCGATTCGAGCGAGGCGGCGCGCAAGATACCTCAGATGAGAATCCGGATGATCCAGAAAAAACATAAATAGAAGGCGTATAGACATCGAGGGGGGTAATGACGTGAGACAGATTGTCCTGAGGGATATGGTTATCGGCGGGGATGCTCCGCTTGTAATGATTTCAGGTCCCTGTGTTATCGAAGATGGTGTAAAGACAGAGAAAATAGCCCGATACCTGAAGGATCTCGCCGGGGAACTGGATATCCCTTTTATCTTCAAGGCGTCCTATGACAAGGCGAATCGGACCTCCATAAGCTCCTTCAGGGGCCCCGGTCTGGAGGAGGGGCTTGATATACTCAGGGGGATCAGGGAGGGGCTCGGAGTTCCCGTCCTTTCAGATGTCCACCGCTTTGAGGAGATCGAAGATGCATCGAAGGTACTTGACATCATGCAGATCCCGGCATTTCTATGCCGACAGACGGATTTTCTGATAGCAGTTGCAAGGGCTGCCGGTATTGTCAATGTCAAGAAGGGCCAGTTTGTTGCCCCATGGGATGTCTCAAATATAGTGGATAAGATAACCTCCACGGGGAATAACAATGTCCTGATTACCGAAAGGGGGGTCGATTTTGGCTACAACAACCTTGTTGCCGATATGAGATCACTCCCCATATTGAGAAAGATGGGGTATCCCGTCATCTTTGATGCCACCCATAGCGTGCAACTTCCAGGGGGTGCCGGCAGCTCATCCGGGGGGGACAGGGAGATGGCGGTGTATCTGGCACGCGCGGCGGTCGCCACGGGAGTTGATGGACTGTTCCTTGAGGTTCATCCTGACCCTAAATGCGCGCTGTGCGACGGCCCCAATTCCCTCTACCTGGATTCCCTCCCGTCCCTCTTTGAAATGCTCAAGAAGATAGACGGGATTGTCAAAACCGCTGAAAGATGAGGGGGAAACAGATTATGGATAGATCTCTTTCTGAAAAACTCAAGAAGATTGCTCTCTTGGTGCTGGATGTTGATGGTGTGTTGACCGATGGGAAAATAATTATTGATGATCTCGGAAATGAGTCTAAAAACTTCCACGTCAGGGATGGCCACGGGCTTAAACTGCTCATGAGGGGCGGTGTAGATGTCATGTTTCTAACCGGGAGAACGTCAGAGGTGGTGAAACACCGTGCGGATGAACTCGGTGTCAGGGATGTGTATCAGGGCGTAAAAGACAAGGCACAGGTGCTGGGAGAGATACTCGAGAAGAGAGAACTTTCAGGTGAGCGCATCGCGTACGTGGGGGATGACGTGGTGGATATCCCCGCCTTCAGGATGGCAGGGTTCTCGGCCGCTGTTGCGGGCGCTCCCGGGTATGTCAGGGCGCAGGCTGATTATGTCACGGAAAAAGAGGGGGGAGCCGGTGCCGTGAGAGAGGTCTGTGAGATGATTCTGGGTGCTCAGGGAACATGGAACGAGGTGATAGCACGATACGGAATAGATGTTGGATGAAAAGACTTCCGCTTTACATAGTGGCTGTTAAGTGGTACATTTTTTGCTAAAAGTACGAGAGGCGGGGAGGCTTTGAGAGGATGGGTTTTTGATACTCTTCCTGCTTGTGTGATGATATGCGCAGGCAGGATATTTTTTTACCCTCAGAAGCACACCTTTCAATGTTTAAGGATCTCCCTGGATTAAACCGTTGCTGGAAAAAATATCTGCCAAGAAGCTGCTCGTTGGGGGAGGCATTCTCCTTACCGGTGTTTTGGTTTTGTATATACTGGGTGCCGGTCACAAGGAAGATGGTGTCCTGAAGGTTCTTTCGGACAGGGTTGACCTTCAGATAAAGGATTTTCACTATACCGAGGTAGGAAATCCCGATCTTACATGGGAGATCAATGCGGATACGGCTAGGTACATCAAAAAGGATGATGTCACCCTTTTTGAAAATATTACGGCAAAAATCATTCTTTCCAATGGGGGATCGTATGTCTTGACGGGGAAGAACGGTTCTTTGCATACAGATACAAATGATATGGATATAGAGGGAAGCGTTGTTGTCGTCTCGGACGGAGGGGGGCGCTTTGAGACAAATAGCCTCCACTATACCCATAACGCTGATAATGGAAGGATCCACACGAAGGATGCCGTGAAGATGACACGCCCCGGTACCGACGTGAGAGGTATTGGCATGAACATCTCGCTGAAAAGCAGGGAAGTAACCCTGTTGTCCGGAGTCAGGGCAACGATAGAACGTGGACGTGAGTGAGCTTCGGAGAGGCCAGAGATATGAGATGAGCATATACCGGGAGGTTGAATATATGAAAAAGAGATTTTTACCGACACTGCTGTTTGTGGCGATTCTTCCCTTTGTCGTGGCAGGGGGCGTGTGCGGGGCCGAAAGCCCCATAAAGACAACCTCTAATAGTCCTATACAGATAACCTCTGATCGTCTGGAAGCTTATGATGACAAGGCCCTCGTGCTGTTTTCAGGGAGTGTCGTGGCCACGCAGGATGATGCGGTGATGCATGCGGACAAACTGTATCTCTACTATGACAAGAAGAGCGGTGGCGAGAAGGTTCCCTCTGGCGTAACGGTGAGCGCGGGAAAGATAAAGAGGATTGAACTTAAGGGCAACGTTAATATGAAAAAGGGAGAGAGGACCCTTACCGGGGAGAAGGCCGTCTTCCATAATGCCAATCAGACGGTTGTTGTGACCGGTAATGCCGTGATGCGGGAGGGGGACAACGTGATCACGGGAGACAAGGTCACCGTATTCCTAAATGAAAACAGGGGGGTTGTTGAGGGCTCCAGCAAGAAAAAGAGGGTGACCGCTACTCTCTATCCTGAAGATGATACTAAATAGGAGAACAAGAACAATAGACCGCGAGATCAGGTGAGCTGGATCTTTGGAAAAGCTACGTAGAGTCTCCTGAAAAAGTAAAATACCTTGATAATATAATATGTTACGTGTATATTTTGAGGTAATTGGTGCCCGAAAAATGATCTGTGAGGGCCAAAAAGCCTGCGCGTGGATGGTGCAATGCAATGAATCGACACATTTGGTATGATAAACAACTTGCATTTGAGGGATCCTGCTTCTCATTTGGTGGTTATCTCCGCAGAGACAACCGCTGGGTCAAATTATCCGAGCTGATCCCCTGGAAACTGGTTGAGGATATATACGTATCGAAGCTGCAAAACGACTTTGGCGCCCCGGCCCATTCAGCCCGTATGGCCTTTGGATCATTGCTGATCAAGGAACAACTCGGGCTAAGTGATGAAGAGGCGGTGACACAGATCACAGAGAACCCTTATCTGCAATACTTCATCGGTCTGAAGGAATTTCAGAAGGAAGCGCCCTTTGACGCGTCACAGCTGGCCTACTTTCGCAAGCGCTTTTCCCCTGAAGCGGTGAATCGGATCAACGAGGCGATTGCGACTGCCCAGGCTCGGGCAGAGCTCAAGGAGACCAATGATTTTTGCTCCACCGATGATACTCCCTCGGAAGACACCTGCTTCGATCAGAGAAGCAAGCAGGAACAACCGGAAGAAAAGACAAAAAACCAGGGCGAGCTTTTTGTTGATGCCACCTGCACTCCAGGGGATGTTACCTATTCTCCTACGGACCTGGAGCTGCTGAACAAAGCCAGAGAGAAAGCGGAGAAGATTCTCCGCCGTACCCGTACGAATGAGGAGACTAAGTCACAAACCTTATTTGCGACTAAACTGGTAAAAAGTTACAACGGACGCCGGGTCGTTGATAATATCAACCTGGAGATTAACCGGGGTGAAGTGGTCGGCCTCCTGGGGCCAAATGGGGCTGGCAAGACGACAACCTTCTACATGATAGTTGGGCTTGCACAGCCGGATGGTGGGAGGGTTTTGTTGAATGGTGAGGATATCAGTCTGTATCCCATGTATATGAGGGCGCGAAGGGGGATCAATTATCTCCCGCAGGAGGCGTCGGTATTCCGAAAACTAACCGTTGAAGAAAATATAATGGCTGTCTTGGAAACCCTGTACATAAACAAAGGAGAACGCGAGAAGCGGCTACAGGAGCTTCTGAAAGAACTGGATCTTACGGGTCTTGCAAAGAATATGGCATACTCACTTTCCGGCGGCGAACGAAGACGGGTGGAGATCACGCGGGCCTTGGTTACATCACCACAGTATATGCTCCTCGATGAGCCCTTTGCGGGTATTGATCCGATAGCGGTAGCGGATATCCAGGATATTATCCGTACCCTGCGATCAAAGGGGATAGGGGTTTTGATTTCCGATCATAACGTACGGGAGACTCTCAAGGTATGTGACAGGGCGTATATCGTAAACGAGGGTACGATTCTGGTTGAGGGTGATCCGGACTCTATAGCGAGAAGCGAAATCGCTCGCAGGATTTACCTTGGGAAAGATTTTGATCTATAGGTGTCGTCAATCCATAATGAACTAACTCCTTTTCCAGATTAAAGGCAGACGGAACGATGGTTTTTGAACTGAGACAGAATCTGAAATTGACGCAGCAACTGGTTATGACCCCGCAGTTGCAGCAGTCGATCAAACTTCTGCAACTTTCAAGAATCGAACTGGTGGATGCCATCAACCAGGAGCTTGAAGAAAACCCCCTCCTTGAAGATCAATCTATCTCGATCGACTCGGAGACGGAGATTGTCCCGGAGGTTGCCGACATGAAGATCGAGTCGGCGACAAAGGAGATCACCGGAGAGGGGGATGGAAAGGAGGATTTTGACTGGGACAACTATCTCGAAGATTTCGGTCCCATGGGTGTTCCCCATGGCCGCGATGATGCCGACGCACCCCCCTTCGAGAATATGCTTACCAAAACAAGCTCTCTGTCGGATCACCTCCTGTGGCAGCTCAACCTGTCGCATTTGATCGATGCGGAACGGCATGTGGCTGTTCAGATCATAGGCAACCTGAACGGTGATGGATACCTGATGGCAACTCTGGAGGAGATCGCCATTATTGAGAATGTGGGATCGGCCTTTGTTGAGGAGGTCATTGCCATGGTACAGGAATTCGACCCCCCCGGTGTTGCGGCGAGGGACCTGAAGGAGTGCCTGCTCATACAGATTGGATTCCTGAATATCGACTCTGAGCTTCCGGAAAAGATCGTGAACAAGTATCTGAAGGATCTTGAGACGAGAAATTATCAGAGTATAGCCAACAAAGAGAAAGTTTCCCTCAGCGAGGTCGAGCAGGCCGCGCTACTGATAGGAACCTTGAATCCCAAACCGGGACTCCCCTACAACGAAGAAAGACCCCAGTATATCATTCCCGACGTATTCATCTTCAAGTTTGAAGACAAATATCGTATTACACTGAATGATGACGGCCTGCCGAGACTGAAGGTGAGCAATTTTTACAAAGAGATACTGGGCGGCATGAAGGCCAACGGAGGGGGCACAAGTAAAGAATACATCAAGGAAAAACTACAGTCCGCAACCTGGCTGATAAAGAGTATTGAGCAGAGACAAAAGACGATCTACCGGGTAGCGGAGAGCATCCTGGATCACCAGATTGATTTTTTCGACAAGGGGATCAGCTATCTGAAACCGATGGTTCTGAGGGATATCGCTGATGACGTACAGATGCATGAATCAACGATAAGCAGGGTTACCACCAATAAATACATACATACCCCCAGAGGCATCTTTGAACTCAAATATTTCTTTAACAGCGGGATAAACAGGATGGGCGATACCCAGATAGCATCCCAAAGTGTCAAGGAAAAGATACGGCAGATAATCAGCATAGAAGACAGCAAAAAACCTTATAATGACAGCCAGATAGTGAAGATGCTTGCAGCCTCAAATATATCTATAGCACGGAGAACAGTTGCGAAATACAGGGATATGCTGGGGATATTGCCGTCATCCAAGAGAAGGAAGTACTTCTGATTTGATGAAATACCGGTTGACTTTTAAGGTCGGCTCACCTATAAGGCGGAGTTTCATTGTGCGGAGAATAGGTCAAAACGAGTTGAGAGGAGGGACACCATGAAGATCTCTTATACCTTCCGGAATATGGAAACCGAGGAGTGGTTGAAAGATTATGTGGGCAAAAAGCTTGCCAGGATTGAGCGATATATCGACAAGCCCGTGAATGCCAGTGTGGTACTGGCTGTTGAAAAGTTCAGGAATGTTGCCGAAATAAACCTATCTGCCAAGGGCATGACCCTGCAGGGCAGGGAAGAGGCAAAGGAGATGACCCTTGCCATCGACAATGTTATTGATAAGGTGGAACGGCAGATAAAGAAATATAAGCAAAAGATACGAAACCACAAAGATGCCGCGTCCCGGAGCGAGGTGGAGGAATCTGGAGAGCCGGGTTCCGAAGAATATGAGGAATACGATGAAAATTCGAGGGTAGCGAAGACAAGGAAGACCATACTTGAGCCCATGTCTCTAGACGACGCAATTATGGAAATGGACGAATCAAAGAACAGATTTATCGTGTACAGAGATTCTTCCTCAGAGAACGTGAGCATTCTCTATCGTCGCGATGATGGAAGATATCTCCTGATTGAAACCAATAGCTGAAATACGGGGTGGTGAACCATGGTTAATATCCAGGACATGCTGAAAGAAGCCTTTATCATAGAGGATCTGAAATCAAAGACGAAGAAAGAGGTCCTCGCTGAGCTGTCGGGTGTCTTTTTGAGTGATGATATGGGTATTGCCCGTGACTCCATGATCGAGGTCTTGATGGAGAGGGAAAAACTGGGGAGTACCGGGATAGGGGACGGTATCGCCATACCCCATGGAAAACTGACTGGTCTTGAAAGACTTGTGGTTTCATTTGGAAGGAGCAGTGTGGGGGTTGATTTTGATTCCCTGGACGGCGGACCGGTGCATCTCTTTTTTCTTCTTATGGCTCCTGAGAATTCGGCTGGGCAGCATCTGAAGGCCTTGGCGAAGATCTCACGGATGCTGAAAGATGTCTCCTTCAGAGAAGCTCTTGTCAAGGCCGAGTCATCTAAAGATATATATAGTTTGATAGTGGAGAAAGACCGGGCGTATGTCTAGGGTCTGTCATTCTCGTGCACCAACCCTTTCAGAAGCTACCATATGCCTGACCGGGGTGATATAGGAAAAAAAGCAACATATCGAAAGGCGGGGGCGCGATGAATAATCTTCGTATCGTCATCATAACCGGCCTGTCGGGTTCCGGAAAGAGCACAGCCCTGAAGGCCCTGGAAGATATCGGCTTTTTTTGTGTGGATAATCTTCCTGTCATGCTTCTCCCCAAATTTCTGGACCTGCAGACCGGGACCTCATCCGAGATTTCCAAGATAGCCCTGGTCATGGACCTGCGCGAAAGACACTTCCTTGAAAAGCACATAGATGTTCTCTCTCGATTGAGGAAGAAAAAGTACAATATTGAAATACTCTTTCTCGATACGAGCGATGAACTGCTCCTGCGAAGGTTTAGCGAGACGAGGAGGACGCATCCCCTCTCGAAGGACAAGACCATCCTTGAGAGTATCGAGCTGGAGCGGGATAAGCTGAGTGAATTAAAGGGGATGGCCACCAACATCGTTGATACATCAGGGTACACTGTCCACCAGCTCAAGGAACATGTCCAGGGGCTCTATCTCGCTCCCGGCAAAACCAAAAAACTTATTATAAACCTGATATCATTCGGATACCATTTTGGTCTGCCTCACGATGCGGATATCGTCCTGGATGTGCGATTTCTGCCCAATCCTTATTTCATCAAGGACCTAAGTGAACACAACGGAAATGAAAAGGTCGTGGAAGAATATGTTATGGGATGGGATGAGACCGGACAGTTTCTCGCACGCCTTTCCGACATGATGACATTTCTGGTGCCGCTCTATGAAAAAGAAGGAAAATCATATCTGAATGTTGCCGTGGGATGTACCGGCGGGAGACACCGATCCGTGGTTATCCTCAACCAACTGGCCGGATACTTCAAGAGCAGAAACTATACAACAAATATCAGCCATCGGGATATAGACAGATCCTGACCGGACGCCTCACCCTTCACCGAAAAGCTTTCTTGTTATGTTATCCTGTATCCAGTGTGGATCCCACCATTCCACTGGGTTTACAAATTTCCCGCCTACGATCATACTGAAGTGAAGATGATCGCCTCCCGCCATGCCGGTTAGACCTGTCCTGCCGATCGATTCCCCCTTCTTGACCGTTTGATTCTTCCTTACGCTTATCGAGGAAAGATGGCCATACAGGCTGAAGACCCCCATCCCGTGATCGATGATGACCGTGTTTCCATAAATTCCGATATGTCCAGTGAAGAGGACGATGCCCTCATTTGATGCCTCTACCGGGGCGTTCTGTGTAGAGGCGAGGTCAACACCCATGTGAACACTCGTGCTTATTTTATTGCCGTTATGGTAGTATGTTCTCCTGTCGCCAAAGGTTGCCATGGTGGCGGCGTTTTTCATCCGGAGAAAAGCCCCCTCCCACAGTTGTTTCGGTTGGGTGTCCTCACAGATCGTTTCAATGGTTTTTCTGTTGTCCATCCGCATTTCGGTGTTTATGCGCGAAAAGGCTTCGAGCAAGGTAACCCCCTGCAGGTCTTTGTATCGGTGCTGAAACTCCAGAACTTTCCTCTCCAGGAAACGCTGGCTTATATTCATCCTGTCGTTGCGGAACTTTTTGTTCCTTGCGTGGAAAGAGATCGGATTAAGGGTGGTGTTTCCGGCATTATCCTCGGCCAGGATGTGTATCTTCATGGTGCTCGCTATATCTATGGCGGGGACCGCAAAGTAGGAGATGTGGAGCGTTCCGTCCCCTGTGGCCCTCGGGTAGGAGGGGAAGTAGTCATCCTCGACTTGCACGCCGCTTCGAGACACGTCTTCCGAGAGTCTGTAGGTAACAACACAGGAGCCCCCGGGATTGATGTAGTGCTGAAAGCTTGCAGGGGATATTTGGGGGGGCACGGTATCTATAACCACTTCAAAGGTTACAATGTGCTTGTTTTTTCTGAATGAATAGTCTGTGACTGAGATATCGATGGTTGCGGTTCCGTCGTGGAGCTTCAGGTCTTCCGGAAATACGCTGATCGACATGGTCTTTTTACTGACCCCCCTTCCCGGAAAGTTCAGGGAGCCTATGGTGTACTGCTTTCCATCCTGCGATATGGTAACGGAGGCGCTTCGAAGCCCACTTTTTCTGTCAGTGCAGGTGACATCGAACGTCGTTTTCTGGCCTATCATCGTGATGTCCCGGTCCGATAGTATCTCCGGTTTTTCTCCTTCGAAATAGACCATGAAGAACCAGACCCCTACACCTACCAGGGCGATCAACAAAAAATAAAAAAGAAACATCAGAAATTTACGCATATATCCCTCTCTCCTTCAGTCGTTGGCAGTTCCTTAACAGTTGACCTTATATATAATAACTGCTATGTTTTTCAACGTATTTTGGTTTATTTTCAAGTTTTTGGAAAAATTCGACCGGATACGTTGGTTTCTTATATAATCTGCGTATACAAGGGCTCATTATGCTGAAAGACAAAAATATTGTTCTTGGGATATCCGGCGGCATTGCAGCTTACAAGGCAGCGGAACTGACGAGGGAATTCGTAAAACGAGGGGCGAGGGTAAACGTCATTATGACCCCGAATGCGGCCCGATTCATAACTCCGCTCACATTGCAGACCCTCTCCTGCAATCCCGTTTACACCGACATGTTTTCCCTCTCAGGCGACTGGGATATCCACCATATAGCCCTGGCACAGGCCGCCGACATAGTCGTCATCGCGCCAGCAACCTACAATACAATCGGTAAGATAACATCAGGCATCGCCGATGACCTCCTCTCGACGACCATAGCGGCTACAAAGGCTCCGGTCCTGATATGCCCGGCGATGAATTCGAACATGTATGACAATCCCATCCTTCGATCCAATATCGACAGACTCTCAGCGCTTGGCTATCTCTTTATGGATGCCGGGCTCGGTGAGCTTGCCTGCAAGACGGAAGGGGCGGGAAGGTTGCCAGATCCGTTCGATATCGTTGAAGAAGTAGAAGCGGTTTTGACCCAGAAAAATCTAAAAGGACACCGGATCCTGATAACCGCAGGTCCCACCCGTGAACCCTTTGATCCGGTGAGGTACATATCTAATCACTCCTCGGGAAAGATGGGATACGCCCTGGCCGTTATGGCAAGGAGGAGAGGCGCGGATGTCACGCTGATCAGTGGGCCCGTCTCGCTCCCTGTGCCCGCAGGCGTACGGTTTGTCGGGGTGTCGAGCGCTTCCGAGATGCGAGATGCCGTGATAAAACACATTAAAGAAGCAACCGTTATTATCAAAGCCGCCGCGGTAGCCGATTACCGACCATCTGCCCCCTCGGGGTCCAAGATAAAAAAGGGGACCGGTCAGATGGATATCAGTCTCGAAAAGACGCCCGATATTATATCCGAAGTCAGCAAAATAAAAGGGGACCGTATACTAGTGGGGTTTGCCATGGAGACGGAAGATCTTATCAAGAATGCGCGAACCAAGATGAAGGCGAAGGGGATGGACCTGATCGTGGCGAACGAGCTGGGCCTTCCCGGTTCCGGGTTCCAGCATGATACCAATATCGTAAAGATCATAGATATATCGGGGAATGTTGAGGAACTGCCCCTGATGGATAAGAGAGATGTGGCGGACAGGATCCTGGACAGAGTTCTGAAAATCTCAGACAGAGAGAGCAGGGCATGAGAGAAGAGCTTCTGGAACTGACAACCGCTTTGAAAAGCCACATACTGTCCGAGAGGGAATCGAGAAGCGGATCGAGCAATCTGTGTCTGAAGAGAGAAGAGGGCACGAAGCCCTCCACGCAGGATGATGCCCCAATGAATGATAGAGCGATTCGTGTTTCCTCGATCACTCTGGAGGATATACGAGAAGAACTTGGAGACTGCAAAAGGTGCAAGTTACACGGTGAGCGACACCATATCGTCTTCGGGGAGGGAAATCCTCGTACCGATCTTGTGTTCGTGGGTGAGGCTCCGGGAAGAGACGAGGATATGCAGGGGAAACCCTTTGTGGGCCGTGCGGGGCAACTGCTTACTGACATTATAAAGGCTATGGGACTGGAAAGAAAAGATGTATATATATGCAATATATTGAAATGTCGTCCCCCGAAAAATCGAAACCCCGAACCGGATGAGATCGCCACCTGTGAACCCTTTCTGATCAAACAGCTTGAGGCTATACAGCCGAGTGTTATTTGCGCCATGGGTAAATTCGCGGCCCAGACTCTCCTCAAAACCGATATCGCTATTTCCGTACTGCGCGGCCGGTTTCACTCCTATCATGGAATACGACTCATGCCCACATACCATCCCGCATATCTCCTGCGAAATCCAGGCGCAAAAAAGCAGGTCTGGGAGGATATGCAGATGATTATGAAAGAATTACAACAGGAGACTTAAGGCGGGGATCGGAGAACAAAATATGGACCATATATCATTCCCGGAATGAGGCGGGATTGAGAGTCTATCGGGGGAAAGTTTCATGAAAGAGAGAATCCGAGCAGGTATTCTTATACTGGTGGTGATCTTTTTCGCTGTTATCGGGGGAGGAGAGACCTTTGGCGAAGAGGCAAGGGGGGGTGTCTTTGATGTCATTACGATTGACTCGGCTATTACACCCGCCGTCGCGGACTATATTGCCAGAGGCACTGAAAGATCTCGTGCAGAGGGTTCAGTCGGAGTCATTATCCTGCTCGATACCCCCGGGGGGCTGGACTTAGCGATGAGAGATATCGTCAAGATACTTCTAACGCCACCCCTGCCGGTCATCGTTTTTGTTCACCCATCCGGCGCCCGCGCCGCATCCGCGGGGGTCATGATAACCATGGCCGCGTCGGTGGCCGCCATGTCCCCGGGCACCAACATAGGGGCTGCCCATCCGGTGGCGATCGGTATCGGGGGCAAGATGGACGAAACGATGGCGAAAAAGGTGGAAAATGATGCGGTAGCTTACGCAAGAGGGATAGCCCAGCAGCGCATGCGCAATGCCGACTGGGCCGAAAAGGCTGTCAGAGAGAGTGTTTCCATTTCGGCTGAAGAGGCGCTCAGACTGAATGTTATCGATGTTATCGCCTCCGATATAGATGATCTCTTCGCACAGATAGATGGGACGACCATTGCACTTCCGACGGGGAATGTGATTCTCGATACGAAAGGGGCTGTCATCAATAAACGGGAGATGGGATTGCGGGACAGGATATTGGTGACCCTGAGCAATCCCAACATAGCCTACCTCCTGATGATGATAGGCCTGGCGGGGCTCTATTTTGAATTTGCCCACCCGGGGGCGATCTTGCCGGGTGTCGTCGGGGGGATTTCTCTCATACTCTCCTTCTTTGCCATGCAGACCCTCCCGGTGAACTATGCCGGTGTTGCGCTGATACTCTTCGGCATCATCCTTTTTATCGCGGAGATAAAGATCGTAAGCCACGGCATGCTCAGTGTCGCAGGGGTTATCTCCCTTGTCCTGGGTTCGGTGATGCTTTTTGAGTCTTCGGCCCCGGCCCTCAGGGTATCGTTTGCTGTCATGATACCCACCATAGGGGTCATATCCCTCTTCTTTGTCGCCGTTGTATCGCTTGCCGTCAAGGCGCAGAGAGGAAAACCCTTCACGGGGACAGAGGGGATGATAGGCCGGGAAGGCATGGCGGTAACCCCGGTGCACACCGATGGGAAAGTTCTTATACGGGGTGAATACTGGAATGCCTCCAGCAGGGAACCCATAGAAGAAGGAACGGGCGTCCGTGTGATCGGCGTCATGGGATTAAAACTCGAAGTGGAAAAAATACAAGAGATATAGAGGAGGTCGAACTATGTATACAGTAATAACAGTCGTTGTCTTGGTGGTGATGTTTCTGGCGGCCGCGATACGGGTCCTCAACGAATACGAGCGAGGCGTGATCTTTCGCCTGGGGAGGATCATTGCTACGAAGGGACCCGGCCTTATCATCTTGATACCCATCATAGACCGGATGGTTAAGGTGGACATGAGGATCATTACGATGGATGTCCCCCCGCAGGATGTGATAACGAGGGACAATGTCTCCATCAAGGTCAACGCGGTAATCTACTTCAGGGTCATGACGGCCAACAGCGCCGTTGTCGAGGTCGAGAACTTTCTCTACGCCACCTCCCAGCTCGCGCAGACCACCCTGAGGAGTGTGTGCGGGCAGGTTGAACTGGATGAAATCCTCGCCGAGCGTGAAAAGATAAATGCCCAACTGCAGGAAATACTTGATCGAAGCACCGACCCGTGGGGGATAAAGATATCGACAGTCGAGGTGAAGCATATCGATCTCCCGCAGGAGATGCAGCGTGCGATGGCGAAACAGGCCGAGGCAGAACGGGAGAGAAGGGCGAAGGTCATCGCCGCGGAGGGCGAATTCCAGGCTGCGACGAAGCTTACCGAAGCGGGCAAGATGATGGCAGAACAGCCAATATCGCTGCAACTCCGTTATCTCCAGACACTCGCGGTTGTTGCCGCGGAGAACAATTCGACGACCCTCTTTCCCATACCGATCGACCTGTTCGAACCCTTTATGGATTTTGCGAAAAAGAAGGGAAAATAGAAGGGTAGAACCCAGGAAGACCGAAGGAGGGCTGAGGTGATGGCGGAAAGAAGAACACGGGGGGTCATAGGAGCCGTAATCCTGATTACGCTCGGCATCCTCATGATCCTGAGCAGCAGCGATATTTACGGATTTGATAAAAGCTGGCCGATACTTTTTATCGTCATATCCGTCTCCATGCTTGTGCAGCGTTTCAAAGATATTGGCGCATGGATTATCGGCACGGCCGGTGTGGGATTCTTTGTGATGGAAAACTTCTATCCGGAGATTCAAAACTGGGGCAAATACGTGTTTCCGGTTCTTCTGATCGTCTTGGGTGGTTATATATTGTTCAAGAGAGGCAGGGAGGCGAGACCGCTATAATAGAATAATGTGAATCACAGATTGACTTGGCCGATATGCCCAGGACGCCGCCGCTTGTGACGATCTGGTAATGGTGTGCATTGACGCCGACCGGAAACAAAATCACATTCGGTACCCCTGACAACCGCTCAAAACGTCCATTCAAAGTCAGAGAGAGTCCCTTTCCGGAAGCAAACGGAAATAACGGTGAGGTCAGAGCTTGCCAAAAGATCGAGGGTGAAGTATGTGACCGCGTGAAATACTATTGAGGTGAATACAGGCATATGACAAACGAGGAAAAGAACGAAGATGTATCATTTGAAGAACTCCTGAAGGAAGGCACGGGCGAAACGGGGTGGCTGGAACCGGGGCAACGGGTAGAGATTCAAATCGTCGACATCGGCTCCGACTGGGTCTTTCTGGGGCTCGGCGGCAAGAGCGAGGGTCACCTCGATAAAAAGGAACTTCTCGATGAAAACGGCGAGTTCCCGTTCAAGATCGGCGATACGATCGCGGCGTATTTTCTATCGTCACGGCACGGAGAATATCTCTTTACCACACAGATCACCACCGGCGAGGCGGGGAGGAACTACCTTGGCCATGCCTGGGAGGGGAAGATCCCCGTCGAAGGTCTGGTGGAAAAAAAGATAAAGGGGGGATTCCAGGTCAAGATAGCCGGCGATACCAGGGCCTTCTGCCCTTATTCCCAGATGGGCCTGCGGCGGGTGGAGGATTCCTCTGGATATATCGGGGAACGAATGTCCTTTATGATTACGGAATACAGCGAAGGGGGGCGGAACGTTATCCTCTCCAACCGGGCGATCCTGGAGGCGGAAGAGCGTGAGAAAAAAGAGGCGCTTAAAGAACAACTGCACGAGGGGATGAAGATCACCGGGAGGGTCGCATCGATTCAGGAGTTCGGCGCTTTTATTGATATCGGCGGTATCCAGGCCCTGCTCCCCATCTCGGAGATCGGGTGGGCGCGGATCGAGAATATCCAGGACATCCTTTCGGTCGGCCAGGAACTGGAACTGGTTATTTTGAATCTGGACTGGGACCGGGACCGAGTGGCGCTCAGTCTCAAGTCAACACTCCCCGATCCTTGGGACCGGGTTGAGGAAAAATATCCCGTGGGATCTTCCCATGCCGGGGTAGTGGCACGTCTTCAAAAATTCGGCGCCTTTGTCACCCTTGAAGGGGGCGTGGACGGACTGATCCATATCTCGAAGCTGGGTGGCGGAAAGCGCATCAATCATCCCAATGAGGTGCTGGAGCAGGGGCAATCTCTTGATGTGGCGGTTGAGGCCGTTGACATTGAAAAGAGGAGGATCTCTCTGACATTGACGCGTGAAGAGGGGGGGATGGACGATGATGGTGACTATCGGACGTACCTTCAGAAGACTCCCGCTTCGATGGGCACGCTCGGTGATATCCTGAAAGAAAAACTTGCCCGCGCGGCAGAGAAAAAGAAGACAACAACAAAGAAGAAATAACCTTATCTTTGAATCCTGACAAAGAGGAATGTATGGCCGGCAGATTTGACGATCTGATTGAAGATACGTTTACCATACGGGAAGACGAGGGTGAAGATAAGGTCGTTAGCCTCCGTGACGCGATTGAACGTCATGTAAGGCCGGGTGCCAAGATACACATTGGCGCTACCCACTGCTGTTCCGGCGCCGCCATCCTTGAGATTGCCCGTCAATTTTACGGGCAGCGGCCCGATTTCACCCTGATTATGAGGGGTATCCGGGATACCGCCACGATCCTCCTCCATCTGGGACTGCTCAGGAAGGTGATCACCTCCTTTTCCGGAAACGTGTATCCCTGGTACAGCCCGAATCCAGTCTGCCAGAAGGCCTACGCCAATAAAGAGGTGGAGCTGGAAGACTGGTCAATCCTCACCTTTCCCCTCATGCTCATGGCCGGAGCCCTGGGAGTGGATGTCATGCCGACGACATCTCTCCTCGGAAGCTCTCTGGCAGAAACGAACAGGGACTCTTTCAAGGTGATCGACGATCCCTTCGGCAGTGGCAGAAAGATAGGCCTCCTGAAGGCCCTGAATCCCGATATCTCGATCATACACGGGGTAGCGGCGGACCGGGCGGGGAATACCATCCTCACTCCCCCCTACAGCGAAGGCCTGTGGGGCGCCAAGGCCAGCAGGGGAGGGGTGGTGGTGACCGTGGAGAAGCTGGTATCCACCGACTTCATACGGGAGCATTCCCACCTGGTAAAGCTCCCGGCGTACATGGTGAACTCCGTATCGGTGGTACCCTTCGGGGCGCACCCGGGGGGTGTATGGAACCAGGGGATGCAGGAATTCGAGGCGTACGCCGAAGACTATGAGTTCATGACTCGGTTCAACCAGATCAGCAAGAATCCAGAATCCCTCGATAACTGGATCAGGGAATGGGTGCTTGATTGTCCCTCCTTTTCCGACTACGTTGCCAAACTTGGGCATGACAGGGTTCTTTCACTGAAGAAAAACGCCGGCCCGGATGCCTGGCGCGAGCAGCTTCATGCACTCGAGGATACGATATCCGAGGAAGAGGACTGCAATGATATAGAGAGAATGGTTATCATTGCCGCACGAGAGATCAGGGATCGGGTACTGATGAGTGGTCACACAGCGCTGCTCGCGGGTGCGGGAACGGCCAATCTGGCTGCCTGGGTGGCGAAATATCATCTCCAGAAAGAGGATTATCTGGTAGAGCTCCTGGTTGAGCTGGGCTATTTTGGAAACTCCCCGCGTCCGGCGGAGCCCTTCCTCCTCAATTTCGGCAATTTTGGCACCTGCAAGATGCTGACTGAGACACTCGACACGTTGGGGGTATTCACCTGCGGCACCACGAACCGGTGTATCGGGGTCTTGGGGGGAGGGCAGATAGATAAATTTGGCAACATCAATTCCCATTGGGTCTCGGATGGCGTTTATGTTACCGGCTCGGGGGGGGCGAATGATGTTGCCACCGGGGCCGCGGAGACCATGGTGATCATGCAGCAGTCACGGCGCCGTTTTCTGGAGAAGGTCCCCTTTGTTACGGCCCCCGGTACCAAAGTAAGGACCCTGGTCTCTACCATGGGCATCTTTGAAAAGGTGGGTGACGATGAGGAATTCACCCTTACGAAATATTTTGACTCCCCCGATTTTTTCTCCACGAGAGAGGCCATCAAAAACATTAAGGATCATTGCGGATGGGACCTGAAGGTGGCCGCAGAGCCGAAGAAACTTTCGCCCCCCACGAGGGATGAGTTGAGGCTTCTTCGGATCTTCGACCCCAACAGGTATTATCTGAAATAAGCGTTTCGGCCGGGACCCTCCGGAAGCGCAAATCAACGCGTAGTTCACACTGTATTGCCGGAAGTACCGAGTGGGTGCTTTATTTTTTTTGCAATACGATATACTATGTTATACGCAGAATCAGTAACTTCCGGTTAGGAAATTGCATATAAATTTAGAAAAATAATTATGAAATACGGTCATTTGCATCATTATTTTCCTTGACATACTGGCAATAG
>Ga0307990_1001611_pt1 | contig 18835 bp, 13 predicted proteins | sample EllFjometagen129_FD_203168 | JGI IMG/M metagenome (GOLD analysis project Ga0307990, IMG submission 203168) | Marine microbial communities from Ellis Fjord, Antarctic Ocean - #129 | ecosystem: Environmental > Aquatic > Marine > Unclassified | place: Southern Ocean | collected 2014-10-08
CAAAATCAAACAGAAATAATCTTTGAGAAAGACTTATTTTCTGGATAATTTCAATTTTATAACGTAAATACTGGGATAGAACTATGTTTTCTTTAATTTATTAAAAACTTTCGGATGCTAGTGATAATTTATTATTAACTTTACTGCTTAATATCAATAAATTTTTATTTAACAATCTATAATTTTAAAAAAATGAAAAAGTTTTACGTAGCAGTACTATTTCTCATTTTATCACAATTAACTATAGCCCAAGACCATGCACTTAAATGGGTAAACCAAATTGGCGGGTCTGCTGATGATGAGGGACGATCCATAACAACAGATATCGGTGGCAATGTATATACCACAGGTTACTTCGTGGGGATAGTAGATTTTGATCCAGGAGTAGGAACCACCAATTTAATTTCTAAAGGAGGAAATGATATTTTTATTCAAAAATTAAATTCTGCAGGAAATCTTTTATGGGTAAAACAAATTGGGGGTAATGTTGATGATTTTGGATATTCTATTACAACAGATGCAGTAGGTAATGTTTATACTACAGGTTGCTTCGAAGGAACAGTAGATTTTGACCCGGGAGCAGGGATTACAAATTTAACTTCTAATGGTAATTGTGATATTTTTATTCAAAAATTAGATAGTGCGGGAAATCTTTTATGGGTAGTACAAAGGGGTGGAACTTATTGGGATTATGGATACTCCATTACAATAGATACCAGTGGCAATGTTTATACTACAGGTTGCTTCCAAGGAACAGTAGCTTTCGGTCCGGGAGCTGGAACCATATATTTAACTTCTGCCGGTAGTCGTGATATTTATATTCAAAAATTAAATAGTGCAGGAAATTTTTTATGGGTAAAACAAATAGGATGGATTTCTCAGGATATAGGATACTCAATTACAACAGATGTAAGTGGCAATGTTTATACTACTGGTTGCTTTATGGGAACAGTAGATTTTGACCCGGGAATTGGAACTTTCTATTTAACTGCTGTTGGAGATCGTGATATTTATATACAAAAATTAGATGCTTCGGGAAATTTTTTATGGGCAAATCAAATGGGTGGAATTCGTTGGGATTGCGGATACTCCATCACATTAGATGACAGTTGCAATGTTTATACTACAGGTTACTTCAACAAAACAGTAGATTTTAACCCGGGACCCGGAACCATAAATTTAACATCTAAAGGTGATCGTGATATTTTCATACAAAAATTGGATAATGCCGGGAATTTTTTATGGGTTAAACAAATGGGAGGAACTTTTAAGGATGAGGGTTATTCTATTACTACAGATGTTGGTGGTAATGTTTATACAATAGGTTATTTCAATAATACAGTAGATTTTGACCCAGGAACAGGAATTACCAATTTAACTTCTGCAGCTGGTGATGATATATTTATTCAAAAATTAGATAGTGCTGGAAATTTTTTATGGGTAAAACAAATGGGTGGAAATTCTCATGATATTGGATATTCCATTACAATAGATGTCAGTGGCAATATATTTACAACCGGTTCCTTTGATGGAACAGCAGATTTTAATCCGGGAGCAGGAACTACCAATTTAACTTCTGCAGGTAATCGTGATATCTTTATTCAAAAATTAAGTCAATGTACTCCTACTGCAGGAACAGATGTAATCACTGCTTGTTTTTCTTATACTTGGATTGATGGCATCGCTTATACAGCAAGCAATAATACGGCAACACATACTTTAAGCAATGCTGCAGGTTGTGATTCTGTAGTAACACTTAATTTAACAATTGACACAGTTGATATTAGTTTAAGTGTTGCTGACCCAAGCATTACAGCAAATGCAATCGGAGCATCATACCAATGGTTGGATTGTAATAATAATTTTGCAGCAATTGCTGGAGAAACATCTCAATCTTTTACTGCAACTGCAAATGGAAATTATGCTGTTGAAGTAACTCAAAATTCATGTGTTGATACTTCTGTTTGTGTTACTATTTCCACAGCAGGAATTGACGCTTCGACTCCGCTCAGCGTCCATGGTATTAAAGTTTATCCAAATCCTTCAACAGGCAAGATTTTTATTGAAGGAGAGAATATCCAAACTATTGAAATAATTAATCCAATAGGTCAAATTATAAAACAATATACTGTTAGAAACAAATCAATATTAATCGACATAAGCTCACAAAGAAAAGGGATTTATTTTTTGAGAATAACAACTAACAATGGAGTTGTGATTGATAAAGTGGTGCTTAGGTAATAGAAAATATGATGTAAAATATTAAATATAAATGCTAAATATTGTTCCTAATTCTATATTATTAAAAAATTTATTACTAACTTTACTGTTTTATAATATTTGACAATCAAATTTTAACACCATGAAAAAATTTTATGTAGCAACACTATTTTTAATTCTATCACAATTAACAATAGCCCAAAACTATGGACTTGAATGGGTAAAACAAATGGGTGGAATCTCAGATGATTTAGGAAGTTCTATTACAACAGATGATAATGGCAATGTATATTCAACAGGTAAATTTGATGGTACAGTAGATTTTGATCCGGGACCAACAACTTTAAATTTAACTTCTGTAGGTAGTAAAGATATTTTTATTCAAAAATTAGATACTGCCGGAAATCTTTTATGGGTTAAACAAATTGGCGGAACTTCTTTTGATTTTGGAAAATCCATTACTACAGATGTTAGTGACAATGTATATACTACAGGCAGGTTTTATGGAACAGTAGATTTTGACCCTGGAGTCGGAATCTTCAATTTAACATCTTCAGGTGATTTTGATATTTTTATTCTAAAATTAGATGCTGCCGGAAATCTTTTATGGATAAAACAAATGGGTGGTACTTCTAATGATGAGGGATATTCCATTATAACAGATGCGGGAGGCAATGTATATACAACAGGTTGGTTCAAGGGGACAGCAGATTTTGATCCGGGAGCCGTAATCACTAATTTAACATCTGCAGGTGAAGAGGATATTTTTATTCTAAAATTAAGTCCTGCCGGAAATCTTTTATGGGTAAAACAAATGGGCGGAACTTATTATGATAAGGGATTCTCCATTACAACAGATGCCATTAGCAATGTTTATACCACAGGTTACTTCTATGGAACAGTAGATTTTGACCCGGGAGCAGGAACCGCCAATTTAACATCTGCCAATTATCAGGATATTTTTATTCAAAAATTAGATTCTTCCGGAAATTTTTTATGGGCAAAAAAAATGGGCAGTACTTTGGATGATGAGGGAAATTCCATTACAACAGATCCCAGTGGCAATGTTTATACTACAGGTTACTTCTATGGAACAGTAGATTTTGACCCGGGAGTCGGAATCACAAATTTAACTTCTACCGAAAAATCTGATATTTTTATTCAAAAATTAGATGGTTCTGGAAATCTTTTATGGGCAAAAAAAATAGGTGGATCTTCTTATGATGAGGGGAGATCCATTACAACGGATGCCGTTGGCAATGTTTATACCACAGGTTCCTTTGGTTCCATAGTAGATTTTAATCCAGGAGCCGGAAACACCAATCTAACTTCTGCAGGTGCTAGTGATATTTTTATTCAAAAATTAGATGGTGCCGGAAATTTTTTATGGGCAAAAAAAATGGGCGGGACTTCTGTTGATTACGGACACTCCATTACAACAGATGCCGATGGCAATGTTTATACAACAGGTTTCTTCGGTGACACAGCAGATTTTGACCCGGGAGCCGGAACTACCAATTTAACTTCTGTTGCTTATGATGATATTTTTATTCAAAAATTAAGTCAATGCAATGTAGATGTTAGCTTAACTATAACCGACCCAACTATCACAGCTAATGCAAGCGGAGCATCATACCAATGGTTAGATTGTAATAATAACTTTGCGGCAATTACAGGAGAAACAGCACAAAGCTTCACTGCAACAGCAAATGGTGATTATGCTGTTGAAGTAGCTCAAAACACTTGTGTAGATACATCACAATGTGTTACAATTTCCACAGTTGGAATTAACGCTTCGACTCCGCTCAGCGTCCATGGTATTAAAGTTTATCCAAATCCAACAACAGGAAAAATTATTATAGAAGGTCAGGGAATTGAAACTATTGAAATAATTAATCCAATAGGTCAAACAATAAAACAATACACGCCTAATAATAAATCAATATTAATTGACATAAGCTCACAAACAAAAGGTCTTTATTTTTTGAGAATAACAACAAACAATGGAGTTGTGATTGATAAAGTGTTGCTTGAATAATTGCAATTATCTATCAGTGATGAGATTATCATCTTACTCAAAATCCGGATATAACAAATATTTTTTTCTAATCTTTTTAAATTTAATCAAATCGGGCTGCCAGCTTTTTCGGATTTCTTCTTCGCTGAGACCATTTAATATTTGTTTTCTTAGTGTTGAATTGCCAGCAAGTTTATCAAAAAAATTATTGAAAAAATCAGGTCTGTCTTTTAATTCTTTATAAGTTTCTATCAGCCAAAAAAGATAAATCTTTTTGTAATTCGGGAAATATCCATCCGAAAATTCGGTAAGGTCAAAGCCCGTGCATAATTTCCCTTGAAGTTTTGGATTTGCACTAACTCCCGAAATACTGCGTGGTTTAAACTTATAATCTCCAATTAATAAATCGGGATGTCCGAACATTTGAAATGGTTTATCTGTTCCCCTGCCTACGCTAACAATTGTCCCTTCAAACAAACACAAAGAAGGATATAAATATATAGCACTCATCGTTGACAAATTAGGAGATGGTTTTACGGGAAGTTTGTAAAGCATTTTGTGATTATAGTTTTCTACCGGCACAACTTTGAGTTTGCATTGCACTTTTCCGGCAAGCCATTTTTCACCGTTTATCATTTGAGCATATTCTCCAATTGTTAATCCATGAACAAGTGGCACAGGGTGCATCCCTACAAAAGATTTGTATTTCATGTCAAGCACAGGACCGTCAACATAAAAACCATTGGGATTGGGTCGGTCAAGAACAATAAGTTCAATATTGTTTTCAGCACAAGCTTCCATAACATAATGTAAAGTAGAAATATATGTATAGAAGCGAGCCCCTACATCTTGTATGTCAAAAATAATAACTTGAATTTCTTTTAAATCCGAAGCTCTGGGCTTACGATTCCTTCCGTAGAGAGAAAATATCGGCAAACCGGTTTTCAAATCAACATTATCGTTCACATACTCTCCGGCTCCTGCTTTTCCTCTGAAGCCATGTTCGGGACAAAATATTTTTATAAGTCTCATGCCCGAGTTAAATAAAGTGTCAACAAGGTGAGTGTTTCCAAGTTTTGAAGTTTGATTTGCAACAACAGCAATGTATTTATCTTTTAATAAAGGAAAATAGAGAGCAGTTCTTTCAGCACCAACTTTAATATCTTTTTGATTAGGAGTAATAATAAAATCTTGATTGTTTTGAGCAAAAAGCTGTAAAGTCAAGTATATTGAAAATAATAGTAAAGTGTATTTTTTCATTTGTTGGTAATTTTTTTAATATTTTTGCAATATACAAAATTAAGAATTTGAATTTAGAATTATTCATAGCAAAGCGAATTCTTTCAAAAAATGAAGGAAATTTTTCACGTCCCATCGTGAAAATTGCAATCATCAGCATTGCTCTGGGCTTAGCTACAATGATTGTTTCAGTTGCAATAGTTACAGGATTTCAATCTGAAATTCGTGACAAAATTATCGGTTTTGGTTCGCATATTCAAATCAGCAATTATGATTTAAACTCTTCTTTCGAATCTACTCCCATTGAAAAGAATCAGGATTTTTATCCTTCGATAGAAAATACTGAAGGCATTCGACATATTCAAGTTTTTGCAAATAAAGCAGGAATAATTAAAACCGATGAACAAATTGAAGGTGTTGTTCTGAAAGGCGTTGGAAGTGATTACGACTGGTCGTTTTTTAGTGATAAAATTATTGAAGGAAAAGCTTTTTCAGCTAAAGACTCCAAGAAAACAAATGATATTATTATTTCAAAATATCTTGCATTAAAATTAAAATTCAAAGTTGGAGACAAGCTAAGAATGTTTTTTATTGTTGATGACAAACTTCGTGCTAGGGCTTTTACTATTTCAGGCATTTATGAAACTGGCTTGGAAGAATTCGACAAACAATATATAATTGGAGATATTGCTCATATCCAAAAACTCAATAAATGGTCAAAAAATCAGGTTGCAGGTTTTGAAATTCTAATTGATGATATTAATAATTTAGACAAAATCAGCCAATTTGTTTATGAAAATATCGGTTATGATTTGAACTCCAAAAACATAAAACAACTCTATCCACAGCTCTTCGACTGGTTAGATTTGCTTGACATGAATGTTTATATAATATTAATTTTAATGGTAATAGTTTCAGCCATAAATATGATTTCCACTCTTTTAATTCTTATTCTTGAAAAAACAAAAATGATAGGAATTCTAAAAGCATTAGGAACAAGAAGCATTAGCATAAGAAAAATTTTCTTATATAATTCATTCTATATAATTGGAAAAGGTCTTCTTTGGGGGAATTTAATTGCAATAATAATTTGTCTTCTTCAAATGCAGTTCGGAATTCTAAGACTCAATCCAGCTTCTTATTATGTTTCTGTTGTTCCTATAAACTTAGACTTACTACACATAGTTTTATTAAATCTGGGAACACTTTTGGCTTGTGTTATTATGCTCTTGGTGCCTTCTTATATCATCACACGCATTTCTCCTGTTAAGGCAATAAGATTTCAATAATTTTTTTTATCGAAGAGATTTCAAAACATTTTTCAGTAATCCGATACTAATTAAGAATTTCTAAAAGCTGAACATCAAACACCAAACTTTTTCCTGCTAAAGGATGGTTTCCGTCTAATATAACTGTTTCATCAGTAATTTTTTTTACTGAGACAACAATTACTCTATCATCGTCTTGGGGAATTTCTAATTGTTGACCTACATTTAATTCAATGTCTTCAAAAATTTCTTTTCGATTAACTTCAAAAATTAAATTTTTTTCAACTTTACCATATCCTTTTGTAGGAGAAATATCAATTTTTTTTATTTCATCAACTTTCATTCCTATAATATTTTCTTCTAAGCCTGGTATTGCCTGCCCATTTCCAATCGTAAATTCAATAGGTCCATTACTTATAGTTGATTCAAATATTTTGTTATTCTTTAACTTTCCAGTATAATGAATTCTTACAGTATTTCCTTTTTTTGCTGTTGTCATATTTTATTATTTTTCAAAATACACTTACATTCCTTGATGAATAAAGAATTTTATTTAGGAACAAATATAAGAAAATTTTATTAAAAAAATTTAATTATCTATAATTTTTTTATATTCAAATTATCTATATAAATTTGCAAAATAATTTTCGAATATAAAAAGTTTCACATAAATAAAAACATTAAAAAATCAATAATATTATGGACACAAAAAAATCAGGATTTAACACAAAGCTAATCCATTCAGGAAGTTTTAAAGAAAAATATAATAGTGCAACTGTTCCAATTTATCAGACATCAACTTTTTCTTTTAATAGTGCTGACCATGGAGCGCAATGTTTTGCTGGTGAAAGCGATGGTTATATCTACACAAGAATAGGAAACCCAACAATCAATGCTTTAGAAAATGCAGTAACTGAACTCGAAGGTGGCTACAGAGGTGTAGCATGCGGCTCAGGTATGGGAGCAGTTACAACAGTATATACAGCTCTTCTCGGAGCCGGTTCACACATAGTTAGTCACAATGCAATTTATGGACCTGCCAGAGCAGTTATAGAAACTATTTTCGCTAAATTCGGTGTTGAATACACTTATGTTAACACAAATAATCTTGATGAAGTAAAAAATGCAATTCGCCCAAATACAAAATTGATTTATACAGAAACACCTGCAAATCCAACAATAGGAATTACAGATATACAAGCACTTGCTGATATTGCACACGAAAATGATATTCCTTTGTGCGTAGATAATACTTTTTGCAGCCCTCATATTCAAAAACCTTTCAATTTCGGAGCTGATATAGTTTTACATTCTATGACAAAATTCATTAACGGTCATGCTGATATCGTAGCCGGAATAGTGATTACAAAAACAGAAAAATATTACAAAGAAATTCGAAATTCTATGGTTAATATGGGTTGCAATATGGACCCTCATCAAGCTTATATGACTCACCGTGGACTTAAAACATTAGCAATAAGAATTGACAGAGCTCAAGAAAATGCAATTAAAGTTGCTGATTATCTTAATAATCATCCAAAAGTTAAATGGATAAAATACCCTGGTCTTAAATCTCACCCACAATATGATTTAGCAAAAAAACAAATGAGTGGACCCGGAACAATGATAAGCTTTGGTTTAGAAGGCGGTTTGAAATCAGGAAAAATTGTTATGGACAATGTTCATCTTGCTTTATTGGCTGTATCCTTAGGCGGTATTGAAACTCTTATTCAACACCCTGCTTCCATGACACACTCAAAAGTTTCTCACGAACATAAAGTTGAAGCCGGTATTACTGACGAATTAGTTAGATTATCTATCGGAATCGAAGACGTTGAAGATATTATTAGTGACCTTGACCATGCGTTAAGTTTGATATAATATTAAGGGGACTTAAGAAATAAAAAATAAATTTTATACCCGTGGCAATATTCTTTCTTTTCACGGGTTTTTTATATAACTTTGTTATTTAGTATTATTTTTATTAGTAATTAGACTTGAATAAATTAATGAATATTTCCTTCAAACATAAATTTTTATTAATTGTAATATTTTTGTTCTGTTCATCATTGCTTCAAGCTCAAAAAGTAGCACTTGTATTAAGTGGTGGCGGACCAAGAGGAGCAGCTCATATTGGAGTTTTAAAAGCTCTTGAAGAAAATCATATACCAATAGATTATATTGCAGGAACATCAATGGGTGCTATTGTCGGTGGATTATATGCCTGCGGTTATACAGTCGAAGAAATTGAAAAAATCTTTAATAGTGAAGAATTTATTAGCTGGACAAATGACAATATTGACGAAAAATATATTTATTATTTTAAACAACAAGACCTTGATGCTTCATGGATTAATATCAAATTTGATTATGACTCGGTTTTAGAAACAAAACTTCCAACAAATATAATTTCTCCTTATCAAATGGATTTTGCTTTTAAAGAAATTTTTTCAGCAGCATCGGCAGCATCGAAATATAATTTCGACAGTTTATTTATTCCTTTCAGATGTGTTGCAGCAGATATAAACGACAATGTTCCTGTTACATTAAAAGATGGAGATGTTGGAGAAGCTATCAGAGCATCGATGACTTTCCCATTTTATTTTAAACCAATAAAAATAAATGACAAATTATTATTTGATGGGGGAATGTATAATAATTTCCCATCCGATGTAGCATACGAGGATTTTTTTCCTGATATAATTATTGGATGTAAAGTTACCAATAACTATGATAAACCTGACAAAAATGATATAATATCTCAAATCGGTAATATGCTTATGGAAAAAACTAATTATTCCGTAATATGTGATAATGGAGTTTTAATTGAACCAGATATCAAGAAAGGTAATTTATTGGATTTTAGTAATACCAAAGCAAATATTGACAGCGGATATGTTTCAACTCTTAGAAAAATAGAAGAAATCAGATATTTTGTAACAGACAGTGTTGATGAAAATATAGTAAATGAAAGAAGAGAAAAATTTAATTCTAAAAAACCACCATTAATAATTGACAACATATTTGTTAGGGGTTTAAACAAATATCAAAAGAATTATGTTAACAGACAATTACTTCATAAAAGAAAATTAGCAAAGCTTGAAGACATAAAAACTGATTATTTCACATTATTGGCCGATGACAAAATCAGCCATATAACTCCAACTCTTAGATATAACTATGACTCGTATTTCTTTGACCTTTCTTTAGATATGGAAAAAGAAAAAAGATTTGCACTTTTGTTTGGAGGAAACATATCTTCAGAACCAAACAATGTTGCTTTCGTAGAATTACAATTCAAACATTTAAGAAGAAATGCGCTTAGTATAGCAGCAAACACTTATGTAGGTCGATTTTATAGTTCAGGACAATTAAAAACTAGAATAGATTTCCCAAGTAAACTGCCCCTTTCACTTTATGCATCAATTACTTTTAACCAGTGGGATTATTTTGAAACTTCAACTCATTTTTTTGAAGATAAAACTCCATCTTATTTAATTCAAAATGATAATTCTTTTGACATATCAGGAGGAATTCCGGCAGGAAATAAAGGTAAATTTAAAGCGGGGCTTACTACTGCTCAAATAAAAGACAAATATTACCAAACTAACTTTTTTACCAGAATTGATACAGCAGATATAACTTATTTTGAATTTTACTCTCCTTATGTATTATGGGAAAGAAATAGTTTAAACAGGAAACAATTTCCAAGCAAGGGAACCTACCTAAAACTTAATGTAAGATATGTTAACGGAACTGAAAACGATGAACCCGGCACAACATCAAAATCCAAAATGTTTTCTGAAAAAAGACAGCAATGGTTTCAATTAAAATTAAAATATGATAATTATTTTAAAAAGATTGGATTCTTAACATTAGGTTTTCATTCAGAATTATTTTTATCAAATCAAGACATGTTTAATAATTATACATCAACAGCTTTAGTTTCTCCCGCTTTTCAACCTGTTCCCGAAAGCAAAACTTTGTTTTTACCTAAATTCAGAGCTCATAATTATGCTGCTGTTGGATTTTCAAGTATTTTCAAAATTGCTAAAAAAATTGATTTCCGATTTGGAGGCTATGCTTTTCAACCACACAAAGAAATATTAAAACAAAATAATTATACCGCTTCTTATGGAAAAGCTTACGATAAAAGATATTTTATTGCTACATCTTCCTTAATTTATCATTCTTTTATTGGTCCTATAAGCATGAATCTAAACTATTATGATAACAACAGTAATGTATTTTCTTTTAGTTTTAATATTGGTTATATTATCTTTAACAAAAAAGCTATTGAATAATATTACTATTATTTTCTCTTCGAATTATTTTTAAAATATTTCCTATAAACTATTATTTTATTTTTCCTTTAATATTTTTCACTTAGAATTGCTTGTAAAATATAAATATTGTTATATTTGCATGCCCTTATAAATAATTATGTTTTATAAGGATACAAGATATATGAGAATTAATTTTTTAATTCTTTTCTATTTTTTAATCTTTTTTGTTCTTTTTTTACAAAATTGCATAAAAAATTATTGATTATACATTTATGAATTGTATAACATATTAATTAATTTAATTAGCTAACTCAATCAGATTTCTGATTATTAGAATAAATAATCAGAATGAGAATTCTAAAATGCAGGAAAATATTTTCGAATATTTAACTGCAAAAAAAAATAAGACATGGCACAAGCAACTGATTTAATTCAGAAAGAAGCTGAAAAACTTGAAAAAAAATCAAAAGTTTCAGAAGCAAAAAAAACAAAAACAGAAAAAGAAGCAAAACCAAAAACTTCAAAAAAAACTGTTACCAAAAAAAAGACTGATAAAGCTAAAACCGTAGTTAAGGCTAAAATTAAAAAAGAAAAACCTACCGAAGCTGGTACTCCTAAAAAAGCTGTAGCTAAAAAAAAGGTCGCTGTTAAAAAAACTGTAAAAGCATCTGCCAAAGATTCTAAAAGCAAAACAGAAAAGCCAAAGAAAACAAAAGAAATCTCCCTTTCTGATTCAGAAAAAAAAGAAGAAATCGTTGAAGAAAAGACAGAAAAAAAAGAGCCAGCAAAAAAAGCTAAAAAGAAAACTGTAGCTGATAAAACTAAAAATAAGAAAACTAAAAAAACAAAAGAAGTTACTCCTGCTGATTCAGAAAAAATTGTAAAAAATATTGATAAAAAAGTTAAAAAAGCAGAAGTAGTAAAAGAAGAAACAGAACCGGAAGTTCAGGAAGAAAATTATCACACATTCTCCAAAGAACAATTAATAGAGCTTCTCGAAGAACTCGTTAAAAACGAAGAAATATATCCTCATAAAACAAAAATTGCCTTAATAAAAGTTGCCTACTATAAACAGCTAAAAGAATCTAAAGAAGAAAACCTCAAAACTTTTCTTTCAGAGGGTGGTGTTAAAGAAGATTATATTGAAACTGAAGACCCTTTAGATGAAAGATATAAAATCAGCTTTGATATCTATAAAGTAAAAAATGCTAAATACTTACAAGAACAAGAATTAAAAAAACAGGAAAATCTAAAAACAAAACAAAAAATTCTTGAAGAATTAAAAGTGTTAATAAATTCTGAGGAGACTTTAAAAAAGACTTACGATGAATTTAAAACAATACAAGATAAATGGAAAGAAATTGGAATGGTTCCAAAGGGTGAAGTAAACACTCTTTGGCAAAATTATCATTTTCTTGTAGAAAAATTTTTCGATAGAGTTAAAATCAATAAGGAACTCCGTGATCTGGATTTGAAAAAAAATCTTGAAAGCAAAATAATTCTTTGCGAAAAAGCTGAAAAACTTCTTTTAGAAAAATCCATTACAAAATCTTTCAAACAACTTCAGAAATATCACGAAGAATGGAAAGAAATCGGACCTGTTCAACAAGACATTAAAGATGAAATTTGGGAGAGATTTAAAATTACTACCAGTAAAATCAATCAACGAAGACGAGAATATTACGAAAAAATCAATGAAGACCAGGTTAATAATTTAAATGCAAAAATCGCCCTTTGCGAAAAAACGGAAGAAATTGTTAATGCTGAAAATCAAGAAATAAAAAAATGGGTAGAAAACACAAATCAGGTTAATGATTTATTAAAAGTTTGGAAAACCATTGGTCCGGCTCCAAAAGCTCATAATGACGAAATTTGGAAACGATTCAAAACTTCTATCAACACTTTTTATACAAACAAAAAGGAATTTTTCTCAGTAATTAAAGATGAGCAAACAAATAATTATAATATCAAATTAAACATTTGTGTTGAAGCCGAAGCACTCAAAACTAATACCAACTGGAGACAAACAACCGATAGTCTGATAAAACTTCAACATGAGTGGAAAAAAGTTGGTCAGGTTCCAAGAAGATATTCCGATAAAATCTGGAAAAGATTTAGAGCAGCCTGCGACGAATTTTTCAACAATAAAGCTGATTACTTTGCCAATATTGATGTTCACGAAAAAAACAATCTTGACACAAAACTTAAACTTATAGAAAAAGTTGAAAAGTTTGAATTTACCGAAGATAAAAACAAAAACCTTGAAATCATCAGTAATTTCCAAAGAGAATGGACAGAAATCGGACATATTCCTATTAAAGAAAAACATAAAATCCAAATACAATTCCGCCAGGCAATTGACAAACAGTTGTCAAAACTTGAAATCAGCGATGTTGAAATAAGCACTATCAATTACAAAGCAAAATTTGAATCAACAAAAGATTCACCTGAAGCAAGAAAAATCATCTCTCAGGAAAGATATTTCATCTCAAACAAAATCACTAAATTAAAAAGCAATCTTTCTCTTTGGGAAAACAATATCGGATTCTTTGCTAATTCACCAAAAGCTAATGAAGTAATAAAAGATTTTGAAAAGAAAATCGAAAAAGCTAAAAATGACTTGATCGTTTTTAAAGCAAAACTTAAATATTTAAACTCTCAATAATTCGAAATTAAAATCTCGTTTTTTAAGGAATTATTAAATTCAAAGAAGCCGGATTAATTTTAATATTTAATTCGTTTTCAAATTCAAAAGGCTCTCCGTCAAGGTGTGTAATTATTGGATTTTCCTGTTTAATTACAATTTCTTTTCCTCTAATTATTTCCAAATATTTTGATTTGTTAATTGATTTCCGAAACAATCGAATTGCAATATTTAAAGCAGAGAAAAAAGGAAACTTTTTTAAAATACAAACATCAAGCATTCCATCAGAAACATTTGCTTCGGGAGAAATATAAGCATTATTACCAAATTGCGAAGCATTAGCAAAACTTATTAGAAAAGCATTTTTTTTGTATTGCTTTCCATCAACATTTATAATATAATCTGAAGTCTTATATTTGAAAAATTCTTTAATCGTTAAAATCAGATAAGATAAAAATCCCCGTTTTTTATAGTTAGCAAATTCAAATGCTATTTGAGCATCAAAACCAATGCCCGCAACATTAACAAAAAATTCTTCATTTAAACTTGCAGTATCGCATTTTATGGATTTTTGTTTATTAATAATTTCGACAGCTTTACAAATATTTCGTGGGATTTTATGATGAAAAGCAAAACCATTTCCTGAACCTGTTGGAATTATTGCTAACTTAGTTTCAGATGATTTCAGCCCCTTTGCAACTTCTCTCACAGTTCCATCTCCACCAACTGCAACAATTATTTGATAGTTTTCATCAACAGCATTTTTGCTAAGTTCTTCAGCATGTCTTTGATATTGCGTATAAACAAAATCATAGACAAATTCCTTTTCGTCAATATATTTTACTATCTGATTTTCTATTAATTTTTTATTACTAACACCTGATTTGGGATTAATAATAAATAATATTTTCTTTTTCGTGGACTCTAAATTAGTCATCTAAAATTCTTATTTTAAAACACAAATCTAATAGAAAAAAATTAACATTAAATTAACTGTTTATTTGCCAATCAAATCATTCTCAATCATTCGTTTGTTATAGCTTTGAATAACTGCTTTTACAAATTTTTCTAAATCATTGTTCTTTGATTTTAATTTATTTACAAGATTATTCTGCAAAAAACTGTCCGACTTAATATCATATAAAGCTAAAACGTTTTCTCCGTCAAATTGCACCAGATAATCATCTTTAATTAATTGATAAGCGTCATTTAGATAAGTTATTGAAAAATTACTTGCTGTGCTGTCAAAAGCATCACTTCCAAAGGCAACATAATTTTTATCATAATTCAAGTAATTCAGCACAGTTGGCATAATATCAATCTGCTGAGTTATTCTCTTTTCATAACCTATTAAATTGCTATTCGGTTGATAGTATAACATTGGAATTGCATAAGTTCCAAGTCGATTTTGATAAAATGGATAATAAGAAAGAGAAGAATGGTCGGCAGTGATAACAAACAAAGTATTTTTAAACCAACTCATTTTTGATGCTGTTTCAAAAAATTTCTTCAAAGAATAATCCGTGTACATTATTGTTTCCTGAATTGACAAATTTCCTTTTCTGAATTTTCCTTTATGTTTTTCAGGAATAGTGTAAGGATGATGAGATGAGAGCGAAAATATTGTTGTAAAAAAAGGCTGCTTTGTTTTATTCAGATTATTGGCAAAATATTGAAAAAATTCTTCATCAAATATCCCCCACTTGCCATCAAAATCTTTTTCATTATTATACTCAAATCTTCCATAATATTTATCAAAACCAGTCATTTTAGTAAAATCATCAAATCCCATAGTTCCGTTTGTTCCACCATGATAAAATGAAGTGGAATAATTCTTTTCTTTTAACAAACTTGCAAGACTGCTAATTTTATTGCCTGAATAAATTGAAGAAATATATGGATTATCCATAAGCGTAGGAAAGCCTGCAACCACAGCAGGAATTCCTTCCATAGACTTTTTACCATTGGCAAAAGCATTAACAAAGACCAAACTTTTATTCATCAAAGAATCAAAAAAAGGAGTAAAACCTTTGTAATTTCCATTTTCCAAACCTTTGTTTAATCCTCCGATATGTTCTTTCGAAAAACTTTCAAGTATGATAATTACAACATTCAAATCCTTGAATTCTCTATCGATAGAATCATTTTCATTATTATAAACCGGCGAATAAATTTCATCTAAAGTTGTCTGATTTTCAAAATAAGCAACCGGCTCCAATGCCTGCTTGTTGATAGTTTTAATAATTGTGAAAGGAGTATTTAAAATAAGCGGAACATTCCTTGCTGCCGTATATTGCCCGGCAGTGATAATATTTATAGGTCTAAGCTGCAAACCACCTCTTATACCGATAATTGTTAAACATAGAAAAACTATAAAAACAACACTGTGAACCAAGAAATATTTGAATTTTGATATAGTTGATTTTTCTATCTTTTTGGTTCTTTTATATAAATAAATCATTGATACAATCAGCAAAATCCATATTATAAAAATAAACCAATAATCTTTTAAATATTGAGGCAGCAACGAAACAAAATCGTTACCGTAGGTTACATATTCCAAAATATCGAAAGTTGTTCTTTTAAGAGTAAATCTGAAGTAAATTAAATCAGCACAATTACCAACAAATCCAATAGAATTAACGACATAAAAAATATATTCAATAAGATTTTGATATGGTTTTTTATTTCGGAATTTAAAGGGAAGCAAACTGAGAAAAATAAAAAGAAAGTTTATAGCCAAAATTGCCGAGACATCAAAACGAAGCCCATAAAACAGAATTTTTATTAATTCAACAAAACCAATATTTGAAAATATTGAAGTATTAATAAAATAGAAAACTAACCTTGAAATGCTATAAAGCAACAAAAGAATTAATAATCTTAAAATTAGCTGAAATAAAGAATTTTTATAGAATAGATTTTTTGGTAGCATAAATACAAAATTATAAATTTTTAATAATTATTAGCATTTTTAAAATTATCAAAATCTATAACATCAGGAATTCATCTTAATTCCTTATATTTTATTTATTTTTCTTATAATTTTTCAACAAACTCACTGTTGTCTTATCAGGCTTTGTAACTGATGTTGTAAGTGTTAGTTTCTTTAGCTTTCTGCTCCAAAATACTGCTGGCATTACTTCCCCACCATATTGACCGTTTGATTCAACATAAGCTTCTGAATCCAAAACACTTTTAATGCTCAACATATAAGGACTTTTTTTGTCAAGTTTAAATAATTTTACAGCAGAAATATCATTAAAATCAAGTTTAACTTCTGCACACAATTGACCATTTTCTTCAAAAAGTCGCTTTCTTATGTTTGTTGCTGAAGGATATTCTTTTTCAATTTCATCTCCTTTCAAATAATCTGAAATTAATTTATTGTAATCATCAGCCGAAACATCTTCTTCTTCATCTTTGATTGACATAATATTTATGTACTTAATCGTTAATGTTCCTGAATTAGTACCACAAAATTCAAATGAATATTCTTTTTTTTCAACTGTTAAACATCCACTTATCAAAAAGGCTACTAAAGATAATGCAATGATGTAGAATCTTAATTTTTTCATAATTTTTTTTTTATTATCAATAAAATTTTTTATTCAAATTTAATACAATTTATTAAAAAAGCAATTTTTTTATTTATTATGCAAATCAAGATTTGTATTTTAATAGTAGTTTTGTAATTAAAATTTAAATTATAAATTTACTATGAAAACATCTGTTGAAATCAGTTATTATCCTTTGAAAGTTGAATATATTTCTCCTATCAAAAATTTTATTGAACGATTGAATACTTATCAAAATCTTATTGTTAAAACTAGCGGAATTAGTACACATATTTTCGGCGATTATTTTGAAGTAATGCAGGTATTAACTAAAGAAATTCATAAATCTTTTGAACTACCCAACTCAATTTTCGTTTTAAAAATCATCAATGCGGACTTACAGAAAATTTGAAATGACCTGCCTACGCTAAAGCTTCGGACAGGCAGGCTAAAATTTGAAATGACAACTGAATGACCTTCATAAATAAACCAATAAAAAAATGACACAAATAATATCCTGGATAACTACAAACTATATCGAGCTACTGGGTTTTCTGTTTGGGATTATTTATGTACTCCTTGCTATGCGTCAAAATATCTGGTGCTGGCTTTTTGGGATTATTAATGTCTCTCTTTATATTATCATCTTCCTTCATGCAAAATTGTACGGAGATATGGCTTTGCAAATATTCTATCTTGTGATGAGTTTTTATGGATGGTATAATTGGTTGAAAAAGAAAAACTCAAAATCAGCATCATTAATAGTTTCGCAAATAAATTCAAAAACAACAATAATTTTAATAATAATAACACCATTAGCAGCATTACTTTTTGGATATATTTTAACATTAACACCCTCCGATGTTCCATACTGGGACGGACTTACAACAGCTTTAGGATTAGTTGCAACATGGATGACCGCAAAAAAAATACTGGAAAACTGGCTCGTCTGGATTTTTGCCAATATACTTTGTGTTGGAATTTATTATTATAAAGAATTATACCCTACAATGATTTTCTATTTTGTTCTTGCTATTTGTGCTATTGCAGGATATTATCAATGGAAAAAAGAATTAAGCATTAATAAAAATTTGAATACTGCAGAAAATTAAGCATTGAATGATTTACTGCACAACCACCTTCTCAACCTTTACAAAATCTTTGTTTGCAAGTTTGATAAAATATATTCCTTTAGGCTGTGATGATAAATCAAATTGGAGATTAGTTTGATTGTTAGAAATCAATTGGGGTTTTATTATTTTCTGACCTAATATGTTTTGTATCGAAAGTTTAAAATCTTTTTTTATCCCATAAAGACTAATCTTGATAACTCCTGTTGTTGGGTTTGGGCTAATACAAACATTCCTGTTTTGAATAAGTTCTTCAATCCCCGGTGTTCCATTAATAACCAAAATAGTATCACTGCCTATGCATCCGTTTGTGTCAGTTACTTCTACAAAATATTGAAAAGTACCTACGCTAAGACCTGAGCCATTTATTGTTATTGTTTGTGTAGAATCACCTGTTGACCATTGGTAAGAAGTAAAGCCGGCTCCTGCATCTAAAACCAAAACTGTTGTGCTATCAACAATGGTATCCTGCCC
>Ga0307990_1001612_pt1 | contig 18832 bp, 16 predicted proteins | sample EllFjometagen129_FD_203168 | JGI IMG/M metagenome (GOLD analysis project Ga0307990, IMG submission 203168) | Marine microbial communities from Ellis Fjord, Antarctic Ocean - #129 | ecosystem: Environmental > Aquatic > Marine > Unclassified | place: Southern Ocean | collected 2014-10-08
AGCCGTGAAGGCGGTTTACTCCCACTGCTCTCACTTCCATATAAGTTTTATCTTGGGGGTCCACTTGGTAAAGGACAGCAATCGATGTCCTGGATCCATATTGAGGATGTAGTCCGCTCCTATCACTATTTTATTAACGAACGCAGCACACAGGGCGTCTATAATTTGACAGCTCCAATACCCGTGAATAACAAGGCCTTTTCTTCTTCACTGGGAAGATCCTTGAACCGTCCTTCGTGGTTGGCAATTCCAGCCGGAGCAGTAAACTTATTACTTGGCGAGGCATCCACTTTGGCTATTGATGGACGCGAGGTTCTACCCCAACGTTTGCTTGAATCTGGTTTCGAATTCCTATTCAAAAATATTGATAGCGCCCTCGACGATCTAATTCACTAAGAGTTATTAATTCGGAGATTACAATTTCATGAACACAAAGAAGATAACAAACGAAAAAGCGGTTACACGTCAGGACATCACAACCCTCTGGGTCGGGATTACATTCAGCCTGGCTTTTATTGGTTTGATCTGGTTCCTAGGCCCAAAACTGGATTCAATCCAGCTCGCTCCAGACCAAGGCGCTTCCTGGTATTACTGGAAACTGCCCATTCCAACTTTTTGGACCAGGGCAACTGCTTGGGGTTTTTATCTATTACACCAATTTTCATTTTGGGGATTGATCTATTTTGCCCAAACACGTGTTAAGAAGTACGATACAAAACTACACCTTGTTAATTATGCCGCGCTGGCAGTCAACGCTTTTTTTATCCTTTTACGCGTCCTGCAAACACACTTATGGTATGACGGCTTAGCTCAGGATGTGTCGATCTGGAGCTCCCAGGTTTCTGTGATCATTCTTCTCGTTTGGGTTTTATTAATGGAAAACCGCACCAGGGGCATATTTTTTGGTAAACCCGCTCCCCTTTCAAAAGAATTAATTCGCTTTGCCCGGAAATACCATGGCTATTTCTTCGCCTGGGCAACTGTGTATACTTTCTGGTACCACCCCACCATTGCAACCAGCGGCCACCTGATCGGATTCTTGTATATGTTCCTGCTCCTGCTGCAAGGCAGCCTGTTTTTCACCAGGATCCATATCAACCGTTGGTGGATGCTGTTCCAGGAAGTTGCTGTCCTCGTTCACGGCACTCTTGTAGCCGTTATGCAAGGCAACGATATGTGGCCAATGTTTGCGTTTGGTTTTGGAGGTGTATTTGTCCTCACTCAGATGCATGGGTTGAAACTGCCAAAATGGCTGCGCTGGGTTTTCCTGGGGACCTATATTACGCTGGCTTTATTCGTTTACAGCGGAAGAGGAATCAGCGGCATTCACCAGATCGCCTGGATTCCAGTTATCGATTACCTGGCAGTTTTTGTCCTGGCAGCATTTCTCTGGGGAATAATGCGCCTAACAAGCTTAATTACAATTCGACGGGAAAAATAAGCCGAAATCTTGGGTATGCTATGAAAACAATATCCATTATATTGATTATTTCAATATTTCTGATTATTTCCAGTGGTTGTGTTTCTTCGGCAAATACAACCACAGTTTCCACCGCAGGACTATATCTCGACCCGGAAGGCACCCTACCAACTGATAACTTTGATGCTCGAGCGGTCTTCTATTGTATTGTCACTCTCGATCAACCGTCTCCAGACATGACACTTAAAGCAAGCTGGGTTGCGGTTGAGACAAACCGGTCAGCCCCTGATTATGTGATCAAAATCGATGAGGTTGTTCCAACTTCATCTACGGTCGTATTTAAACTGCAGAATGCTGGTAATTTCTGGCCAACCGGACAATATAAGGTTTTTTTATATCTGGACGGAATGGAAACACGGGTGATTGATTTTGATGTCCATCACGACTACTTTTCTGAATGATATAGATTCCTTCAGACTAAACCCCACTAAATGCAGTCAAAACAGTATTTTATTCATGCAGTATGAATAACTCAAGACCACCACTTCTTTACATAGAATCTTGATATATACGTATTTCTAGAAAGAGTTTTAAGTATTATAAAATTAAAGATTATGCCCGCAACCATATTCCCCCCGAACCACCCAAAAATATATCGCAACATTGATTCATCGCCTAACAGACCAAATCCTTTTAACACTACAACTACGGACCACAATGCACCCAAAAAATTCGACACCAACATCGCCAGGAATAAATAGACGTAATCTAATCCAGATCCCAATTCTGGATCAATCTTATATTTCCGGAACGCCATCGCTGGCAAGTATGCTTGAATAAAATTCGCTGGTATGTATGCCAGAGAAACAAGAAGTGGTGTTGATGTTACAGCATTCGAAAAGAATGGAAAAATAACTCCGGCAATCACACCCCAGGCTCCAAACCAGATGCTACCAACTTGCTGAATTACAATACCTGTCCAAAAATAGTTCACGCCATAATTTAGGGGAAAACTAATTGATCCAAAAGCTCCTACGACAAATCCAATCAATACCAAGGCGAGCAGAATCAGTATGTATGCAAACCACTTTATTTTTGGTGATTCTCCATTTTCAAGCATGTCGTCTGCGTCGAGGAGATTTGATTTTCTTATTACCTTAATCCTCAACTCCAAGGACAATTATAAATCTTAATAGAACTTATCAGCATATCAATATTGGAATCTTAGACTTCAACTGTTAAAACAAAAAGCCATTGGTGAGTTCACCAATGGCCATTTTGGATATCAAACAACACACATTACTCCCTAATATAATGCAAACCTAAGGCTTGAGGCGCGCCTGATTTTTTTCTGCCCAGGAAAACGGCGATCGTTGTCAAAATATAAGGCATTGCCAGGAAAAGCTGGAATGGCAGATCGACGCCCACGGCTTGCAGCTGCATCTGTAAACCATCGATCAATCCGAAGAATAGGCTGGCCCACAGAATCTTGGCCGGTTTCCAATCCCCGAAAATTACGATTGCGATAGCCAGCCACCCCCTGCCTGCCGTAATATCAGCCACGAATATACCAACGGAAGCCAGGGTGATAAAGGATCCAGCTAATCCCGCCATCATACCGCCGAAAAGAACGGCCAGGAACCTGTACAAGGTAACATTAACTCCCTTCATATCTACCGCGCGTGGATTTTCCCCCAATGTCCGCAAGATCAAACCAGATTTCGTTCGATAAAGATAGAATGCGATCACAAGAACCATGAAGAAAGCTATATATGAAAGCGCATACTGTTGGAATAAAATCCTACCGATGATCGGGATGTCAGACAAAATTGGTATATCAACAACTTTGAATGGAGTCAGGGCGGGGATATTCGTACCACCTACGTCCGGGAATATTGTCCGGTATAGATAAAAAGTCAACCCTCCTGCAAAGATATTCACCGAAAGGCCGCTGACTTCCTGACTGATATGAAAAACAACCACCAGAAGGCCAAATATCGAACTGATCAGAATTCCGGCCACAGCAGCACATAAAACACCGATCCATAAAGATTCCGAGTAATAAGCACCCAAAAAACCCGCAAAAGCACCGGTAAGCATCATGCCTTCCACGCTCAGATTTAATACTCCCGCTCTTTCTGCAACCAACTCTCCAAGGGCTCCCAATAAAACAATAGTTCCCATCCGGACAGCTGTTGCCAATATACTGACTATCAGTCCAACCTGAAAGATATCAGCCCACATTCTCTACCCTCCGAATCCTGTAAGTAAAAATCGCTTCCCACATCAACATCATAATGATGATCAATCCCATGATCAGATTGACCAGGGATCTGGGAACATCCGAGTAAATTTGCATTGCCGAAGCTCCATTATGGAGAGCTCCAAAGAATATCGAGGCAATGATCACACCAACCGGGTGCATTCTGCCCAATAAAGCGATCAAGATTCCTGTAAATCCAAAGGCGCTTGAAAAACCGTAGATCAACTTGTGGTGAATACCCAAAACTTCGATTCCCCCGGCAAGGCCGGCTAGCGCACCACTAATCAACATAACTATCAGGCTAATGCGATTGGTATTAATCCCTTTATAAGTGGATGCAATGGGGTTATCACCAGTAGCCCTGATCTCAAAACCTAGTTTAAATTTCCACATCAAAAAATATACCAAGCCAGCCATGACCACTGCGATCACAAAACCGAGATGCAGCCTAGTATCGAAGAGAAGCGGTAGCCAGCTGGATTCCGGGAATTTTATTGTGTTGTAATAAAAACTGCCGGGTTCTTGCCAGGCTCCGTTGAGTAAAAATGTCATCAGGTACAGAATCACATAATTCAACATAACCGTTACGATAATTTCGTTGACATTGTATTTCGCTTTCAGGTATCCAGGGATACTGCCCCAAAGTGCGCCTCCCACCATCGCAACTAACATCAACAGCGGAATTAACACGTAGGCAGGTAGTGTCAAATTTGGAAAAGTCAGAAGAACAAAAGTGACTGCCATCGCTCCGGCGAATAATTGTCCTTCCTGGCCGATATTCCACACACGAGCCCTAAATGCCACAATCGTCGCCAATCCTGTCAACATAATGGGCGTTGATTTGATCAATGTGTCTATGATCGCGTTTTTACTGCCGAAGGATCCCTTGGCGATAGCAAACAACACAATTTTTGGATCCGCCCCCGAGAGGAAAATCACTCCCGCAGTAACGAGAAGGGATACTAGCAAAGCTATGATAATAGATATTGTGCTCATCGCAAAACCAATATCTTTCCGTTTTTCAATTCGTAAGGAATATTTTTTAGTCACTATCTTCTTCCTTGACTCCAGCCATTAATAAACCGATCTTTTCCCTGGTCACATCTTCGGTATTGTATATGCCCATCAATTTACCCTTGAAAATAACCGCAATCCGGTCTGAGACGTTGTAGATCTCATCCAGGTCCTCAGAGATCAATAAAATTCCAGTCTTTTCATGAAGCAGATCCAGGAATCTTTTATATACATAGTAGGTAGCGTTTATGTCCAATCCCCTAGTTGGAGAGCTGGCAATAAGCGCCGTGACATCTTTGGATACTTCCCTTGCGAGCAGGACTTTTTGAAGGTTGCCGCCGGATAATTGCTTGACCTTTTGATCCGGTCCCCGGGTAGCAATTTCAAAGTTCTCGATCATATCAACGGCATGGGTTTTCACTTTAGACCAATTGATCAAGGAAAATTTGCTGTAGGGTTCATTGCCATGCATGCCAAGTATCAGATTTTCCTGAACATCAAATTCACTGATCAAACCCTGTCTTAATCGATCTTGAGGCACACTCGCCAATCCTTTATTGGAAATGATCAGCGGTGATAACCCGGTGATCTCCTCTCCCCCCAGGATGATCTTACCTTCCTCTGGTGAACGCACGCCTACGCAAGCGTCGAATAATTCAGGCTGGCCATTCCCGCTCACCCCAGCCAATCCAACAATTTCACCCTGGTTGACTGTTAGCGTGAAATCATCCACACCAATAGTTCCATTATCACGCTTGATAGTAAGTCCTTGTAATTCTAAAACCGGATCTCCCGGTTCAATTTTTTCTTTATTTACGCGAAAATCAAATTCGCGCCCAACCAGCAGCTCAGCTAGTGATGCTTTTGTGCTGTCAGATGTTTTAACAGTTGCTACAGTCTTCCCTTTTCTGAGGACTGTGACCCGCTGGGATATATCCATCACTTCGTGAAGCTTGTGGGTAATCAAAATGATCGTTATTCCATCGGCGGTCATTTTTCGAATAATATTGAATAATTTATCTACTTCCTGAGGGGTTAATAAAGCAGTGGGCTCATCCAGCAGCAGCAGGTCTACACCAACATATAGTGCTTTTAATATCTCTATCCATTGCTGCTCACCTACGGATAATTGAGATACCGGTAATGACAGATCAAGCGTTAGCCCATATTGGTCTGCCAATTTTTGTATTTTCGCTGTTTCTACTTTCGGGTGGAGGATCGCTCCAGTGCTTTCTTCACCAACGATAATATTCTCAACGGCATTCATCGGTTCTGCGAGAACAAAATGCTGATGCACCATACCGATCCCCTGCCTGATCGCTTCTCTAGGGGATGAGAAATGGGTTACCTGATCTTTGAATTTTATCGATCCAGAATCAGGTTTAGATGCGCCATAGATACATTTTGCAAGAGTGGACTTTCCAGCGCCATTTTCCCCAAGCAGGCAATGAACATGCCCTTTTTGTACTTCAAACTTGATTCGATCATTAGCCACCAGTGCGCCATAACTCTTGGTAATATTGTCAACTACTAATATCGGGGAGTTTTCTTTTTGATTCAACTTTATTACCTTGTATAGTGGTCTCGATAAGAATAAGGCTGTTCAGCATGTTGCTGAACAGCCTTAGATTTTCAGTAACTACTAGTCAGACTCAACTGCGTCAAACTTCAATTCAACTTCAAGTTCTCCGGCAAGGACTTGATCCATTGCTGCCCTGAAGGTATCAATAACCTCGGCGGGCAGTTCATCCTCGAATTGGTACAGAGGGGCAAGCCCGGATCCACCATCTTTCATCAGGAAGAATACTGGCTCTTCGGTTGGTGCGTCATAGGCAGTGCCATTGACGACATGGTCGTACCAGGTCTCAATCATATAAGAAACTGAGGGATCCCAATACATTAAGGGGCTGGTAATGATAGTTTCGGGAGCCAGGTCATGAATGTCTGACTGATTTCCGAAAGCATAAACGCCTTTATCACGGGCTCCTTCGAATGCACCATAACGTTCGCTGTAGATCACATCAGCGCCGGCTTCGATCTGGGCCAGGGCAGTCTCTTTGGCTTTCACAGGATCCCACCAAGCTTCGATGTAGGCAGATTTGAATTTCACTTCATCGTTAACTGATCTCGCACCGGCAACGAATGCGTTCAGCAGGTGGTTGACACTGGCATAGGGGAAACCAGAAACCATGCCGATCGTGTTCGTTTCAGTAACCAGGCCGGCAAGAATGCCGCTCAGGTAGGCAGGTTCATGGGCGTAGGCCTGGATCCAGTAAGCGTTTCCGCCAACGGGATGGTAGTTAGAAGCGGTAACGGGGAAGATCTGTTCGGGATATTCCAGTCGGAGATTGTCTACTGGATCTGTTCCGGCGGAGGCGTCGTGCAGCCAGATGATATCGTATTCACCGGTTTCGATCACGTCACGGACGAATTTTTCATAATCGTCGATGGGAACTTTCTCAAACCACTTATCTTCGATTTCCAGAGCCATCGGTGCATCTTCTTTCACACGCTGAACAGCCTGGAACATTGCCTGGGCCCACGGCTCATCAAGCGGGCCAGTGAAGAAATATGCAATTTTCACCAGGGTTGGGGCAGCTGCTACTTCGGCAGCTTCCTCTTCCTCGGCAGCTTCTTCTTCAACAACAGCTTCTTCTACTGGTGCAGCTTCTTCTGCAGTTTCTACAGGTTCTGCTGCTCCACCACATGCGGCCAAGAGCATAGCGATGATCATTAGAGGCGCTAACAATTTTAGAAATTTCTTTGAATTCATCAATCCTCCTTAATACAGTTGCACATTTAGTAAAATATTAACTGCTCCGGTAAATAGAAATCTTTCCCAGTACCTCCTTTCTTTATTGAATTACGTGTAGTTGGAATATTCCATAGCATAATACTGGTAAATTATACCGTCAAGTTTAATGTCTGGGATAGGATTGTTTCTGCGAGGACAACCCCGTTTCTGATAACAATTGTAGGAGCTGGATGGAAGCGGACAGCATCCACAATATTATGAACTGGCAGCAGTACAAGATCTGCGGGATTGCCAACTTCAATTCCATAAGGGTCAATCCCGAAAGTTCTAGCCGCATTATATAAGGGCATCATAAATGCTTTATCAATGAGATCTGGCGTAGCCAAATAACCAAGGTGGGCACTGAAATTTACCACTTCCAATGGATTCATATTTCCAAATGGGTAGAACATATTCAGCATATCATCTGTACCGGTGGCAACATTAATTCCAGCCTTAAATAACAAATCAAGGGGAGGAACACCCCGGCGGATTGGTCTTTTATCGTGATGGCCTTGCCCTATCAAATTAGTGAGGGGATTCGTGATCACGTTCAGGCTTGCTTCTTTGATCTTAGGCAATACCCGGTCAAAATCTTCGTTTTTCCAGGCTGCCATGGAACAACAATGGCCGGCAGCTACCCGCCCCTGATAGCCCTCTTTAATAGTATGTTCTGCAAGCAATTCGACTGATTTCCATGCTGGGTCATCAACTTCATCTACATGCATGTCAATATCAGCATCGTATTTCTTCGCGATATCAAAAACGATTTCTATTTGGCGGGCTGCGTCTTCCATATCTTTTTCAAAATGGGGTATCCCACCAACTATATCCGCCCCACTCTCCATTGCCGCGTACATGAGGTCGACGGTTTCTGGATCATTGACCAAACCCATCTGGGGAAATGCAATGATCTGTACATCAACGATGCCTGAAAATCGTTCTTTTGCCCGTTTCACGCCTTCCAACAATTTCAACTTTCCGATGGGGTCAATGTCAACATGGGACCGAAGATAACAAACACCATTCATTAGACATAACTTCAGGGTTTCGCTTGCGCGTTCAAGGATATCATCCTCAGTCATCTCCCACTTTTCTGCTGTATAAAGTTCAATGGCTTCTTTCAAACTACCACTCTGATTTATACCTCCGACCAATAACGTGTTATCAAGGTGAAAATGTGATTCAAAAAACGGGGGGGTTATCAAGGAACCATTTGCATCTATTGCTTTTTCCGCCCTGGGTATGGGATCGCTTGAAATCTTGTTGATCAATCCATTCTCGATACCAATATTGACTGTCCTCAATCCTCGATCAAGTACTGCATTATGAATGCTAAGATTCATCAAATCCTCTTTATTATTTCAGGAGTATAACATAAAGGAAATTTTCCCCTAATGATATTCTTCCTATGTCAAATCATTAAATGTCCTCAACGCCACCAGGTATAATTTTCCTGATATTTTCAAAGAAAATTCGTCTATAATCTTTCTCATCAATATCAGGGAAATGTCCTATGAAGTTCAACTCCAAGATCCATAAACTAATTCACCAACGGTACTCCTGCCGCACGTATGACCACACGATACTCTCGGCTGATGATCTAAAGATCTTGCATAATGCGGCAGAACTATGCCAAATAGGACCTTTTGATAATCGAATCCGCATCAAAATCATAAGCTCAACCCAGGAGACAAAGGAAGAATTGGGGAGGTTGGGTACTTACGGTTTCATTAAAAATCCCACTGGCTTTATCATTATCGCGGCCTATGATCTACCAGGAGCAATGGAAGACGTCGGATATCTGATAGAAACATTGATCCTCAAAGCAACCGACCTTGGTATCGGGACGTGTTGGTTGGGAGGAACATTTACAAAGAGCCGCTTTACGAGATCAATAGAATTGAATGATAGCGAGACCATCCCTGCAGTAATCTCGATCGGATATCCACTGAACCGGCAAGCTTTAATGGACAGGATCAGCCGAATTTATGCCGGAGCTGATCGCCGACTACCTTGGCAGAAGATTTTCTATCAAGATTCGTTCGATCATCCGCTATCTCATTCACAGGCAGGTCAATTCCAGGAGCCACTCGAGCTTGTACGCCTGGCACCTTCTGCCTCCAATAAACAACCCTGGAGAGTAGTTCAGGAGAAAAATCAATACCATTTTTATCTTGAGCGGACAAAAAATTATCCAGCCCCGATCTTTAACAAAATCTTGAAACTAGCAGATCTCCAACGGATAGACATCGGAATTGCCATGTCACATTTTGAACTCAGTCTATCGGATCTTGGCTTCGTTGGAGAATGGGCCCAAGCTGATCCCGGTTTATCTGCCCAAAATATAGGAAAGGAATATATAATAACCTGGAAACTCCTATCCATTTCTTGAACACGATTATTTATCAGCGAGGAATAAAATGGACAAATCTACAATCAAGACCTTTGAAATACTGCTTTTAATTGCCCGGCCTGCAGCTGGCAAGAGTGAAATTATCGCCCATTTGAAAAATACACCTATCGAAGAGCGCATCCAGAAATTCAACATCGGTGAATTTGAAGAACTGGATGATTTTCCAATGTTATGGACCTGGTTTGAAGAAGACGGCATCCTGACCAAATTAGGACATCCAAGAATCCACACCGACCAAGAAGGTAACTTCCTACACGACTATCAATGGGATCTATTGATCGAACGGATCAACCTCGAATATGAGAAGAAAATCAGAGATGAACCTGATTACCACACACACCAGACGATCATAATCGAATTTGCCAGAGGGACATCCCATGGAGGTTTTCAAAGAGCATTTAAACATCTCAGTAAAACCATCTCGGATCGTCTTGCTATCCTATACCTGGATGTAACCTGGGAAGAATCCCTCCGTAAAAACAGGGCCCGTTTCAACCCGGATAAACCGGATAGTATTTTGGAACACGGCTTGTCAGATAATAAAATGGAATCCCTTTATAAAACCTCAGATTGGCAGGAAATAATAGCTGGTCAACCGGATACCATATTGATCCAGGGTGTTCCTGTACCTTATGTAATCTTTAATAACGCGGATGATGTGACGAGTCAGGGTGGTGAAGCCCTTTCCTCCCGTCTTCAGGATAAATTATCAGATCTATTCAATAAATATCGTTCGAATAATTAGATATTTATTGATTTGTGACTCATCAAAATACAGATTGATTTATGCAATTTTTATTTTCGTTTCTGCCAATTAAGAAAAGTGCCAAGCATTAGAGCTATGGGCCCAAACCCACTGAAAAAATAAAGTTGCACGATTTTCCAAAACAAAAAAACGCCAGCTACCTCTTAGAGGGCTGGCGTTTTTATTTTAAAGCAAATTACCTATTCAGCTGGGAAGATCATGTGTTTATTTGTTTTAGGATGAGTAAAGGTTTCAATCTCGGTTTGATATGCATTCCTGATATTTTCCGGTGTCAGGACTTCTTTGGGTGACCCCAAAGCCATCATCTGTCCATTTGCAAGCAGCATAACTCGATCTGCGATCCCGGAAACCTGGTTCAAATCATGCATTGCCATCAACACAGACAAACCTTCCTCCTTAACCAACTTTTTTATCAGCTTCAGGAGGTTGACCTGGTATCTTAGATCAAGATGATTGGTCGGCTCATCCAACAATAATGCCGGAGTGTCCTGTGCCAGCGCTCTCGCCAGCAATACACGCTGCTGCTCTCCTCCACTGATCTCAGCCAGCTTGCGGTCCGCCAGCGTATCTACGCCCGTTTTTTCCATAGCCCAGGCAGTTTTTAATAAATCTTCCTTGGCGGGCTTACCCAGAAACCCCAAATAAGCAGTCCGCCCAAGAAGGACGGCTTGTTCAACTGAAAAAGCACCACCCAGTTGTCTCGCCTGTGGTACAACTGCAATAGCTCGTGCCCGTTGACTCGGTGAATATGTACTTATTCCCTTTTGATTTATCAGAACTTCTCCAGCTGATACATTCATTACGCCACTTAATACTTTTATAAGGGTCGTTTTTCCAGCACCATTCGGACCGATCAAACCAACGATCTCTCCCCTTTGAACATCCAGATTTATATCTTTCAGGGCAATAACATCCCCATAGTTTGCATAGAGCGAACATATTTGAAGAACAGGAGGGTCAATATTCTGATTTACCAAAATACCTCCCTCTTGGCCCTTCGTAAAATCCACAGGAAAAATGGCGCGCCGATAATTGATGTGACAATCCCTACCGGCAAATAACTGGGTGCCATGACAGTTCGAGCCAGAATATCCGACAACAGGAGTGTAACTCCACCACCTAAAATTGATAGCGGAATCAATCTTTTATAATCTCCTCCCCAAACCATGCGGATGATATGAGGTACAACCAGGCCCACAAATCCGATCACTCCAGAAAACGATACCGCTGCTGCTGTTGTCAAGGAAGCAGAGATGATGATGAAAATTTTCACTCGTTCAACATGCAAACCAAGCTGTTGAGCTTGTTCTTCGCCGAATTGGAGCACATTTAATGAATGACCTCCTAGCACCAGCAGTAATAATCCTACTAAAAAATATGGCAGCGCAATCACAAGAGGTTCCCAGCCTGTCACCGTCGAACCTCCCAACAAAAAGCTCATCGCCTGGAGAATCATCTCATCGGAAATCAACATCAAGAATGAAGTCAAAGCTGAGGTAAATGATCCAACTGCGACTCCAGCAAGGATCAGGGTAGTTAATGGCACAATTTTCCCTACCTTAGCCAATCTGTATACAGCACCAATAGTGATCAACCCACCCAGGAAAGCACCAAGTGGAATTAAAAACCTACCTACTTGTGGGATAGACATCACAATAATTGCTCCCAATCCAGCTCCGGAAGCTATGCCTATCAAGAAGGGGTCTGCCAAGGGGTTTCTGAATAATCCCTGGAAAGAAGCCCCGCTGCCTGCCAGGGCCATTCCGGTTAAAGCAACCAGGATCGCGTGGGGCAATCGCAGATCAAAAAGGATGGTTTCAAAATATGAAGGCCAATCCCCGGCGGCTCCGAACCAGGGCAGTTTCCCCAGAATAATGCGCAGAGCATTGCCCGGGGGGATAGTCACTGCCCCCAGAGCTATGCTCATTAGAAACGAGAGTCCCAGCAATATTGAAATCACCAGGAAAGGACGTTTTTTCATATCTTAGTTTTCAAAAACCTCTGGGTGCAAAATTTCTGCAACCTGCTCAAAACCATCAACCAATCGCGGACCGGGGACGCTGAGGATGAAAGGATCAAAGGGGTAGATCTCACCCTCGACAACAGCTGTAATCTCACTCCAGCCAGTCCGTTCTGCGACCATCTCCAGAGTGATGCCATACAAAGCATCTGCCAGCAAGATGATGTCAGGATTTTGGGCAAGGAGTTCTTCTGAACTGACCTGCACCCATGTGCCATCTAGGCTGTCTCCCATATTCACGCCTTTAGCCCTAGAAATAATAAATGAGATGAAAGTTCCACCCCCAGGGGTGTAGGGGTTTGCAGGATCCGAGGCGTCAAGTTCATAGAACACCAGGGGTAATCCTGCTGCTGAAGCCAATTTTTCATCCAGGGCAGATACTCGATCGGACAATCCTTCAATTACTTCACTTGCAGCATCTTCTGTTCCGGTAAGGACTGCAATATCCATAATATTTCCAAACAAACCTTCAAAATCTGCTGGATTTTTCTGCCAATACACGACCAAACCAAGATCTCGAAGTTCATTTATGGCTTCTTCTGCAAAAATTTCACCCGCCAGGATCAGATCTGGTTCCATCGCCAGAATATCTTCAATTGGAATACCATTCCACATACCGCCCAGATCCACTGCGGAAGCAGCTTCGGCCGGATACATGGAGTTGGAATCCCTGCCGATCAATCGATCGCCAGCGCCTACGCTGAACAGGATCTCTGTTAAGGATGGAGATATAGAAATTATTTTTTGAGCAGGTTCTGCCAATTCAATTTCGACACCCAGGTCATCAGTTACCATAATAGCAGTCTGGACGACCTCTTCCGTAGGCTCAACTGTTGGTACTAGATCAGTTGCTTCCATCACTGGCTCATTAGTAGGTTGTGCGACAGCGGCTGGTGCACAAGCTGACAAAGTTAACATTAATATAAAAAGCACATTAAGCATTACAATCGTTTTTCTCATTATTTCCTCTTATTTCATAATTTAACGATTAAACAAAAATTCCCTGTCTCGGACAGGGAAGGCACTTGGAATATGGGTTCACATATTCCAGGTTCACACCTCCTTTCCACGAGAGTGTCATGAACGATCAGCAGAGGCGGTCGACCTGGCTTGTCAAGAAAAAGTTCCCTTGCATTACAGTTGCGGGTCAGCGTCTGAATCTCACAGACTTCGCCATTAAGCCATCCCCCGGGGGGGATTGCTGGCACCTATACTGAATTCAAATGTTAAAATACAAACTTGCTAGACTTGTTGTATTCTATATATAAATTACCTTTTTGTCAAATGACAAATTTCTTCAAGGATGTCAAATCAAATACCAAGAGTGTTACACTAGTTATCAGATGAGGGTCTTATCAACCTCTAATCATTGAAAATCTATGAAAAATTATGATGTCATCGTAGTTGGTGGCGGCCCTGCAGGGTTGATGGCTGCCGGTCAAGCATCCCTGGCTGGAGCGAATACACTTCTTCTCGAAAAGATGGATTCGCCCGCTCGTAAACTGTTATTAACAGGGAAGAACCGCTGCAACATTACCAATACTGCTCCCATAGAAGAAACCTTAAAACAGTTCAATCGGGAAGGGAAATTTTTAACACAGCTGTTCTATCACTTCTATAACCAGGATCTGAGAGATTTCTTTGAAAGTTTAGGAGTTCCCACCGTTGAGCAGCGGGGAGGCAGGGTTTTTCCAGCCAGTGAAGACTCCCAGGATGTAGTTCGGTCACTTCTCAACTGGGCTAAAGCTGCAGGTGTAAGAATTCTTACTGGAAAAGCAGTGAATGATTTGGTGCTGCGAGATCATCGTGCAGCTGCCGTCATAACAGATACAACTACCTACAAAGCCAGATCAATCATCCTGGCGACAGGAGGCAAAGCATATCCGGGTACCGGATCGACCGGAGATGGTTATCCAATGGCCAGATTTGCAGGACATAAGATCCGCCCCCTCCGGCCGGCGTTAGTCCCCCTTGTTACAAAAAGCAGCACCGCTCGCTCCCTTCAAGGACTTGGTTTGAAAAATATCAACGCAACAATCTTAATCAAGAATAAAAAATCAAAGCAGCTTTTTGGTGAATTGATGTTCACCCATTTTGGTTTATCTGGTCCAGTTATATTAAGCCTTAGTCGAATCGTCGTTCAAGCGCTGGAGTCGGGTAAACCTGTTGAAATTGTGATCGACCTTAAACCTGCCTTATCCCATCAAGCCCTGGATGCCCGTTTGCTTCGAGATATCCAAACGCTGGGCCGGAAGCAGTTCGCTTCCCTGCTCGAAGGGCTGCTGCCGAAAAAACTGATCCCTGTTTGCTGCGAGGAAACCGGAATCCCACGCGATAAAAAGATCAGCCAAATTTCCACCGCTGAAAGACATAAAATACTTGGTTGGTTAAAGGATGATTTTCGATTCGAAATATCTGGTCACAAAGGTTTCGATCAGGCAATCATTACTGCTGGTGGCGTAGATACCAAGGAAATTGATCCATCCACCATGGAATCCAAATTTGTAAAAGGCCTTTATTTTGCGGGGGAAATTCTCAATGTGGATGCAAATACTGGGGGATTTAACCTGCAAGCCGCTTTCTCCACAGGCTGGGCTGCAGGGAAAGCGGCTGGATCGACCTCCGAGGTCTAAATGGCTTTTTATGGAGTAGACCTCCGATGTCTTAAACTTTACTCAAAAGTCACATCAGTCGGCATACCGGGTTTTAAATCGCCGGTCGGGTTGTCCACACGGATCTTTACCGCATAAACTGTAGTCTTGCGACCTTCAACTGTCTGGACATTACGAGGTGTGAATTCCGCCTGATCCGCAATATAAACTACATCTCCTTTAAATTTTTCACCCGGGAAAGAATCCACTTGAATTTCCACTGATTGACCTAAATTAATCTGACCATAGCTTTCTTCAGATATATACACAGTCAATTTCAGCTCATCCAATGATGCAACGGTCAATAACGTTGCTCCTGGGCCTGTAACTTCACCTTCCATAACATTGAGCGATAGAACTACGCCATCTACAGGAGATTCCGTGTTCAGTTTAACCTCTTGAGCCAACAGCACATCAAGTCCTGCCCTGGCCTGTTCAGCCATAGCTCTAGCCTGAGCTAATCCAGCCTCCGCAAGAGAAACACCCGCTCTGGCAGCTTCGACTTGTAATGATTCTTCCCCAATTTCAAGCGCCATAAGTTGATCGTTGACATAATCCAGATCAGATTGAGCTGCAGCTACTTTAGCCCGCGCTTCAAGAATATCCTCAGCTGCCTGGGTATTGAGTTCCCGCTCATAATCAAGCTGACCACTTTCCATGCTGGCCAGAACTGCATCGTAAGCTTCTTGTGCTACCTCAAGCAGTTCGTCTCTCTCAGCTGCACTCTGTGCTCGCTCCAAGGTATGTTTGGCAACCAAGAAGGCGATCTGTTCTGCGTGCAGATTTTGTTCCACTTCCAGGAAATCCTGATTATTATCTGCATTTAGTTCAGCGTCGAGTTTATTTTGTTGACTTTTCAGCCTCTCTTCAGCCGCCAGAACTTGCTGGCGAACGGCATCCAACTGTTCCCCTTTTTGGTAGTACCATATCGGTAGATCGATCTCAGCTGGCATTGGCATCATCCAATCTTGAGCTTTAAAAGCCCTTTCCGCGCTGGTCGCGCTCTGGAACACCAATTCAAACTGAAGCTCAGCGTTAATTACCTGTTCCTCAGCAGTATTTACACCCGCACGGGCTGCCTTCAAACCAGCTTCTGCACGAGCTTTTTCAGCTAGGAAGATTGCGTCATCAACAGATATCAACAGGTCACCTTCATTAACCTGGTCACCCTCTTTGACATTGATCTGTTTGATCAACCCGCCAATTTCAGAGGCAATTTTAACTTCGTCAGCTGCTAAAGTTCCAGAGGCGTTGAGTGTATCACTTTCTTTATCACCATTAATTCCCTGGCAACCTGAGGCAGCCAGCATAATGACCATGAGGATAATAAATAAATTTCTTTTTTTATTTTTCATTCCAACTCCTATATTTTTTACTTTACAACCGTTTCCGGAATGCGAGTACACTGGCTACAAAATAGATAATGCTTAATCCGATCAACGGCAGCACAGAGGGCCATAAATATTGCAGTTCTGTACCGCGTAGCATAATACCCCTGGTTATCTCCAAATAATGAGTAACCGGGAGCAGCTCGCTGTATAAATAGGTAACAAGCGGCATATTATCCCGGGAGTACATTAATCCAGACAGGATAATGGCCGGAATCAAAACCACAAAAACTGCGATATACATCGCCTGCATTTGGGATTGGGCCAAATTGGAAATCAACACACCCATACCAAGAGAGCCCACAATAAAGATAAAACTTAAGCCTACTAATCCCCAGTAGCTGCCAGCAACTTCAACTCCAAACAGCCAACTGCCCAACCATAATAAGACGAACATATTCGCTGCGCTCAAGACCAAGTAGGGTATGCTTTTTCCAAGCATCAATTCCCAAGATTTGATCGGTGTAACGATTAGCTGCTCCATCGTTCCTTGTTCCCGTTCCCTCACGATTGCCAGGGCTGATAGGATCAGAGCCTGAACTTGCAATATGATCGGGATTAATCCCGGAATCATGAATAATTGGGATTGACTGTCTGGATTATAGAGAATTTTAGTCAATCCTTCGACTGGCAGCGCAAGGTCGCTTGATTGGCCAGAACGGTTGATCTGTTCCACCAGAATTTCTTGAGCGATAATCCCACTGATTGCGCTTAACTTAAGCTGGATAGTTTGAATTTCGGAAGGTTCTGATGCACCATTGATATAAAACTGAACTTTGACAGTTTCATTCGTATCCACTTTTCTGCCAAAATCTTCCGGTATCACCAGCGCTACATCCACTTTATCCTGGTCGATCAAATTGAGCAGATCATCTGTGCTCAAAACATCAAACTTATAATTGAAATCTCCACTTGCCGTATATTTATCGACGAATTGCCTGCTGGCATCTGTTTTTGAGAAATCTACCACCGCCATGGGGATATTTTTACTTTCGTAGCTAATGCCATATCCGAGCAAGACCAACAGTACACCAGGCAAAGCCAGAAGTAATGCCAGCGTCCGGGGGTCTCTCCAAATATGGAAAAATTCCTTTTTAATAATCGTCCACAATCTGTCCATCTACTCTCCTTGTTCGCTGAACACACCAGGCATAAACGTCTTTTCTTGCGCTTGGCCGGCGCTCCTGCTCGATTCCACCATGGTGATAAACACATCCTCAAGGGAGGGTTCAATTTCTTCCATCCGCTCAACCAGGATGCCGTTCTTTTCCAACAGTGTTATTACTTTGCTCTGATCTTTCTTATTGCGGACAACAACATGGACGAGGACACCATGAAGAGATGAATCCACCACTTCTGCCAAACCATCTAATACACTCTCTGCTTCAACGGGTTTATCACACTCCAACTGGAATAGTATCCCGGGCAGCTCATCTTTCAATTCATCTGGGCTGGCATTTGCAATTAACTTTCCCTGGTACATCATGCCAACCTTATTGCAGTATTCCGCTTCATCCATATAATGAGTTGTCGCCAAAACGCTGACATCGTTTCCCGCAAGATCATAGATCAGATCCCAGAATTCCCGACGTGATACAGGATCAACGCCAGCAGTGGACTCATCAAGGAACAGCATGGGAGGATTATGGGCAATTGCACAAGCCAAAGCCAGGCGTTGTCTCCAGGCCCCTGATAAATTCTTGGTCAATTCTGTAGAATGATCTCTCAATCCTGAAGTTTCGATCAACTCCCCAATTCGATTTCCGCGTATTGCTCTGGGAACACCATAAATTGAGGCGTAAAACTGAATATTCTCTCGTGCCGTAAGGTCGTTATAAAGAGAAAAGTGCTGGGACATATACCCTATGCGTTTCTTGATCTCCTCAGGTTTTTTCGAGATATCAAAACCCAGGACCGATCCCTGGCCCGAGGTAGGTTTCAGAATGCCGCACAACATCCGGATCGTGGTAGTTTTGCCCGCCCCGTTGGGACCCAGCAATCCAAAGATTTCGCCCTTGGGTATGGAAAAATTCACCTGGTCGACCGCTGTGAAATTTCCGAAACTTTTGGTCAGATCGTTAACCAGGACTGAGTTTGAAT
>Ga0307990_1001613_pt1 | contig 18793 bp, 10 predicted proteins | sample EllFjometagen129_FD_203168 | JGI IMG/M metagenome (GOLD analysis project Ga0307990, IMG submission 203168) | Marine microbial communities from Ellis Fjord, Antarctic Ocean - #129 | ecosystem: Environmental > Aquatic > Marine > Unclassified | place: Southern Ocean | collected 2014-10-08
TAATTTCCAGTTTCATGGCGCTTTCTCCTTTCTATTTAGGTTGTTTTGCTAAACCCTATTTTAAAGGAAAAGCGCCCTTTTTTCTACACTTTTATAATTTTACACAAGATATTATACACTACCGATAGTGCCGAGATTCGTGAGAAGGAGCGAGCTGTCAAGGATCTTCAGGAGCAGATTGCCAAGACTTCCAAGGATGCGGTGGTTGAGCGGGTGGCCTATATCTGGTTCAACCGGTTTTGTGCACTGCGGTTCATGGATGTGAATCGTTATACCAAAGTCGGCACAGTCAGCCCAGCAGAGGGATTTTCCCAGCCGGAGGTCCTACAGGAGGCCAAACAGGGTCATATTGATAAAGATTTGCTGGTGAATCAACAGAAGGTATTTGACCTATTAGGCGGCAAGGCGGTTTCTGTTGATCCCCAGCAGGAGGCTTACAGGTTGCTGGTGGTGGCTGCATGCAACAGCTATCACCAACTGATGCCATTCATGTTTGAGTGGATTACCGATTATACAGAACTTCTCATGCCGGAGGATTTGCTTTCCGAGAATTCCGTACTCCATGCCGTGCGGAATGCTTTAAATGAGGAAAATTGCCAGGATGTCGAGGTCATTGGCTGGCTATACCAGTTCTATATTTCTGAGAAAAAGGATCAGGTCTTTGAAGGACTGAAAAAAAACAAAAAGATCACTCCGGAGAATATTCCGGCTGCCACTCAGCTTTTTACTCCACATTGGATTGTCCGTTACCTGGTTGAAAATTCCTTGGGTCGACTGTGGATGCTGAATCGGCCTAACTCCAGGCTTATTGAGCATATGGATTACTATATCAAGCCTGAGGAACCGGAAACTGACTTTCTTAAAGTCAAATCACCGGAAGAGATAAAAATCTGTGATCCGGCCTGCGGCTCCGGGCACATGCTTACCTATGCTTTTGACCTGCTGTATTCCATATACGAGGAAGAAGGCTATGACCAAAGAGAGATTCCCAACCTGATTTTTACCAAAAACCTCTATGGTATTGAGATCGATGAACGGGCTGGTGCCTTAGCGGCCTTTGCACTGACCATGAAGGCCTGTGGAAAATATCGACGGTTTTTCAGAAAACCCGTGCTGCCGAATATCTGTGTGTTGGAGAATGTGGAGTTTAATGAAGGCGAAATAAAAAACTACATGGATGAGGTCGGCAGGGATCTGTTCACCATGCACCTGCAATCCACCCTTCATCAGTTCAGGGAAGCAAATAATTTCGGTTCATTGATACGGCCGGATGAGACGAATGTGCAGGATATCTATAACCGGCTAAAAATCAAAGGAATAGGCAGCAAGCTGTTTCTGGTCAATATCCATCCGAAGGTTTTACAGGTCTTGAAACAGGCCAATTATCTCAGCCCGAAATACCATGTGGTAATTGCAAATCCTCCGTATATGGGTGGCAAGGGTATGAATGGAAGACTCGCGACATGGGCAAAAGATAACTACCCTGATAGCAAATCTGATTTGTTTGCCATGTTTATTGAACGTAACCTTGATCTTGTCCAAAAGCAGGGCACCGTAGCGATGATTACCATGCAGAGTTGGATGTTTCTGTCTTCATTCGGGAAGCTGCGCAGTCGATTGCTTGGGCAAAATACGATATTATCCATGGCACATCTTGGTGCGCATGCTTTTGACAGCATCGGTGGAGAGGTAGTGTCAACTACTGCATTTGTTCTGGAAAATGTGCGTCACCAGGAATTTAAAGGCGGCTATTTACGGCTAACCAACAGTAATTCGGAAGCCGAAAAAGAAAAGGCCATTATAAAAGCAATCAAGAATCCAGAGCATGATTGGTTCTACCACGTATCTGCTACCGAATTTATAAAAATCCCTGGCAAGCCAATTGCGTATTGGGTTAGCAAAAATTTGCGGAATTTATTCAACTCCGAAATAACATTGTCGAGTATCGGCCGTCCTCGACAGGGCCTAGCATCTACCAACAACGTTTTGTTTTATCGACTGTGGTATGAAATCAGTAAGTCGAAGATAGGCTTCTCTGTAGAATCAAAGAAACAAGCTCTAGAAACAGGATATAAGTGGTTCCCACTGAATAAAGGCGGCTCCTTCAGGCGATGGGCAGGGAACAATGAGTATATTATAAATTTTGAAAATGATGGAAAAACCATCTGTGACTATATAGATAACACCCCCGGTGCACGCGTTGGCTCTAATGGCCGTGTAATTAACCGTGAGTTTTATTACAAGCCTGGCATAACATACTCAGATCTTACCACGGGTGGATTCGGTGCAAGATATTTCGATAGTGGCTTTATATTTGATACAACCGGGCCATCAATATTCGACGAGCATAACTTTGGAATCAAAAAGCTTTTGGCATATGTAAACACACACTTGTTTCAGTCGATCTTGGATACTGTTTGTACTGGCTTACATTACAGCAATGGGGTTCTTGCTGGATTGCCGTTCCATTTCCCGAATGATCATAGCTTTAAGCTCAGAGATAACACTGAGAAGCTAATTAAAGTTTCACGTCACGATTGGGACTCCAACGAAACCTCCTGGGACTTCACCCTCCTATCGCTCCTGCAATCCGACTATCGCCAGCCCACGCTAAAAGCGACCTACAACCAACTTCGTGTCCACTGGGTTAAGATGACTCTGGAGATGCAGCGCTTCGAAGAAGAAAACAACCGTATCTTTATCGAAGCCTACGGCTTGCAAGATGAGTTAACGCCCGAAGTACCGCTCAACGAAATCACCCTGACCTGCAACCCCCACTACAGATACGGTGGCAACAAGAGCGAAGAGGAACTGGAAACGCTGCTCCTCGCCGACACTATGAAGGAATTCATCAGTTACGGTGTCGGCTGCATGTTTGGTCGATACTCACTCGACAAACCAGGACTCATTCTTGCCAACCAGGGCGAAACTGTCAAAGACTACCTCTCTCAAATCCCCAAACCAACCTTTGAGCCAGACGATGATAATGTCATCCCTATCCTAGATGGTGAGTGGTTCATTGACGACATTGCAGGACGGTTCCGCAGGTTTCTGAAAATCACCTTTGGCGACGACCATTATGAGGAAAACCTAAAATTCCTTGAAAAGGCTATTGGCAAAGACATCCGAAAATATTTCCTCAAGAATTTCTATGCTGACCATGTGAAGCGGTACAAGAAGCGCCCTATTTATTGGCTCTTCTCAAGCCCCAATGGCGGTTTTAATGCTCTCATCTACATGCACCGCTACTGCCAGGACACTGTATCCATTGTCTTGAACGACTACCTGCGTGAATTCCGCACCAAACTCATCTCCCGGCGTGAACACCTGGAGGCCATCAGTATCAGCGCATCCGCCTCCAAGACAGAAAAGACCAAGGCCCTCAAGGAAATAGAAAAACTCAAGAAAACCATCACCGAACTGGACGACTACGAACGAGAAACCCTCTATCCCCTCGCCACCCAGAAGATCGAAATAGACCTCGATGACGGCGTTAAAGTAAACTACCCCAAGTTCGGCAAGGCCCTGAAAAAAGTGCCGGGGTTAAGCGAATGAATCCAAATGAATTAAAAAAGCAAATCTCTCTTGGAGAAGACAGCCGCCGGCAATTCAAAACGGATGTGCGCAATGCTGACTCGTTGGCAGCTGAGATGGCTGCTTTTGCCAATAGTGAGGGTGGCGTTATTTTTATCGGTGTTGCCGATGACGGCTCTTTGCCGGGATTACCAAATAAAGATGTAAGCCGCGTCAACCAGCTGATTAGCAATACAGCCAGTCAACATGTGCGGAGTCCGCTGACTGTTCAGACTGAGAATATTCCTGCTGACAACAACAGAATTATTATTGTTCTGACAGTACCCAAGGGAATCGATAAGCCATATTTTGACAAAAATGGGGTCATTTGGCTAAAAAACGGTTCGGATAAACGGCGTGTAAATTCCAAGGAAGAACTTCGCCGTCTATTTCAAAGCGTGGATCAATTCCACGCTGATGAGTTGCCCACGAAAGCTGGTTTCGACAAACTGGACAAATTAAGATTCAGGGACTTTTTGAGAGACATATATCATCAGGAGTTTCCCGAAGATCCACAAAGTTTAACCAGGCTCCTCCAGAATATGAATCTGGCTGCCGATAACGGCATGCTCAACCTTGCCGGAGTTTTACTGTTTGCTGAAAAGCCTGAGTGGATAAAGCCGCAATTTGTCGTTAAAGCCATTCGCTATCCAGGCAATGATATCCATTCAACAGAATACCTGGACACAGAAGATTTTGCTGGCCCCCTGAAAAAAGTATTCGATGATTCCCTCGCCTTTGTCATGCGAAATCTTCACAAAATCCAAGCAGGCCGAGGTGTAAATGCACCAGGTATCCCTGAAATTCCGGAATCGGTTTTTGAAGAACTTTTAGTTAACGCTCTGGTGCACAGGGATTATTTGATCAGTGCTCCGATCCGCTTGTTTATTTTCGATAATCGCATAGAGATTATCAGCCCCGGCCATCTGCCGAACAATCTGACAGTGGAAAAAATCCTGGCAGGTAACTCCAACATCCGTAACCCAATCCTGGTTTCATATATTTCTAAAGGACTGCTGCCATACAAAGGTATCGGTTCAGGGATTAGAAGAGCTTTAGACGATTGGCAGAAAATAGATTTTGTTGATGATCGGGAGGGATGCATCTTTACCGCAACTGTTCACCGAACTGCTGAAAAAAGTTCGGGGGGAAAAGTTATCTCTAGTGAAAAAACAGCTTTAGAACAAAAAGGTTCGGGGAAAAGTTCGGGGAAAAGTTCGGGGAAAATATTGAAACTGCTTTCTGAAACACCTGAAATGACTATTCCACAACTGGCAGAGATACTAGAGATTAGCACCAGGTCCGTTGAAAAACAAATAGCCAAGTTAAGGAAAAACAACCAGTTAAAGAGGATTGGCCCGGCAAAAGGTGGCTACTGGCAGGTTGAAAAATAAAGTTGTCAGTTGTCAGTTGTCAGTTTTCAGTAACTGCCTACTGCCTACTGCCTACTGCCTACTGCCTACTGACAACTGCCTACTGACAACTGATTACTGACAACTTCCTATATGAGCAATATCCAAGAACCACTCAAAAAGATATTTGATCGGCACCGTATTGTTTTTTGGTACGACACAGACAAAGAGCTGCGTGCTGACTATGAGGCCCTTGACCTGCCTGATGTCATTAAGGTTGAACTGGACAACAATGAGTTTGGTATTAAGCATCGTATCCTCAGGGAAGAGCCAAAAGCCAAGTTTCTTATTTACCATGAGGGAGCACAGCCTGATGATGTCAATAACTGGCTGCTGGATGTCTTGCTGGCCCATGGTGAATTTCGTACTGACCAGGCGTCAATCTATCTGAGTGAGTTATCTCTTGGCCCAGAGTTTACTGACCTGGCTCGGGAGCATCTTGAGTTCTTCAATGCTGCAAAACGCATGGATACGCTCAAGAACCTGATTAAACCGGATGATACCCCAAGTGCAATAAAGTTAAAAATGCTTGCTGTCTGCTGTGGGGCTGATCCGAGGATTGACACGATTCTTGAAAACCTTCTGGGTGAATTGGCTGTTGAACGGCAAGAAAAATTTAATCTGTTAGCCAGGTGTGGTCTTGAACCGTTTCTCTGGGAGCAACTGAAACGGCATTATGCTTATGACTCGGAAACCAAGAGCATACGTGACTTTGTAATCGAGCTTTTTCAGTCATGCTATGGCATGGAGCTTGGGACAACCGCAACTCTGACTGGAGATGCCATGGTTTTCCTGCGCCGCTGGAAGGATTCAATCCGTCATCGTAAGGCATTCGAGCATCTGTCCGATGATTGTGCTGAAATACTTTCGATTGAGCAGGACCTTCAAAAAAGGGATTTCCGGTCATTGCAGGACATTGATTATTTCCGGCTTATTGACAAAAAAATTATTAGAGATTTGGTCCGTTCGGTTGCAGACAGAACCTTAAGTGCCGGCGAATGTGCCATAGTGGTAAGAACCCGACGCCAGAGCCATTGGTACGAAAAGTTCAGGCATCTGTATGAAGCTGTGGAATATGCCGCCCAGTTTATCTATTCCCTGGATGAAATGGATCTGCAGGTGTCATCCTTGTCATCTGGCATAGAAAGATATTCAGGTTCATGGTACCGGCTGGACCAGCTGTATAGAAAGTTTATTTACCACTCCCGCACCTCCGGGATGACCTCGCTGCTTGAATTGCTCACCGGCCAGGTCGAAGACCTCTATACCAACAGTTATCTACTTCAGGTCAACGGCCAATGGCAGCGGGCAGTTGATGAGTGTCAGAAATGGCGCGCATATCCATTTACTGTACAGAAGGGTTTCTATGAGCGGTGGGTCACACCGTTTCTCAAAAAAAATAAAAAGGTCTTTGTTATTGTCTCAGACGCGCTACGATTTGAAATTGGTGACGAGCTTCTTAGTTTGATACGCCGTGAAGACCGTTACGAGGCAGAGATTGAACCAATGCTTGCGATGCTCCCGAGCTATACCCAGTTGGGCATGGCCTCCTTGCTGCCCAATAAAAATATTACCTTCGCCGACAAGTCCGCAACTATCATGGTTGACGGCATTACTTCCCAGGGTACTGCCAACAGGTCCAAGATCCTTGCCAATTCTGTTTCGGGCAGTGCAAAGGCGATGCGGGCGGATGAACTTATGGGCCTCAATAAAGATGAGTGCCGCAGCCTTTTTCGTGAGCATGATGTTGTCTATGTCTTTCATAACAGGATAGATGCAACAGGCGATAAAAAAGAATCTGAGGAACGGGTTTTTGAGGCTGTAGAAGAAACCCTGCATGAACTTATAAAAATAATAAAAAAACTTACCGCAGCTAATGCCACCAATATGCTGATTACCAGCGATCATGGCTTTATCTATCAAAACAGGCCAATTGAAGAGTCTGATTTTGCTGATGTTGTGGTTGGCGGAAAGGAGATTTACCATCAGGACCGCCGTTTTGTCTTGGGAAAAGGCTTGCATCCACATACGAGTTTGCGGCAGTTCACAGCCAAGGAGCTTGGGTTATCCGGAGATATGGAGATTCAGATCCCGAAATCAATCAACCGGTTGCGGCTAAAAGGTTCTGGCAGCAGATATGTCCATGGTGGCGCATCACTGCAAGAGCTGGTTATACCAGTGCTCAAAATAAATAAAAAACGCCAGAGTGATGTCACCTGTATTGGCGTTGATATTCTGCGTAGTGACACTTCGGTAATCACATCCGGACAATTGTCGGTTGCCTTTTACCAGACCGATCCGGTTACCGGTAAAAAACAGCCTCGAACTTTACGGGCAGGAATATATACAAAAGATGGCGAACTCATTTCCGATAGTCATGAATTGACCTTTGATTTTACTTCTAAAAACCCAAGAGAACGTGAAATGCAAATTCGGTTTCTCATGACCAGGAAGGCCGATGAAGTCAATGGCCAGGATGTTACTTTGCGACTGGATGAACAACTGCCGGGAACATCCCACTTCCGTGAATATAAGACCGTTATTTATACCATGCGGAGATCATTTACCAGCGATTTTGATTTTTAAATTTTAAAGGATTGATGCTATGAGCGAGCTTGACAATAAGATTAATGAACATTTTCCAGGCCTTGTCGTCCGTAAGGATCTGGTAAAGATTGTCAAAGGCAATGCCATTGTTCCATCGTATGTTCTTGAATATCTGCTTGGCCAATACTGCGCTACCTCTGATGAAGCCAGCATAAAAACCGGTATTGAGACTGTTAAAGAGATTCTGCGTAAACACTATGTTCACCGTAGTGAGGCCGGATTGGTGAAGTCGATCATCAAGGAAAAAAGCAGACATAAAGTTATTGATAAAATCAGCGTTGCTTTAAATGATAAGGCCGGCACATACGAGGCTTCCTTTTCAAATTTAGGCATAACCAAGGTTCTGGTTGCTGCGGATACGGTCAAGAAACATCCAAAACTATTAGTCAGCGGGGTCTGGTGCATTGCGGAACTGGAATATGAAAACCTGGACGATCCCAAGGCCTGCCCATGGATAATGGAGTCAATCAAGCCAATCCAGTTATCCCATTTTGACTATGATACCTACATAGAGGCTCGGAAGAAATTTACCACAGATGAATGGATTGACCTGCTCATGCAGAGTCTTGGTTTTAATCCTGAGATGTTTGGCAAACGCAGTAAATTATTACAGCTTGTCCGACTGATTCCATACTGTGAAAGGAATTATAATGTTATTGAGCTTGGCCATAAAGGCACAGGGAAGTCACATATTTATTCGGAGTTTTCACCGCATGGCATACTGATATCAGGTGGAGAAGTCACGGTGCCAAAACTTTTTGTCAATAATAATACAGGAAAGCTTGGACTGGTCGGTTACTGGGATGCGGTTGCTTTTGATGAGTTCGCTGGTAAGCGGAAGCGGCCAAACAAGGAACTTGTTGATATTATGAAAAACTATATGGCCAACAAGTCCTTCTCCCGAGGTATAGAAACATTAGGCGCTGAAGCCTCGATGGTTTTTGTTGGCAACACTCAGCATACCCTGCCCTATATGCTCAAACATAGTGACTTATTTGACGAATTGCCGGCTGCCTACCATGACTCAGCCTTTCTTGACCGCCTCCATTTCTACGTTCCAGGTTGGGAGATAGATATTATCAGAGGAGAGATGTTTACTGATGGCTACGGCTTTGTGGTCGATTATCTTGCCGAAATACTACGGACTCTTCGCAACCATGACTTTTCACATCTCTATGCCGAGCAGTTTGAATTGTTGGCAGATATTTCAACCAGAGACCGTGATGCCATAAATAAAACTTTTGGCGGCCTAATGAAGATCCTCTTTCCCCACCGTGAAGCCCCGAATGAAGAGATTGAAGAAATTTTGAAATTTGCCATAGAAGGACGGAAAAGGGTTAAAGACCAGTTAATGCGAATTGACCAGACGTATGAACCTGTCCGTTTTGGGTTTAATCTACTGGGGCAGAAAAAAGTAATTTTTGTCAAGACCCTTGAAGAAAAACAATATCCTCAACATTACCATCAGGGCAGCGCCCCGCCTGCGGCAGATGATGAAGAACTTGCCGCCCAAGAAGAGTCAAAGGCAACTGCCCAGGAAAAAGAAGAACCTCTGAAAGAAAAACATCTGGTCTTTCAAGAAAATCAACGCGGCGTCAGCTATGACAACCTTTTTGGCCCTTACTTGAGAGGAGTAAAAAAAATAACAATCACAGATCCATATATAAGGTTGTTCTTCCAGGCCAGGAATATGATGGAGTTCCTTGAAACAGTTGCCAAGTATAAAGCCGAAGATGATGTGGTTGATGTAAACCTGATCACTGTGGAAGACGAATTCAAAGGCGAGCAACAGAAAGATTTCCTAATCCAGATGCAGATGAGCGTTCAGCCTGCCGGCATACGTTTTTCATGGGAGTTTGACACTTCAGGTTCAGCCCATGCAAGGCATATTGTCACCGACCATGGCTGGAAAATCCTTCTCGACCGCGGATTGGATATCTTCCAGCATTACGATATGAACGAGGCCTTTTCTATTAATAATCGGCTCCAGGAATATCGGGCTTGTAAGGCTTTTGAAGTCACCTTCTTGCCGATTGATTAAAGAAAAAACTGCCGGAGTCAAGATATTTCGCTTCAATATTGCTTCCGGTTGATGAAATAAAAGTCATTATCGAAAACGAAACCGGACTGAGAATATTGTGAATTTTATATGAGATATAGTCAAGGTAGGGGTATTTCACCATGGAGAGTGAATTTTTATGTGTAATTCCTGTGTAATCATGCTCAGAAAACGATAGGTTTTTATGGATATTTAAGGCATGTTCTGGCAAACAAGAACCAGGCAATTTATTGAAATATCAATAGATTCAGAAGAAAAAAGGACTTTACAGAAAACACGCCCGAACTACTTAAAATCCCTCGGTATAATATACCGTGCCGGTTCGACTCCGGCCCTGGGCACCAAATAAAAAACCGGGCTAACTGACCCCGCCTCTGAATATAGAGGATCTATTTGCGGACAGCTCCTAATCTTCGGATGGCCTTGATTCGCTCAAGGACGGGCGGATGGCTGTAGCCCATGAAGACCTTGAATGGATGTGGTGTGAGATTAGAAAGGTTATCCACGCTCAGCTTTTTCAGCCCACTGATCATGGCATCAGCATTTCCGTATGTCTCTACGGCAAAAGCATCAGCTTCATACTCGTTTTTTCTAGAAATTATGTTTTCTACGAGTCCTATCAACATCGCGATGGGTGTATAGAGGAAACCAAAGAAAAAGAGGCTGGCGTAAACAGACAGGTGCTCCATTTTGAATGCAGCAAATAACTGTTCATTCCCGATGAAAAGGGATAGCAGAAAAAGCGTCAGTCCCATTATAATCACTGATCTGGCTATTGCCTGGATAATATGTTTTTTCTTGTAGTGCCCCATTTCGTGCGCGAGGATCGAAACAAGCTCATTTACAGAGTGCCTTTCTACTAATGTGTCAAACAGCACGATTCGCCGAAAACGCCCCAAGCCGGTAAAAAACGCGTTGCTTTTGGATGATCGCTTGGAGCCGTCCATCTTGAAGATGCCCTTCATCTTGAAATTCTGTGCCTTTGCGTAACTTTCAATTGCAGTCCTTAACTCACTTTCTTCAAGCGGCACAAACTTGTTGAAGATTGGCATGATAACCATAGGGGCAATAAACATGAAGAAAATCTGAAACAGTGTAATAGCCACCCAGCAATAAATCCATGCCAGGTTGCCGGTTTTTTCAAAAAACCAGAGAACAGCGGCGAACACAACTCCACCGATCAGAGCGGTCAGTATTAATGACTTAAGAATGTCCAGCAAATATGTCTTGGGCGTGGTTTTGTTGAATCCGTATTTTTCTTCTATCACAAAGGTATTGTATATGGAAAACGGCAGGCTCAGGATCTTGCTTGCAAAAATCAGTATTCCCGCAAAGACGAGTCCTGTAAGAATTGGCCCCTGCCCAATGCCTGTCGCTATCCGGTCCACAAAATTGAAACCACCAACCAGAACAAACACGATTGTTATTAGCGTCTGGAGTGTATCCACACAGATTCCGAATCTGGTGTTTTCCCGCAGGTAATTCTGTGATTGCCTGTATTTTTCAGCATCATAGTAACCTTTAAACTCCGCCGGAAGCTCAGTAGATACGTGTCGGACGTTCAGCCAGTCCGAAACCAGATCAAGCAAGTAACGGATAATAAGAATCAGCAGGATGACTATAAGATAAGAATTCATATAGATTTCCGGTGTTGCCAAAAGGCGTTAGCGTTTCTCCGGGCCTGTCAGGCAAGTGTTATTTTATACCACGAAGAAGTATTTATGACACGGAAAGAAGTGAATCAATATAACGGCGGGGATAAACCTAAGTTATTTTTGCACCGGATGAACTGCTAAAAGATGAACATCGAACATCGAACGTCCGACATCGAATGTTGAATGGGAAAAGATGAAGAAACAGACTTATGACCTGGAAGAAAGGCTGCTAATTATTGCAGGAGGCGGGATATCAGTATACTTCAGCCTCCAATCTTCAACCTAAATGGCTAACATAGCAAGTATCAAAACGGCTGAAAAGAAACAGAAATAGCCGTTGAATGTTCGATATTGGATATTCGTTTTTCATTCGATGTTGGACGTTCGATGTTCGATGTTCGATGTTCGACTTTGCTATTTAGGGCCGGGTTCATCCCCGCCCGCGAAATGGAATCCTACGAAGGTTTTATGTCTACATTCTTGAGATAAGGGACTTTTTTCTTTAATGTGTCCTCCATCACATCTATCTTTGCCCCTACTGTCCTGGTAATTCTGTTGGCAAAGGCTGCGCAGAACTGAAGAAAATCCCCAAATGTCTCAATTTCCCGGAAGTCATCTCTCAGGCTGTCCTCCATTTCCTCTATGAGGAGATAGCCGTTAAACTCGACTTCAGCACGGGTCCGGTGCTCATACGGTGTCAGGACGATCATCCGGATATCCTTGATATCTTCCACGAGTGGAAAAGAGGATAGCTGCTTTCTTACCTCATCCTGCAGTTCTTCAGGCGAGGCCTTTTCAATAAGGTTTTCCAGGTTTTCCCTCATAAGGACTATTGCAATGACAGCAAGGATGATACCTATGATTATCGAGCCAATGGAGTCCCAGTAGGCCTGACCTGTATATTTTGCAAGAAACAGGGTAATAGCAACCAGGATCACGCCAAAGACCGCTGCGCTGTCCTCCATGAGTACTGCAAGGTTTGCAGTATCCCCTTTTTTTCTGTCATGCCAGGCAACTACCAATGAGCCCCCTTCAGCCAGAAAGGATATCGCAAGGACAATGACTGTCCATTTATTGATCTCAGGCTCGTAGGGATAGAAAAGTCCGTGTATGCCGTGATAGATGGTGACTCCGGCACCTACAAAGAAGACACCACATGCGGATATGAGCCCCCAGACAAACCGCTCCTGACCTCTCCCAAAGGGGAATTCACGGGATGGACCAATATGACTCCTGCGAATACCTATCCACAGTAAGGCCTGGTTTGCGGTGTCAGCCAGAGAGTGTATGGCCTCTGCGAACATAGATGCACTGCCTCCCGTCAGGGCAACAATAAACTTCAGACAGCAGACCAGTACGTTAGAGCTAATAGCTACCTTTACTGACCTCATTTTTCATAATCCTCAAGTTTCTATAACTTAAATTGAGCTGTTAGCTGTTAGTTGAATGATTACAGGATATTTTATTATTATAAACTTCACCCGTTGGGTGTTATTTCTAATTAACGTAAGGCCTTGATTTTTCAAAGCTAAACGCTAATGGCTAACAGCTAAAAGTTACTTTCTGCTTCCCTTACGCGTATGGTGAAATGACATTTTCAGAGGTTTAAAAGGACCTACTGTAAGTTCAAGGACCTTGTCTCGCGCGAACCTTTTAATTCTTTTGATCTTAATCCTGGCGGTGTCTCCTTCCTTCTTAAAAAACAGGGCGAGCTTGAGGTCGGAAATGTCCTTAACAGGCTCTCCGTCAAAGCTCAACAACAAATCTCCGGACTTCAGGCCGGATTTCTGTGCAATACTGTTATGCATGACTTTCTTCAGCACTACTCTATTGTCCTCATCATTGAGAATCACTCCCAGCTTGGCGGAAAAGGGCGGCTGTATCATAGGAGGAAACAGGAAGAAGTCTGCCATGTCCTGTTCTATACTATTACAGGTTGCGTTAGCTATTATTATTGCCTGATCGTATTTCCCGCGCCTGCAAGTCCTTGAGGGGATACCGTCACCAAAGGCAATGTGTCCGTTGCCGGCAAGCACCACCATCTGACGGTCCGGATTATTCTCCAGGTAATCATGGACGCTCTGCGCCATTGTTTCATCCCAAAGGACCTGGGCCTGATAAAAGTCGTCAAAATTTTTAATTGCGCCTTCAGGGTGTTCTTTAAAAATTTGTCTCAAACGTGTTTTATAGACTGTATTTGACCAGTCAAGCTCCACCGGCACCTGCTCCAACTCTTTGTCTGACAGGGATTCAAGGCCCTCTCTTGCCACCTTTTTTGAAATTTCCGCCGGAAGGTTGAGCGCCAGGATCGGGATACCATGCTCCTTGCAATACTCTACGATCGGGCGGTAAAGGTGATAATCATACCTCCATCTTTTAAGGTATTCGCTTTCTTTCAGGAAAGTTTTTTCGTCTATCTGACCGTCCAGATACCTGTCAAGTACATCCTGAAACGGGCGCTGGAACATCTCCATGCCTACTGCAAGGCGGCGATCCTGTCTGTCAAGCCCCTGAATGACCCTTAGTTGGGCCATGTGATGGCTAAACCTGTCGTGACGCTCTCCAACATAGATCACCCGCTTTTCAGATACCTCGTTGATTATCCGGTACACCGGAGAAAGATCACTGGCGGCAATCCCCATAATTTCCGTTTGCAGGGCTAGGCGTATTCCATTCTGAGTGCCTGCTGTATTTTTTTCCACCAGTTTGCCGTCCTTGAACCTTAATGTGCTATAGCGCCCGTAGTGAGTGAGTTTTCTCAAGATAAGCCCCAGTTCTTTTGAAGAACTGGCCTTTACCAGGGCCACGACACCTTTTGGGTTTATGGGATTTTCTCTAACTGTAATGATAACTCCACTGTCCGGGCCAGGCATTTCCCCGGTCAGTCGTTCAAGCCTCGGGGCAGGGTCTCCCAGTATGAGCAATGAACCTTTATTCAGGTCTAAGTCGGTCAGGCTGTCAATGTTTTTTTCTTCAAATCCCAGTGACCTGAGAAAAACAGCAAATTGACCATAGATTTCCGGACATTGCGAAGGGAGCACAAAAAACTTGTGTTCTGATCCCAGGAGGCGGGAGAGCACAGGGGAAAACTCAGATGGATCCAGCTTACGCATTAGATCGTAGTCCGGATCCAAAGTAACGCTGAGGGGCTGCCCTTTGATTTTGATATCCACAGATTCCTTTTCAGTCTTTACACGGACATTGCGGCGCACTTCTCCGGATGTGGTTTCTAATACTAGAGGTACTAACAGGGAGTAAGGGCTTTCAGTACCCTGGTGTATAATCACTTTTAGACTTTGGAGCCCGCTGCCCGGATAAGTGATATTCCCCTTGCTAATGGTGAGTATCGGCACGTCTTTTCTCCCAAGCCATTGGTCAAAAAAGACAGATAGGTCCTTTTTGCTGGTGTCTGAAAAAACTGCTTCCAACTCGCTCCAACCCGCTATTTTGAACCGGTAATCCACGACAAATCTTTCCATGGCCTTGTTAAAGGCATCTTCACCTATCTCCTGTTTCAACATGTGAAACAACATCGCCCCTTTGCCATAACCTACGGCCTTCGAGGCTCTGTTTGTCCTGAACCTGAACTGCGCAAGGGACATGGCTCTGTCTTCATGGACGTAGCTCTGATAGTCCACAAGCAATCGATGTCTGTAGTCGCTCCCCTGCCCTTTCTGTTTTTCATACAGATAGTCTGCCAGATATGTAGTAAGCCCTTCACTCCAATTACCTTCTTTTAGATCTACATAGACAGAGTTTCCAAACCAGGAGTGGAGTATCTCGTGGCCCAGGGATGTATCCACAATAAAGGGAAGTTTTGCCACCTCTTGTCCGAGGAGGGTGTAAGTAGGAAGGCCATAGCCTGTAGGGACACGGTTTTCCACTATTGCAAATCGCTTAAAAGGGAATGGGCCAAGGAGGCCTTCATAGAGATCAAGATAGTGTCCGGATTTGTCAATGTATTTTTGGGCGAGTTCTTTATCCTCAGGAAAAAAGTATGCTGCAATCTCAATACCCTTGTGGCTTTCCAGGCTGACTTGATACGGGCCTGCAACCAGTGAAATGCCGGTCCTTGGATGGGGGAATTCAAAGATATAGATACTTGTCTTTTCCCTGTATTCCACCTTCACTGCATCTGCCTCGGATATGGCCTTGAAGTCTGCAGGCACCGCGGCTTTGAGCTCGTAGCGGGCCAACTCCTCCAATGTCGGACACCAGCCATCAAGCAATACAACGCCTTTTGTATCTATGAAGTTATTTGCCATTGTATGGTCTTTTTTTGCGCCGATCCCTGGGCTCAATGGTGGAAAATCTCTATGAAATTGAATCCTGAGCAACCTGTTTCTGCCGGAAACTACAACTTTGAACGAGTCTTCTTCAATGGTAGGATTTATGGTTTGCCCCGCGAGGGTGACACGGTCTAACTCCACTCCTCCCACATATATCAGTACAGGTTTTCCTATAGGGAGTTCTGTTGAGGCCTTTCCCCTTATCCGGTGGTTTTCCATATCAAGTGTCACGTCGATACTAACCATGAGGATATTATCCTTATTTTTGTTGACCTCAGACCAGACCGGAGTGTCAAAGGCCGCTAAAAATGCCAGGAGAAACAGGGATAATGACAAAAAATACGAGGTTTTTTTCATGATTTACTCTCTTCAAATCAATACATAATTAGTGCCTGAACGGAAACCCCAAATTTTGTTTTCTCAATTTAGGCCAGGGACTATTAACATAATAAGGTTATTTCCTTTTTTAATTCAAAATTCAACATTCAGCATTCAACATTTATTGTACGCCGCAGATTGGGTTTTTTCAGCGGAATCAATACATGAGAAAATATATAATACCCACTATCACAACGCTTATAACACGCAGAGTTTGACCCATCATGAGTATGATTATACCCATTTTCGGCTGAAAGATGCCCAGATATCTCGGAAGTTGGTGTCTCAGTGCCCTTACAGGGGTTGCAATTACACTACCGAAAAGAAGTGCCAGCACGGTTTCTTTCACAGTGAGCACCCCTGCACTCAGCATGGCCCCGGCTGCGGCAGCTCCGGCTGTGAATTCCGCAACTATACTGAATACTACCACAGATATGCCTTCCACAGGCAGGGCCTCAATGGCAATGATTGATGCACTCTTGTCCTGAAGCCACTCAAAAAATTCCCATTGCTGAAGGAGAACTACCATAATATAGATTGGCACGGTATACATGGCTATTTGGCCCAGGCGGCCAGAAAGATATTGGGACAGGAGCTTTTTTACTCGTTTCTTTCCTGGTTCCAATTCCTCTTTATTTTGATATTCCTTTCCTTGTTCTTCCATTTTTTTTGGTGATGACAGGATTAAACGGCCCAGGATGAGGACGATTACAGTCCTGAGCAATGCAGCCATAAGGGTCAGGCTTACGTATATTAATCCGGCCGTCCCGACCAGGGGTATAATGATGGCAATGGTAATTGGCAGATGCAGCGTGTAGGAAGGAAACCCCAGGTTCAAGAGTGCGGCCAGAAGCATCTCTCGTCTGCTTAATTTTTTCTCTTTATACGCATTCCAGAGAATGGTATTTGCAGCGACACCTGATAGAAAGGCGGTCGTAAAGGCAGTCCCGCTCCAGTCACTGAAGTTGCCTATACGCATGAGTGGTCTGGACAATCTCGCAACTATTTCAGACCAACCCATTCCTTCTACCAGAGCACTCAAGCCGAGGCTAAGGGCCATGATTATCAAGAGACGGCTGAGTGGCCAGACTATTCGATGCACGATCAGCGGCAGGTCAACCCCTGGGGCTATAAAAAGGAATCCTATAGACAGGAAGGTAATTGCTGCCCAGACATATGCTGCCGGTTTCGGCCTTTTCTTATGCTTTACGTTATTTTGTTTGCTGGGCTGTACCATAGATATGTATTCTTACCAATTGACACTGAAATTTGCAAAGAAACGCAAACAGTAATAGTCCTTATTCTTTCATATATGCTATGATTATACTGCAAAAAGTCTGAGTTAACCAGGATCAATATAGTTGACAAATAAGCGTATATCTATTATCTAAAGAAACTAGATTCTTTAGTTAAATTAAATGTTTCACGTGAAACATTGATCCTGGAGTAATAATTAATGTTTAAACCAAAAGATACTCAAACTACTATATTTCAAACGCATCTTTATTTTCCAGATAAACTCAGAAATAGGTTAAAATAATCATGGGCTGAAATCTTTAGAAAAGACATAATGCCAATAATACCAGAGGAAAAATTTAGCGAACTATATTCAGAAAACATGGGAAGATCTTGTGTACCAGTAGCGCTATTGATAGGTCTCTCCATCCTAAAAGAAATGTATGATTGCTCTGATGAAAAACTCATTGAAGAACTCTACTTCAATACAATGGTGCAATATGCATTGCAGGTAGACCCATTCGAGGCGGAAATCAGCATACGCACTCTCTATAACTTCAGAGAACGTATTATGAATTCACCAGCAATCAAGAAAACTTTTTTCTCCATCGTCGATACAATCATCGAAGAGGCCTCTATCAAGACCAGCTTCCAACGGCTTGACTCTAAACACTTCTATTCCAACATGGCTCACCTGACCAGATTACAGCTCTTTGTACGAACCGTCGAGAAATTCCTGAAGTCTCTTGAACCGTCATGTCTTGAGGATTTACCTGAAGATCTCCGCAAACGCTACCTCGAACGAAAAGGCTATTTCGCCGATGCAGCACCAAAGGAGGCTCAGCGTTCACTTATTCAGACAGCAGAGGATATCCTGTTTTTTACTGACAAGGCTCTCCCAAGACCATCTGATGAAATCTCCTCAGATTCTCTCCAGAATCCATCCGACCCTGATGCCACTTATGATGGTCACAAAGTAGAAGGTTACCAGGTACAAATTGCAGAATCCTGCCTGCCTGTGCGTCGCACGCAGACAGGCAACTCTGACAATCCCTTTCAGGTGGTAACGGATTTTGAGACCGAGAACGCTAATGAAATGGGTCAGAATGCCCCAATACCCATAATAGAGGATCTGGAGGATCAGGGTCTGAAGCCTGAGATCCTGGCGGTTGATGCAGGCTATGTAAGCGGCAAGAATATCCTGGATGCCGAAGAGCAGGATGTTACCCTCTCAGGCCCCTTAACCACAGGGAGATCATCTGACAATGATAAGCTCTCTCTTGCCGATTTCCATATGGATATTGAAGACCGTATTTTTGAATGTCCACAAGGTGCTCCTGCTATATTTTCTACTGAAAATGAGAATGGTTCTATTCAGGTCCAGTTTGATTGTGAGCATTGTAAAGAGTGTCCTATGAGAGATAGATGCCCAGTAACTCAAAAAAGGACAGAGGATATGCAGTAGTTTCCGGTTAGGTTCTTGCATGTAACCGTTTTTTTTCTTCGTTTTTGTTTGTTGGAGTTTGTTGTCTGCATCTGTGACGCACGGAGTTCATTTTGTATCGTATTTCTCAGTTCTCTGAC
>Ga0307990_1001614_pt1 | contig 18785 bp, 16 predicted proteins | sample EllFjometagen129_FD_203168 | JGI IMG/M metagenome (GOLD analysis project Ga0307990, IMG submission 203168) | Marine microbial communities from Ellis Fjord, Antarctic Ocean - #129 | ecosystem: Environmental > Aquatic > Marine > Unclassified | place: Southern Ocean | collected 2014-10-08
TAGAGACGAGGCATGCCTCGTCTCTACTAATAAGAATGTAATACCAATAAAATTGTGTGAATGAGTAGTTTCATTTTTTATATATAATATAATCACTTGATATTACGGATGTTATAAGGTTTTATTAGTTTTGTATCTCCAAATTTTTAAGAAGTCTGAATTTTTTAGTTTATGAATTATTCAGGTTAACAATTTAACAATAATTTTCAAAAAAATATAAAAATATGAATATAATACCTTTAGCTTTTGAAAGTTTAGGCACACGTTCTATGTGTACTTTTGTTAAAACAAAAAATGTTAATATACTTATAGATCCCGGTGTCTCACTGGCTCCGTCAAGATACAGATTGCCTCCTCATCCCAAAGAAATAAACAGACAAAAACAACAATGGAGCAAAATTGTAGAATATGCAAAAAAATCTGACATTATTATAATAACTCATTATCATTATGACCATCACAATCCGGAAGATAATCTTAATGAAGTATATAAAGGTAAGACAGTTTTTATAAAACATCCTGACGAAAACATAAACATAAGTCAAAAGAAAAGGGCAAAATATTTTTTGCAAAAAATAAAAACTCTTCCAAAGCAATTAGAATATTCTGATTCAAAAGAATTTGTTTTTGAAGACACAAAAATTACATTTTCACCACCTGTTTTTCATGGCACTAACTCACGACTGGGCTATGTAACAGAAATATTAATAGATGATGGATATAAATTTATATATACATCAGATATTGAAGGTCCTGCTTTAAAAGACCAAACGGATTTTATTATAAATAATAAGCCGAATTTATTAATATTAGATGGTCCTCTTTCTTATATGCTTGGCTATAGATATAGTTATGAAGCATTAGAAGATTCAATAAAAAATATAATAAAGATTATATTATCTTGTCCGTTGGATGCTTTGATAATAGAGCATCATTTTCTTAGAGATTTGAAATGGAAAGAAAGAATATCTGAGGTATTTGAAATGGCAGAGAAGAAAAATGTAAAATACAAACTGCTGCTGATTTTATAGGAATGCCTGTGGAATTGTTTGAGGCACACAGAAGAGATTTATACAAAAAATATCCACAGACCAGTTAGGAAAAATGTTAAAAATATTGTTCAAAAAGTTTTGTAAGTCATTAAAATTTCTATGAAAATATAAAGTATATTTGCATTTTATAATATATTTTCTGAATTAACATCTATATAAATCTATGAAGCATAAAAATATATTTTTGTTTTATCTCTCTCTGTTAATATTAAATCTATCATCAGTTTATGCTGTGCAGTCAATAGACGATACAACACATTATGATTCTACAAATAATAAAAAAATATCTTTAATTGAGGATAGTCCTGTTATTACAATGCTTGATAGTATTTCAAACTCAATATATTTTAAAAAGTCCAATTTTATTACAGATACTTCTATTTTAAATGTATATCATTTCCCCTCTGATTCTATACCTGTTTATAGCGATTCTGTATATAAATACAGGATAGAACAATTAAACAAAAAAACACCTTTTGATTTAGTATATAATGAGACAGTGAGACGATGTATAGATTTATATACAATAAAGAAACGAAAAAGTGTGTCAAGGATACTTGGATTAGCCCAGTTATATTTTCCTTTTTTTGAAGAGCAGTTAGATAAATATAACTTACCTCTTGAATTAAAATATCTTGCTATGATAGAATCTGCTTTAAATCCTGTTGCAAGGTCACGTTCAGGCGCATCAGGATTATGGCAATTTATGTATAGAACAGGGAAATTATATAATTTAAAAACCAATTCTTATATTGATGATAGATTTGACCCTTATAAATCTACTGTTGCTGCTTGTGAACATCTTAGTGATTTATATAATATTTATCACGACTGGGTATTAGTGATAGCAGCTTATAATTCTGGCTCAGGCAATGTAAATAAAGCTATAAGACGTTCAAATGGAAATACTGATTTTTGGAAAATAGAACGGCATCTGCCAAGAGAGACAAGAACTTATGTGCCTATTTTTATTGCAGCTGTATATGTTATGAATTATGCTGCTGAACATAATATATATCCAAGAGTTCCTGATTTTATGGACTTTGAAGTTGATACTGTTATTGTAAAAAAACAACTCTCTTTTGACCAGATATCTGAAATGCTAAATATTCCTTATCAGGATATTGAATTTTTAAATCCAACTTATAAAATAGGTTATATACCTGCTAATGATAAAAAAGATTATATTTTAAGATTGCCTAAAAATTGTATAGGTCTTTTTATTAATAATGAAGATTCTTTATATAATTACAGGACTGAAAAACAAATTGCAAAAGAGGAATATGCAAAAAAACATAATATTAAATTAATAAACGGAGAGTTATTTTCAAAACATATTGTAAGAAGAGGTGAGACATTAGGAGGAATAGCACATAGATATGGCTGTTCAGTAAGAGACATTAAAAACTGGAACAATATAAGAAGACACATTATTCATCCAAGACAAAAATTACTTGTCCAGGTATCTATGGGGAAAAAAACTCTGTCCAATGCAGATGAAAAGCCATCTGTAGATTCAACAGGATTATCTTCTAATCCACCTGAAACAGACAAAACTATGTCTGATAAAAATAGTTTGCACAAGCAAAATAACAAAGAAACCACATCTCAAAAAACAAATTTATCACAAAAAAATATAAAATACATATATGTTACTATACGAGATGGTGATACTTTGTGGGATATTGCTAACAAATATAAAGCACTTTCAGTTAAAGAAATAAAAAAATTAAATAATATTCATAATGTTCATAAACTAAAACCCGGACAAAAAATTAAAGTTGGCGTAATAGAGAATATTTAAAAATAATTATGAGTCCACTCCGAAAAGTCAAAATTGTGTCATTCCGAATAACGTCATCCTGAACTTGTTTCAGGGTTAGTTCGGAATCTCTAATTTCAATAATATCAATAGATTCTGAAACAAGTTCAGAATGACAAATAAGTAAATATCTACTTTTCGGAGCGGACTCATTATGAAATTCAAAATGACTACAAATTGAAAATTACGAATTATAAATGATTGATAATATAAACAACTAAATATCAGCCAATTATAAAGATATAAAACAGATGAAAACACAAAAAACAATAAAACTTTTTTCTTTTTGCCTTTTTTTTACTATCATTTGTTTTTGCCAATCCTGCAATGAACCGTCTATACCATCATCTTCAGGAAATGCTTCGGAAATACTTGTTGTTATCCCAAAAAATTATAAAAATTCTGTTTGCCTTAGCCAGATAAAAGATTGTTTTGAACAGGAACAACAAGGATTACCACAACAGGAAAAAATGTTTGATGTAATTAGCATTGATAAATCTTTGTTTAATAAAAAAATATTTCAAACTCACAGAAATATTTTTATAGCAAATATTAAAGATAGTATTGGCAAACCAGTTATAAGCATAAAAAAAAATGTATGGTCAAAACCTCAGATAGTTGTTGAAATATCAACTCCGGATGATTCTTCTTTTTATAAATTGCTTAAAGATAAACAGGATATTATTATAGATTATTATAAAGAAATAGAAAGAAGTCGTATAATAAATGCCTATAAACAATATGAAGATAAAAAACTTGAAAACAAATTAGAAAAATCTTTTCATTTATCATTTGTTATACCTAATGGATTTTATATTGCCAAACAAACAGACAACTTTGCATGGATAAGAAAAGAGACAACAGATATGAGTCAGGATATAATTATATATTTTTATGATTATACTGATACTGTTGCTTTTGATAATAAAAAAATAATAACAATAAGAGATTCTATTACAAAACTTTATGTTCCAGGACCAACTGATGGCTCTTATATGACAACATACAAAGATATTTTTCCTGTATCTAAACGAATAAGTTATAACAACAATTTTGCTGTTGAGACAAGGGGCTTATGGAGAGTAGAAAATGATTTTATGGGCGGACCATTTGTTAACTATACTTTTGTAAATCAAAACAAAGTTATCACTCTTGACGGATTTGTATATGCTCCTAAATTTGATAAGAAGAAATATCTTTTGCAGCTTGAAGCTATATTATATTCTTTTAAATTTACTGAAACAAACTCAGCACAAATTTCAGAATAAATTATTTGAAAATATTTTTAATACATCAAATCTTGCTTGTTCTTTTTGCTCCATTTAGCATCATATTTGCTGTTAACAAAATATATTAATAAATCAGCATCATATTTACTGCTAACAAAATAAATTTTTTTGTCAGCATCATACTTGCTATCAACAAAAAACCATAATCCTTTGTTGCCGTCAGCATCATATTTGCTTGATACTTTGTAAACCAGTAAATCAGCATCGTATTTACTGCTAACAACAAAAACTTTTACATCAGCATCATATTTGCTATCGCAGGAATAAACTTTTTGTGCATAGCAATGATTATTTGAAAATATAAAAACCGAAACCAGCAAAAATGCCAGCAAAAAAACTTTTTTTACATTTGATTTCATACTATTTTTATTTTTTGTGAATAATTAAGATTAAGTTATTTTTTGAAAAACAATTTTTGTTCCAAAAGTAATATTTTTATTAAAAATAAAATCTAAAATTACAATTATTATTTCACAAGTTTGTTGTTTGATAGTGTCTTGTCAACTTTATAATGTCGTTCCGTCTAAGGCGGATTGACTCTGACAGGTCTGGAATATCTAAATATCACAGACATAAAACCTGACAGAGTCGCTAGACCTGTCAGAGTTTGGCTTTATACGAAGCTTTAAATTGACATAATAATAGCATAAAAAAGGTTAAAACTCTAAATATTATATCAATGATTTCAATACAAGGAATGGAATTTTTTGCTTATCATGGTTGTTCTGCTGAGGAACAAAAAACAGGTAATAATTTTTTAGTTGATTTTTATTTAAAAACAGATTTAAATAAGGCATCAACAACAGATAATTTGACAGATACAATAGATTATCAAACCGTATATCTGCTTATTAAAAAGGAAATGGAGATAAAATCCAAATTACTTGAACATGTTGCAAGACGTATTCTTGATTCAGTTTGTAAAACGTTTCCATTGATAGAGGAGGCAAAAGTCAGGATAACAAAAATAAATCCACAATTTGGTGGTAAAATACATGATGTAAGTATTATGCTCTCTACAAAAGATATTAAAAAATTATGAACTTAGCCGAAGGCGATCTCAGCGAAGCTAATTATGAACCTTGAATTTTGAACTTGGAACCTGTAACAATAACTATAATTTTATAATTTCTAAAAAATTTTTTGCCAAAAATTATACAAATTTAATTTGTAAGTTTATACGATTACCATTATTTTTTCTTTCTATGTTCTCTGATTTGTTTTAAAAGGTATTTTCTAAACTCTTTTTCTGCATTATAAAGTTTTAATACTTTTTTGGCAGGTAAAACAGATTTAAACTTTTGATGATATTTTTTGCGTAAATCAAGCATTTGTTGTGCATGAATGATTTGCATATCAGCCAATTCCCCGGCTTGTTTATCTGACAGTTGGCTAAAATCTTTTTTCCCACACATACATTCTTTATGAAATAAACTCATTAAAGAGTCCTTGTTTGCTTTATATTCATTATAATATGGCCAAAATTTTTGTGCTTCTTTAGGTGTTAAATCCATTTTTTGAGTGATGAAAGCAATTTTTTGCGATTCTATCATTTTTTTCCGTTCCTGCTTGTTAGATTCTCCTTTTTGGGCAAAACCATAAAAAGGGATAGCTATTATAAAAATAGCAATAAATAGCGATAATATGTTCTTGTGTGTTTTCATAAGTTTGTGTTTTTTTAATTAGTTTATTATTGTTTAAAAATTGTAATAATTGTAATAATTATTTTTTTCTATTTGCAAAAATTTTTATTTATTTATACCGTTGGATCAGGCAGTTGCCTGACGGCATTTATATTTTTGTAATTAGTTTCTACATTCATAATTCATAATTCATAATTCGTAATTCGTAACTCGTAACTCGTAACTCATTTATCATATCATCTATGTTATTATCTTCTTCGTCAGACAAATAATTTATAATATCATCAGCAGATATGTCTTTATAGTCAGCATATTCAGAGATATAAGATATTTTTTTGTTGCTGTTTGTTTCGTTTAACAATATTTCTATAAGTGTTTCTTCATCAAAATCTCCGATTTCCAAAATGTCTTGTTCTGTCAAAAATTTAGCATAATATTCAATATTATTATTATTTGCAATTAATATTTTTTGTGTATTTGACTTATTATATGAAATTAAAATAAATATTATAACAATAACAGCGAGAGAGACACTCACATAATATTGAGGTCTTAAAATAAAACTAAATCTTTTTTCCCATAAAGTTTTTTCATTACATTTTTGTTGGATAATAGAAGGTAACTTCTCAAAATAGTCATTAGGGACCATAAAAGGATTTTTCTTTTCAATTTTAGAAAAATTTGGAGCTAACTCTTTTAAATATTGAGATTCGTCTTTATTATTTTTGTGTGTTTTATTATACATTAATTAACAGATTTATTTATTTGATTAAATTTTTAATAAAAGGTTTAATTTTCAGTAAGATATTTTTTAATTTTTTTTACTGCAATATGATAAGATGCTTTTAAAGCACCTGTTGAAGTATTTAGTATCTCTGACATCTCTTTATATTTTATCTCATCAAAGTATCTCATATTAAAGACGATTCTTTGTTTCTGTGGTAATTTCAGAATTACTTTTTGGAGTTTTTTTTGAATCTCATCACCAGTAAAGAAATTGTCATCAGTAAATGAATTAGCGAAATGATTTTCAAAATCAGTAAAAGACAAGAAATATTTTATACGATTTTTATTAATAAAACTGATGGCTTCGTTAGTTGCTATACGATACATCCAGGTATATAATTTTGAATCCTCTCTAAACTTATCAAGATTTTTCCATATTTTTATAAAAGTATTTTGAACTATATCATTTGTATCATCATGATTGATAACAATTTTTCTTATATGCCAGTATATTTGTTTTTGATATTTTCTGACTAACAGATTAAAAGCATAATTTCTGTTATCTTTTTTATGGAATAATTCTAATAGTTCTTTATCTGAATAGTTGTTCATAAATTTATGATACTTATTCTTTTTATTACTTAGTGTCTATCCATAAAGTAAGTGTTTAGTTCAGAATGTTCGAGTTCGAGGCTTGCGCAGTCCTGAAAATCAGGAGTTTACTTTTGTAAATGACTGATTTGAAAGACAAGCATAACGAAGAAATCGGACATTATGGACAAACACTACTTGCGTGCTATAGCTTTAGTAGCAGCTTCAACAATATCAGGAGCATCCAGTCCATATTTTTTCATAAGTTGTTCTGGTGTTCCGCTTTCGCCAAAAGTATCATTAACAGCAACCATTTCAATTGGAGTTGGTAAGTTTTTTGCTAATAATTGTGCTATGCTATCGCCTAATCCTCCGTTCATCATATGTTCTTCTGCTGTTACAACACATTTTGTTTTTCTTACTGAATTTATGACTGCCAAAGTATCCAAAGGTTTAATAGTATGAATATTTATTATTTCAGCATCTATTGATTTTTCAGCAAGTATTACTCCTGCTTCAATGGCTTTCCATACTAAATGTCCTGTTGCAAAAATTGTAACGTCTTTACCTTTGTTTAATAATAGGGCTTTCCCTATTTCAAATTTTTGGTCATAAGGGATAAAAACAGGCACTTTAGGGCGTCCAAAACGAAGGTAAACAGGACCTTTATAATCTGCTATAGCAATAGTTGCGGCTCTTGTCTGGTTAAAATCACAAGTGTTTATAACTGTCATATTTGGAAGCATCTTCATTAGTCCAATATCTTCAAGTGTTTGATGGGTAGCTCCATCTTCTCCTAATGTCAATCCCGAATGAGAAGCACATATTTTTACATTTTTGTTAGAATATGCTATTGACTGGCGAATTTGGTCATATACTCTTCCTGTTGAAAAGTTGGCAAAAGTTCCTGTAAAAGGTATCTTTCCGCCTATTGTCAAGCCGGCTGCAACACCCATCATATTGGCTTCAGCTATTCCCATCTGTATAAATCTTTTGGGAAATTCTTCTGCAAAAGCATTCATCTTTAAAGAACCTGTTAAATCAGCACATAAAGCAATAATATCAGGATTTTTTCTGCCAACCTCAACTAATCCTTGTCCAAATCCTGACCGAGTGTCTTTTTGCTCTGTATAAGTATATTTTTTCATTGTTTATGTTTTCGTATTTAATTCGTGCATTCGTGGCTATTTTACAATAATAACTTTTTATAATTTATAACATTTTTCTTATTAAATTTGTGGTAGGACAAAAAAAATAAATACATTATAGAAGTTTTTAATATAAATCAACTTTTATTGTGCTATTTGATTTAACATCAAATGATTTTTCAACAGTATAAATTGTTTTAGATATTTCTTTTGGTCTAAAAACAACCCTGTATTTACCCGGCTGTAGCGCAATAGTTTCATGAACAGAGTTTACTTTTAAATTATAGATAAGTTCAAGTTTATTATCTTTTTCCAGATAAAGGCTTCCATAGCCATTTGCGGACTTATTAATTATAGCTATTCCCGGTGAAGGTATTTCAACACTGGTGGTATGACTTTGTAATATTTCTATATTTTTTATGATTAATCTTGGCAAGCAAAGAACTTCCAAATCATATTCACCTACAATATATTTTTCTTCTTGCCTGAAAGGTTGAACATTTATAGTTTCCATTTTCCCGCTTTGTCTGACTATACACTGTAGATTTTTATAAGCAGATTTTCCTTTTATTTTTAGTTTAAGAGAACCTTGCGGTGCATCTATAGGAATAATTTTATGCTTACCCGGATTTAATTTAATACTATCAACTCTTACACAAGGAATTGTATGAACAACTATATCATAAGTCATTAAAGGGTCTATTACAAGTGTGTCGGGAAGTCCTCTGTTATTTAATGTATGGATAAAATTATATTTTACAAGTCCTGAAAGATTATCATAAAAAGTCATATTTACATTTGTTTCAGTAGGGTTTCCATAATTGTCAAGAAGGTTAACCTGAGCTGTTGTTGGATTAAGGACTTTAGAAATAACAACATTTAAAATTTTTTTAAAAGAACGTTCATCTGAGGCATTGAAATATGTCCCAACACATTTGAATTCTTCGGAAAAATCTCTGCCAATACCAATAATAAAAGGTTTTAGAGATATTCCTTTTTTTTGTAATGCATGTGATGCAATACAAGGGTCTCCGCCACACTCTTCAATACCATCTGTTATTAATATAATTATATTTCTGCAATTTTCATAATAAGGCGGAAAATCATTACCCGCTTCTTCAAGTGAACGTGTAATTGGTGTTGTGCCTTTAGGCACAATAATTTTTAGTTTATGTTTTATTTTATCAAAATTATTTTTTGAAAAAGGGACTTCTAATTTTGTATCATCACAATCCTGAGGCGGATAATTTTTTTGGTGTCCAAAAACTCTTAAAGCCAATTCTAAGTTTTCTACATTTTTTAAACTATCTAATAAATTTGACAAAATATTTTTGGCTACAACAATTTTTATATTACTTTGCCATCTGCCATACATACTTTGAGAAGCATCCAGTATAAACAGAATACGAGTAGTAACCGGCTCTTGTTTTTTTTCTGTCTTTTGAGAAAAAGAAAAAGTATTAGAAAATAACAGAACAAAAATTAATATATATTTAACGGTTAAATTTTTCAAATTATCAATAAATGGTTTATTTAGTGCTTTTAAAATCAATCTAATAATTAATAAAAATCATTATTGTCCGACTAAATTTAAAAATTTAGGTAAAATCGTTTCTAAATATTATGAGATTCCTCGCTATCACTCGGAATGACAGTGTTATTTAGAGTTCAGGGTGTGGGTAAGGACACGTAAAACGCGTCCTTACCCACACTTCTTCTGCTGCTGCTGCCGCTGCTGCTGCTTCTTCTCCTCCACCTTCCCAACATAATGAAGTTGTCATTCCGAACGGAGTGAGGAATCTACTATTATAAATTCTAATTTCATTTTTAATCGGACACTAATTAATAAAAATATTGTTAATTAAGTATAGTTTATTATTTCAACAAAGTGTTAATAATTATATATCAGTTCATTTTTTATTCATAAATAATTTAGCCATACTTAATTAGCAATGTATAAACGAATTAGTAATCTCCGATAGTTTCTTCTAATTGAGAAAGTGCGTTTTTTGTTTGTTCATCATCAGGAGCTTTACCGTGCCATTTATGAGTTCCCGTCATAAAGTCCACACCATAGCCCATTTCTGTTCTCATCAAAATAACAACAGGTCTTTGTTTTCCTGTATGGCTTTTAGCTATTTTTAAAGTATCAATGATTTTCTGAATATTATTTCCGTTCATTTCTAAAACATCCCAGCCAAAAGCTTTAAATTTGATTTTTAAATCTCCAAGAGATAAAACTTCATCAACAGGTCCGTCTATTTGCTTGCCATTGCAATCAATAGTTGCAATCAAATTATCTATTTTTTTTGCTGCTGCAAACAAAATTGCCTCCCATATTTGTCCTTCCTGCAGTTCTCCATCTCCGTGAAGAGAATAGACGAGGCAATTGTCATTATTTAGTTTTTTTGCTATGGCAGAGCCAATAGCATTTGACAGACCTTGTCCTAATGAACCCGAAGCAATTCTTATTCCCTGCAATCCTTCTGCAATTGAAGGATGTCCTTGTAAACGGGAGTTTAATTTTCTAAAAGTTGATAATTCTTTAATATCAAAATATCCTGAACGAGCTAACACACTATACCATAATGCTGAAAGATGTCCATTTGATAAGAAAAATATATCCTGATTATATCCGTTTATATCAAAATTATGAGGATTATGTTTCATTATCCCATTATAAAGGACCGTAACAAAGTCAGCACATCCAAGCGCTCCTCCGGGATGACCTGATTTTGCACCGTGTATCATTCTTAGAACATCTCTTCTTACCTGTGTTGAAATTTTTTGCAATTCTTTTATGTTAAGCATATCTTAATAATGTTTTATACAAAATTCAAAAATACAAAAATTTAAGAAAAAACTGTTTTTAATTAAAATTAAATACCTGCCTGCGGCAGACAAGGTTGGTTAAAAGCGATAAGCAGGTTTTTGCATAAAACCCTGCCTGCGGCAGAAAGGTAAGTTATACTGAGCCATTCTGATAAACACAGGATTTACAACGGAAGAAAAAAATTACGGATATTATATAGTGTCTGTTCATAAAGTAAGTGTTTAGTTCAGAATGTTCGAGTTCGAGGCTTGCCCAGTCTTGAAAATCAGGAGTTTGCTTTTGTAAATGACTGATTTGAAAGACAAGCATAACGAAGAAATCGGATATTATGAATAAACACTATATAAATTATTACTGAAACAAGTTTACCCCGTTAGATAATTTTAAGTTAGAGTATTGATTATTATTATATAATCTTATATCTAACGGGGTGAAGCAGGGCAAACGCATGAAAATATTTTTGTTAGTCCTTGTTTTAAAAAAAAAGAGGATTAAATAAAAAAACAAGAAATATTAAATCTAACCTGAATAACAGGGAAAAAGAACTGTCATATAATTAAAAATATTTTTTTTATTTTTTTATTAACAATCCAAAATTCTTATGATATTTTGTATAATTTTACACATTATATTTTTAATTTTATAGTTCTTAAATACTGAAATAATCCTGAAACGATATTGAAACAAGTTCAACATAAAGTTCAGGTTAAGTATATGCTAATTGAACATTTTAAGCATTCATAAACATTTATAATTTTTAATTATGTATAATTTTACACATTTGCATGTGCATACACAGTTTTCAATACTTGATGGTGCAGCAGATATTGAGTTATTAATATCAAAAGCAAAGAAAGACGGGATGAAAGCTCTTGCAATTACTGACCATGGTAATATGTATGGGGTCTTAAAGTTTGTTACTCAGGCAAAAGAGCAGGGAATAAAACCTATTATTGGCTGTGAAATGTATGTTGCCAAGAATAGCCATTTAGATAAAAAAGGAAAAGAAGACAGAAGTGGACATCATCTTATTTTGTTGGCAAAAAACAAAACAGGATATAAAAATCTCTCTAAGTTATCATCATTAAGTTTTTTAGAAGGGTTTTATTATACTCCGCGAATTGATAAAGAGCTGCTTAAAAAATATCATGAAGGATTAATTGCATTATCAGCTTGTTTGGCAGGTGAGATACCAAAAACAATTCTTGAAAAAGGTGAAGATAAAGCAGGAAAAGTAATTAAAGAATATTTTGACATTTTTAAAGACGACTTTTATTTAGAGCTACATCGTCATGGAATCCCTGACCAGAAAATTGTGGACAAAGCACTTATTAACTTAGCAAAAAAATATAATATTAAACTTATAGCAACAAATGATGTTCATTTTGTAAATGCAGAAGATGCTGAAGCACACGACATTTTAGTATGTCTTAATACAGGAAAAAATTTTTCTGATAAAGATAGGATGAGATATTCAGGGCAGGAGTTTTTAAAGACAAAAGCAGAGATGAGTGAACTATTTTCAGATATACCGGAAGCTATTTCCAACACACAGGAAATCGTTGATAAAATTGAAGATTTTAATATAAAATGTGATAAAATTATATTACCTGTATTTCCTCTTCCTGAAGGTTTTTCTTCTGAAATGGAATATCTTAGACATTTAACTTATGAAGGAGCAAAACATTGTTATCCTGAACTAAATGATGAGATAAAACAACGTTTGGAGTATGAGCTTTCTGTTATCAAAGATATGGGTTTTCCGGGATATTTTCTTATTGTTCAGGATTTTATCAGAGAGGCAAAAAAATCAGATGTGGCTGTTGGACCCGGAAGAGGCTCGGCAGCAGGCTCAGCAGTAGCTTTTTGTATAGGAATTACAGATATAGACCCTATAAAATACAATCTTCTCTTTGAACGTTTTCTTAACCCTGAAAGAGTTAATATGCCTGATATTGACATTGATTTTGATGATGAAGGTCGTGAAAAGGTTATTGATTATGTAACAAAAAAATATGGTAAAGAAAGAGTTGCCCAGATTATCACTTTTGGCACAATGGCAGCAAGGATGGCAATAAGAGATGTTGCAAGAGTATTAGAACTTTCTCTTAATGAATCTGACAGATTAGCCAAATTGGTTCCCGAAGGACCTAATGTTACTTTAAATGAAGCGTTTAAAAAAATTCCAGAATTAGCTGAAGCAAAAAAGAATGGTTCAGAACTTGTAAAAAAAACATTAAATCTTGCCGAAAAATTAGAAGGATCTGTCCGTCATACAGGCACTCATGCCTGTGGTATTATTATAGGTCCTGATGATTTAATAGAAAATATTCCTTTATGTATTGCTAAAGGTTCTGATATGATGGCTACTCAATATGAAGGAAAACTTGTTGAGTCAGCAGGAATGCTCAAAATGGATTTCCTTGGACTAAAAACACTCTCAATAGTGAAAGATGCTGTGGAAAATATATATATAAGGCATGGAATAAGAATAAATATTGATGAGATACCTATGGATGATAAGGACACTTTTGAGTTATATCAAAGAGGTGAGACCATAGGGACTTTCCAGTTTGAGTCCAAAGGGATGAGAACATATTTAAAAGACCTTAATCCAACAAATATTGAAGATTTGATAGCAATGAATGCATTATATCGTCCAGGACCAATGGATTATATACCTGGTTTTATTAAACGTAAGCAAGGAAAAGAAAAGGTTGAATATCCGGATCTTTTACTTGAAGATATATTAAAACCTACTTATGGCATAATGGTTTATCAGGAGCAGATTATGCAGGCAGTTCAAATTATGGGAGGATTTTCTCTTGGTTCAGCCGACCTTATACGCAGGGCTATGGGAAAGAAAAAACCTGGTATAATGAAACAGCAAAGAAAAATTTTTGTTGAAGGAGCAGAAAAAAAAGGCATAAAAAAAGAAAAGGCAAACAAGGTTTTTGATAAAATACAGGAATTTGCAAAATATGGATTTAACCGCTCTCACTCAGCAGCTTATTCTGTTATAGCATATAAAACAGCATATTTTAAAGCTCATTATGCTGCCGAATATATGGCTGCTGTTTTGACAAATAATATTGATAATATAAAAAAAATTACTTATTTTATAGATGAATGTAAGCGACAAAATATACAGGTATTAGGTCCTGATATCAATGAAAGCACTTTTAAATTTACAGTTAATAAAAAAGGGGAAATTCGTTTTGGATTGGGTGCTATTAAAGGTGTAGGTAAAAATGCTGTTGGTTTTATAATTAAAGAAAGAACAAAAAATGATAATTTTAAAGATATTTTTGACCTTATAAACCGTTCCGACTTACATACTGTAAATAAAAAATCTTTAGAATCTTTGGCTTATGCAGGTGCTTTTGATAGTTTTAAAGATACTCACAGAGCTCAATATTTTTATAAAAGAGACAATGAAGATTTGACTTTCCTTGAAAAAATAATTAAAGATACTAATAATTATAAATCCAAGCAGAATCCAAACCAAATAGATATATTTGGGAAGTCAGATAATATACAAACATTAAATATTGAAATGCCTGTATGTGAACACTGGACAAAAATTCAGCAACTAAAAAATGAAAAAGAAGTAACAGGATTTTATTTGTCAGGACATCCTCTTGATGATTATAAAACAACAATAGATAATTTTTGTAATACAACAATAGAGAAGTTAAATAAAAATATTGAAAAATATAAAAATCATGAGATAAAATTTGCAGGTATAGTATCTTCGGTAGCTCACAAGATTACTAAAAACGGTAAGCCATTTGGAACATTTACTATTGAAGATTATTCTGATTCTATACGGCTTTATCTTTTTTCTGAAACTTATCTAAGGCTAAAACATTTTTTGGAAGAAAACAGATTCTTATTAATAAATGCTAAAGTACAAAAAAAACAATGGGGCAATGATGACAGACCCGAAGTGAGAGTAAATAATATAATTTTACTTTCAGACGCATTGGAAAAATACACTGACAGCATTTCTGTTAACTTATATTTATCTGATATTAATGACGATTTTATACAAAATATGTTTGAAAAGATAAACTCAAATTCAGGGAGATGCAAACTAAAATTTAATGTTTTTGATAATATTAATAATATTAAAATAGAGATGCCCTCAAAAAAATTCAGGGTAAACAGTTCGGATTTTTTAAAATCTATTAAAGAGATGGATTTGAATTATAAGATAAACTAAGGATTTGCTTATAGTATAATTATGGGCAAGTTGAAAAAAGGAGAAGAATGAAAAATTGAATATCGAATATCGATTAACGAATAATGATTTAAGAAGTTAAGTATGAACAAATATGATTTACCTGCCCGCCAATGTTTAGGCTTATAGGTGGCAGGCGGGGAAGAACGATTGATAAAATTATTCACCGAAGCAAATTATATAAAACTGAGGAGAAAATAATTAAACCCACTCCGAAAAGACAAAATTATGTCATTCCGAATTTATTTCGGAATCTCTAATTTCAATAATATCAATAGATTCTGAAACAAGTTCAGAATGACAAATAGACAAATATCTGCTTTTTGGAGTGGGCTCAATAATTTAAAACCTTATTTTAAATTCAAATAACCTTAGTAGAAGATATAAACACAAAACAAACAATAAGCTTATTACCTTATTATTTTTGTATTGTATCCTGATATGTTGTCAAAAATAAGGTAATAAGGTTGATATTGCAGGGTATCATTTTTTTCTACTAAGGTTGAAAGATTATGCAAGTAAATAAAGTTAGTAGTACATTGAAAGTGAAGTGCGATAAAATTTCGTACTAGGCATAGCTTAACCTTTTGAAAGTTGAAGACGAAATCAAAGGATGTTGATATGAATGAAAATAAACTAAAAAAGACAGTTTCTGTTATAAAAAAAAAGAATATTTATTATTTGACCAATGATAAAAATAAATTAAAAAAATTTAAACCTTGGATTGGAGATATTTTTTCTTTTTTATATGACAGAATTATGGAAAAATCTGTTTTCCCTAAAAAATTTGGTGGTTATATAAATAAACATTTTGAATTACTAAGAAAAGAATTCAAAAACATTCATAATAAAAACATATTAGAAATAGCCACAGGAAGCGGAAATGCTGTATTTTTTTTAAATAACGATAATCAATATACAGGGATTGATATAAGTTCTGGCCTTTTACGACAAGCTGATAGAAGGTTTGCAAAATTTGGATTTAAAAATGTTGAGTTGTATAATGCCAGTGCAAGTGAGTTACCTTTTGATGATAATAATTTTGACATGGGAATTTGTAACTTATCTTTAAATTTTTTTGATAATATTGAGCTGTTTATCAAAGAATTAAGTAGAGTATTGAAAGCAGAAGCAACTTTTTTCTGTAGTGTTCCCGCTCCGGAAAGGAAAACAAGTAAAAGTATTATACACGGAACACTCTATTCAGAAAATGAGTTAAAAACATTTTTTCAGAAATATAGTTTTGATTTTGAAAGCAAACCATATAAGAATGGGGCTTTATTATATTTTATTGCAAAATTAAAGGAAAACGAAAAATAATAATTGCCAAGCAGAGTATAACCCCAATCAGGCAGTTGCCTGATAACTTTAAACCTGAAACCTGAAATTTTGAACTTCTGCATGAATAATGCAGTATAAAAAATTAAGACATATTTTTGCACAACAAAATTTAATACTAATTAATTATGACAATAGAAATAACAGATAGTAATTTTGAGGAAATAGTTTTAAAATCTGATAAGATTGTAATAGTTGACTTTTGGGCAGAATGGTGCGGTCCCTGTAAAATGATAGGTCCAATTATTTCTGAACTCGCTGATGAGTATAAAGATAAAATTGTTGCATGCAGACTTGATGTTGATAATAATCCTGCAACTAGCGCAAAGTTTGGTATTAGAAGCATACCTACAGTTTTATTATTTAAAAATGGTGAAGCTGTTGATAAACAGATTGGAGCTGTGCCAAAAAAGATGATTAAAGACAAAATAGAAGTTCTTTTATAAAAAAATGTAACTGTTTAGTGCCTGCACGAAAACAAATAATATTTTATCATATTGTCATCCTGAACAACGTCACCCTGAACTTGTTTCAGGGTCGTTTCAGGGTTATTTCGGAATCTGATTATCAAGTTATTATAGATTCTGAAACAAGTTCAGAATGACAAAAAGTATTGTTTTCGTTCAGACACTATTTAACTTATCAGAAATGTTTATTATATTATAATATAAATGACAATAAAAATAACCACGTAAAGTACATATATGGAGTTAATCAGGCAATTGCCTGATACCTGAATAGATAAAAAAAATTATTATAATCATATTTACTTATGCAACATATAATTGAAAAAGGTAATCTGCAGCAATTTGGTAATTTAGAGTTTATTGCAAAACAAGCTGTTGAAGGTTTTATAACAGGTCTTCATAAAAGTCCTTTTCATGGTTTTTCTGTTGAATTTACTGAACATCGTTTGTATAATGCGGGAGAATCAACACGATATATTGATTGGAAATTATATGGCAGAACGGATAAAATGTTTGTTAAATGTTTTGAAGAAGAGACCAATTTACGGTCGCAAATAATTATTGACAACTCATCTTCAATGTATTTTCCTGTTAAGGATAATATATCTGTTAATAATCCTAATAAAATTACTTTTGCAGTTTATTGCACCGGTGCATTAATGTATTTGTTAAAAAAACAGAGAGATGCTGTTGGATTAAGTTTTTTTTCTGATAACATAGAACTTCATACACAGGCAAAAACCAGCTCAGTTCATCATAAATATTTATATCAGGAGCTTGAAAAATTATTAGAACCCATATCTACAGATACACATAAAAAAACTTTTGCTTCCAAATCTTTACATCAGATAGCAGAACAACTTCATAGACGTTCGCTGGTGATTATTTTTAGTGATATGATGGAAAATATAGGAAAGTCCGATGAACTATTTTCTGCATTACAACATCTTAGACATAATAAACACGAAGTGATATTATTTCATGTTCTTGATAAACAAAAGGAATTGGATTTTGATTTTAACAGTGGTCCTTATAAATTTATTGATATGGAAAGTGGCGAAGAGTTAAAACTTAATCCTAATGATATTAAAGAAAAATATATTAAATATATTAATGATTACAAAGAAAAATTAAAACTTCGTTGTGGTCAGTATAAAATAGATTTTATAGAAGCTGATATTAATCAGGGTTTTAGACAAGTATTATTACCTTATTTACTAAAAAGGAAAAGATTACATTAGTTCGGGGTTTTTTATATTGATTTTTTATTAAGAATTTTGTTACGAGTTTACGCTATGAATAGTAGCCGACTGAGTGGCACTTTCCTGTCAAGTTACACGAAAGTTGAAACGGGCTACAACCATTGAATTTACTACTGTTTCGGCAATTATTTTTATACATTGTTACCTGCTGCTTTTTCTTCTTTCTAATAGGATTTTGAGTACTTTATATTTTTTTTTTAAATTTCCCATTACTGTCAATGTAGTATTCATTAAATATTGCTTGCAGAATCTATCAATTTACGATGAAACCAGCATTACGTATGATCCTTTGTTGTAGAGCGTTATTCCTTAACTAATATATGTAAATATTCTTCTGTGCTATTAGCTTTATGATTTCTATTTTCATCTTT
>Ga0307990_1001615_pt1 | contig 18768 bp, 10 predicted proteins | sample EllFjometagen129_FD_203168 | JGI IMG/M metagenome (GOLD analysis project Ga0307990, IMG submission 203168) | Marine microbial communities from Ellis Fjord, Antarctic Ocean - #129 | ecosystem: Environmental > Aquatic > Marine > Unclassified | place: Southern Ocean | collected 2014-10-08
TCTTTGTGAACAATTTTTCTCCTATTGGAATGCGTGAAGACAAAGGGGCTTTAATCGAAAATTATGTATATCTTCTACTGAAGCAGAAATATGATTCGGGAAATGTCCATTATTGGAGAACTCAGTTAAAAAAGGAAGTTGATTTTGTGGTTCGTGGAGATGGTGGGGAGTACAAGGCGTTCGAGGTTAAATATGACAGGCGGGCATACAGCCAAAGAAAATATTTGAGTTTTGTCCACAGTTATCCTGATATACTGCTACGTTGCGTTGACGTTGATGCGGCTCTGGTTGATGTTTTCACTCTGTGCCACGGTGCCTCTGTGTTGAAAATGTATTTGTTATTAATCTTTGTGATCTATGAGATCTTTTGTGAGAGAGGAAGTAACTAAAGTGGCATTCAGTACAGCCTGCAACTCTCAGTCTTTCAGGGTAAAAAGGCAATTTTAACACAAGATAGACCTGTAGATCCCGATTTCATCGGGATTGTCCGGTTGGGAACCGGACCTACTTTTAAAAACAATACCTATACACCTTTTTCCAAAACGCGTAGCGTTTTTTTCTAAGTGATGTTTATCGCAAGATTATCAATGAATGTGAACAGAAAACGCACATCACTCAAAGCAAGTTTGGTTGCGGCTCTGCTGCATTGGAACTTTAGAACTTCCCCCATTTTCCCCACTTCAATGATCCCAACGCGTGAAACGCGTTTTCCTAAAAGAGCGAAGCTCTTTTAGTCGCGATCCGGTTTGAATTCACGGCGTTCACGCGTACGTTGAGTGAGTTCGTCATAGATTGAGATCAGATCATGGCCGACGCGGTCAACGGAATAATTCCTGATAACATGTTGGTGGGCGTTGGTGGTCAGCTGTTTACAAATTTGAGGGTTCTGAAGAAGCTCGACCGCAATTTTTGCAAAATTCTCCGCCGTTCCATCTGTCGCCAGACGACCGGTTTCTTTGTCGGTGATAATAGTTGCCGGGCCATAGCTGTTGGCTGCCACAGCGGGAACTTCTGAGGCCATGGCTTCGCAGATGATACGTCCGAACGGCTCCCAGCGGGCGGGGTGGATCAGGAGGTCCAGTGCAGGTATAATGGTTTCCGGTTGATCGTTATCGCTGATCCAGGTTAAGTTGTTTTCGAGTGCTCTCTCTTTGGCTAATAGCTTGAGTTGGGTAAGGTAGCCCTCACTCTCTTTAAAGAGGTCTTTGCCAACGATGACGAAGTGCGCTTCTGGAATCTCCTTTCTGATCAGAGCAGCAGTTTCTATAAAAACACTGTGGTTTTTCCAGGGAATAAGATGGGCAACCATTCCGATTAAGGGCATTTTTATGGGAAGATTGTATTTTGTCCGTAGCTCAGCTTTGTTTGAGTTATCAAAAAGTGCCGGGTTAATTCCGTTACGCACCAGATGCAGCTTATTGCGGTGACGCGGAGAAATCATGTCAGCAAAATGTTCATCAATTGCTTCGGATGCGGTTATTATGACGGAGGCCCGGCGTATGCAGAGCCGGATTAGTGACGTAGGCGAATCAATATCACGGACATGCCATATCACGGGGATGGATGCGGGAACATGTCTGGTTGTCATAAAGGCGGCCAGAGAGTTGGCATGTACGATATCCGCTTTGCATCCCTTAACGATCTGATTAACTGAGTGTGGTGCCCGGAGAAGCTTAGCAGCTGTGGTAAAGAGAGCAAACCCCTTGCTTGAGGCACGAATGGGGGATATCGGGTAGACGGTGAAACCGGCGGCAGTAAATTTATCGAACAAAGGTCCCGGTGGAACTGCAATATCCACTGTGACACCGGATGCGGCCAGCTGCGTGCATACCTCGAACATGCTGTGCTGCGCGCCTCCCAGCTCTGAAACAACATCAATCCACAAAATTTTCTGTTTAATATCTTCTGACATACTCCATTCCTTTATAAAACGACTGACCTATGTTAAACCAGACACAAACCAATTACCCAGTTTTGCTTTATATACATACTTATTTTATCACTTTTAATAAGGTTTGGCAATTATACTTTAGTTAGGATTTTCAGTTGCTATAAAAGGAGTTTGCGGCAGGGGGCATCATCTGGTAACATTATTAAGTTTTTTGGTTATTCCGACTTTTGTGTGGGTAGCCTTTCCGAGGTCACGGACCACGGCTACAGTAAATGCTTTCATGAACATTAAATCTGTAGGGCGGGGGCCGTGATCCCGCCAAGCGTTTTGCAACGTGTTTAGCTTACCCATGAAAACCTCGGAAGAACCAATTATTTTAAACCATTAAGAAAGGAATCAGATTATGATGCGTATATTAACGGGGGCGGTTTTATTAGCAGGATTGATGAGCATGGCGGCGGAGGAGTGTCCGCTGACAGCTCCTGCAGAGAGCGGAATGAAATCTCTTTTCAACGGCAAGGATATGACCGGATGGGATGGAGATACCACTTTGTGGAAAGTGAAAGATGGTGTTATTCGCGGTGAAACCACACCTGAAGTAAAAGCCAAGGGCAACACATTTCTGATCTGCGAGCAGGGGACTTTCAAGGATTTTGAGCTGAGGCTCAGCTATCGTTTGAACGCATCCAACAACTCCGGAATTCAGTATCGCTCAAAAAAAATTGAGAACGCCAAGAATAAATGGATTGTGCGCGGTTATCAGCATGAGATTCGTAATCAGAATAAGTTTCCGAATGTCTCAGGTTTTATCTACTCCGAGGGAGGTATTGCCGGCAGGGGTAGAGTCTGTTTATGCGGCGAGAAGGCCGTGCGTGGTGCTGATGACAAAAAAACGGTTACAGAGACTCTGATTGATAATGATGGGTATAAGAAGCTTTTCAAGCTGGATGATTGGAATGATGTTGTGATTATTGCCAAGGGTAATAATCTCTGCCATTACCTGAATGGACGCAAGATCCTTGATTATACCGATAATGGCTCCAAGGCTCTTAAAGAGGGTATATTAGCCCTGCAACTGCATGCAGGTAAGCCGATGTGGGCTGAGTATAAGAACGTGCGTATTAAGGAACTTTAATTCTAAAGTTCTGAAATTCTAATGCGGGCTCTGCCCGCAACCCAAAGAGTTCAGAGTTCAGGTTTGCTAACCAGGTCATCGGGTCACCAGGTCACGGAGTCACCAGGTCAAAAAATGGGCCACATGGGCCTGATGTTTTTGCTAGCGCAAGAAATGCATGATGTTACGCTTTTCACTGAACTCAGAGCTCTGAACTCAGAACTCAGAACTCAGAACTCGCGATCTGAAAAACGTGCATAAATAACAAGAAATTGATTTTATAGTAACTAAAAGTATTGGGAAGAGGTGATAATTTGAATAAAACGACGTTTTTAAGTTTAGCGTTTGTTGTGGCGATGCCATTTGCGCTGCGCGCGGATATTGAGTCTTTCAGAGTTCTTGATATGCGAAATATTGATAATGGGATGAAGATTCCATCAGAGAACTATTGTGATCAGCCCTATGTGGTTACGGCCACTAATGGCGACTGGGTTTGTGTTATGACCACAGGTACGGGGCTTGAAGGCCAGTCGGGGCAGCACGTGGTATCCTGTCTCAGCACAAATAAAGGGGATAGCTGGTCGGAGCTGGTGAATATTGAACCGGCCGATGGTCCTGAGGCCTCATGGGCCACTCCGCTGATCGTTCCATCGGGGCGTATCTACGTTTTTTACACATATAACGGGGATCAGATTAGCTCTCTACCGGGATCGGAGAGGCGCATAAGATCCGATATGCTGGGTTGGTATTGTTTTAAGTTTTCAGATGATAATGGTAAGAGCTGGTCAGCCAAACGCTGGCGGGTGCCGCTACCTTTTACTGCCTGTGACAATGGGAATCAATGGAAAGGCGAGGTGCAGATATTCTGGGGCGTTGATAAACCTAAACTAAGTAATGGAGTTGTTTATTTTGCCTTTACAAAACTTGGGCGCTATATGCTGGAGCAGGGCGAGGGTTGGATTGTATCTTCCGCAAATATCCTGCATGAGAGCGACCCGGACAAGATTGCCTTTAAAATTTTACCGGAGGGTGGTCAGGGAATCAAAAGTCCGCTTCTTGGCAGTGTGCAGGAGGAGTTCAATCTGGTCCCTCTTGATCAGGGTGCAATGCTCTGCGTCAACCGCACAACAAGGGGGGCTTCGGCTCATAGTTACAGCCGTGACAATGGAACGAGCTGGACAACGCCGGTTCCGATGACCTATACCCCGGGCGGGAGGGAGATGAAGAATCCGCGTGCCTGCCCCAAACTCTTTAAAACATCGGAGGGCAAGTATCTTTTATGGTACCACAATCATGGAGGAACCAGCTTTAGAAACCGTAATCCTGGCTATATCTCGGGCGGAGTCTTAGCGGATGATGGTTTTGTGCACTGGTCGGAGCCGGAGCTTGTTCTCTTTGATTCCAATCCAGGTATTCGGATCAGCTACCCGGATCTGATTGAAAATAACGGTGAGTTCTGGTTGACTGAGACTCAGAAAAGCACCGCCAGAGTACATAAACTTGATCGTTCTCTTTTAGATGGCATGTGGAATCAGAACTCGGCCAAAGAGGTCTGTAAACAGGGGTTGCTGGTTGAAAAGATTGATTTTTCAAATGGCGTCAGCCGGGTGTCCGCTCCCTATGAATTTGGCAGAGTGAATCAAGGTGGCTTCTCGATTGAGTGCTGGTTTGATGTGAAAACAATGCAGTCCGGCGAGGAGCTCTTTGATTCAATAGGCGTTAATGGCAGAGGTGTCAGGGTGGTAAACCTGGAACGTGACGGTAAACGAATTCTGCAGATTGAGCTGTGCGATGGTGCGCGTATTACCGCCTGGAGCAGCGAAGTCGGCTTGTGTCTGGAGAACCAGCTTCAGCATGTGGTATTTGTCTGCGATTACTCCGCCGGAATAATAGCGGTAATTCTGAATGGCAAATATTGTGATGGAGGAAAAGGGCGTCAGTATGGCTGGGGCCGTATTCCGCAGGAGGCGGGCTCTGTCAATGGCGCGGTGGTTGCTGAACTCTGTGATGATGTCAAGGTGGTTCGGCTGTATGGCCGTGCTCTGCGTACCTCTGAGGCAGTTGCCAACTTTCGCAGCGGTGCTGCGGAATAGTTACGAGAAGTTTGAGAAACGCTATGCGTTTTAGGAAAAGGTGTGAAGGTATTGTTTTTAAGCGTAAGTCCGGTTTCCAACCGGACAATCCCGATGAAATCGGGATCTACAGGTCTATCTGTGTTGAAATTGCCTTTTTGTCCTTAAAGACCGAGCGTTACAGATTGTGCTGAAAGCAACTTAAGTTAGAAAGTGCGCTTTGCCCCATGTGCTATGCAAGATAAACGATTTAAAGGAGTCAGGATAATGGCCGAGTTAATTGTTGCGTTGGATGTGTCTTCAAAAAAAGAGGTTGAAGAGGCGGTTGATAGATTGGGTGATGCGGTATCATTCTATAAGATCGGACTGGAACTTTTCAGCACTGAAGGACCGGATGTTGTGCGTGCGGTTAAGGCCTGCGGCAAAAAGGTTTTTCTGGATTTGAAACTGCATGATATTCCACGGACTGTCGAACGGGCTGTATTGTCTGGTGTGGAACTGGGTGTTGATCTGATGACAATCCACGCCTCAGGCGGCCGGGCTATGATTAGGGCGGCCGCTGATGCTGCAGCCCGGTGCGGTCAGAGTGCTCCCGGTATTTTGGCGGTTACGGTGCTGACCTCCCTGGATCAATCGGATCTGGATGATCTAGGCATTGCCCGTGAACCGGCGGCCCAGGTTGAAGCTCTTGGACGGCTGGCCTGTGATAACGGGGCTGATGGCATTGTCTGTTCCCCGATGGAGGTGGCGCGTATGCGCTCGGTACTGGGAGAGAATGTGCTGCTGTGTACACCCGGGGTACGTCCGGCCGGCGCGGATGTGGGTGATCAGAAACGGGTTGCAACTCCGGGGCAGGCGGTGAGGGATGGATCGACTCATCTGGTGGTCGGCCGTCCGATTATGCATGCGGATGATCCGCCGGCGGCCGCCCGTGTGATTGTCGCGGAGATGAGCAAAGCACAGCTTTGCGGTGGATGAATAACTACAGGAAAGAATATGAGTAAAATTGATTTTTCGGCAAAAAGATATCTTTTTCCTCCGCTACATCCGGAGGGATTACGTTTCGGTGTTATTGCTGTGATGATAGCAGCGATTATGACCATGATCTGGCACCCCTTGTTTTTCCCGGGGGTTGTGATTACAGTCTGGGTATTTCTTTTCTTTCGCGATCCTGATCGGGTTCCGCCTAAAGATGAGCGTGCAATTGTATCTCCTGCCGACGGTATTGTCTGCATGATCCAGGAGGTGCCTCTGCCGCCGGAGCTGGTTGAGTCATCAAAACCTGTCTGGCGGGTCAGTGTTTTCATGAGCGTGTTTAATGTGCATGTTAACCGCATGCCGGCCAAGGGAAGAATTGTCAAAAAACACTATGTGGCGGGAAAGTTCTTTAATGCATCGCTGGATAAAGCCAGCAGTGATAATGAGCGTCAGCTCTATTTAATGAAGACAGATGATCAACGGGAGATAGCCTTTGTTCAGATTGCCGGATTTGTGGCGCGTCGTATTCTCTCTTTTGTTAAGGAGGAGCAGTCCATGGAGCGTTCGGAGCGTTTCGGCTTGATCCGTTTCGGCAGCCGACTTGATGTTTATCTACCACCGGGGGTTGAGCCAAGTGTGATCGAGGGACAGATAATGATAGCAGGCGAGACAATGATTGCCTCTCTGTGACTGGCTTGATCGCCCCCTCCAGGAATAAACTATGAAAAAGATTAATTTTAGAAGGCCGCGTCGAAGACCACGAATAATAAAGATCCCACTGCGCTCGATGCTGCCCAATATGGTGACTCTGTTGGCTGCTGCAAGTGGTATCACCTCGATCAAGTACAGCTCACAGGGCAATTGGCGTTTTGCGATCTTTGCGATCTTTGCGGCCTGTCTGCTGGATGGGCTGGATGGTCGGGTGGCCCGCATGTTGAATGCCAGTTCAAGGCTGGGTGCGGAGCTTGACTCGCTCTCTGACTTTGTCAGTTTTGGTGTTGCTCCGGCTCTCTTTACCTATTTCTGGGTTATGGATGGAGTTGAACCGGGGAGCGCATCTGAGAGTTACAAGGGGCTTTTCTGGGCGTTGGCACTTTTTTATGCCATGTGCGGAGGATTCAGACTGGCTCGTTTTAATATCATGATTGAAGATGAGAGCCGATTGCCGTACTGGAAGCATTTTTTTACCGGGCTACCATCTCCCGGTGCGGCAGGCTTACTGCTGACGCCTGCGATCTGGCAGATCCACACCGGGTATAACGGGATTCAGAATCCGGTTGTTGGATGCGTGATGCTGGTTTTTCTGGGTGTTATGATGGCCTGTCCGCTACCGACATTATCGGCGAAGGCAATTCACATCAAGGTTAAGTATATGCCACCATTTCTTCTAACGGTGATGTTTACAATCGGGATGCTGATCTCGCAGTTCTGGTTGACGCTTGGGGTTATCGGCGTACTTTATTTCAGTTCAATACCTGCCTGTTTTATTACTTTCTGGAGAGAGAAACACCGCTATGAGGCTGCCAGAGAAAAGAGCCCGGCCAGTGCGTGAGTTTGGATGTGCTTGCTGCGGGATGGGAGATGGGAATAATGGGAGTAATGGGATGTGGTGACATTTTGCTTCCTCGCAACTGCATTTCGAAATATTTTATTGAACCGACCGGAGGGATCGGCAACGCAGCAGAGCGGAGTGGTAACCCTGAACTCTCAACTCTCAACTCTTAACTCTCAACTCTTTGGAACGTTCAACGTCAGGATTTCGTGCGGTAATCTGCGATGGTTGCTTGAATGCCCTCGCGCAGTTTTACTTTGGGCTTCCAACCAAGCTTACGCAGCAGGGTTGTATCGCTGAGTTTGCGCTGGGTTCCATCGGGTATTGATGAGTCAAAGATGAGCTTTGCTTTACATCCGGTGGCATCTTTGATCATCAGAGCCAGATCGCGAATGGTGCACTCCTCTCCGGATCCAATATTTACAAGGTCAGGGGGATTTTGCAGCTCCAGCAGGAAGAGCAAGGCTTGAGCCAGATCATCAACGTGAAGAAACTCACGCAGCTGGGTGCCGCTACCCCAGACCGGGACCTCATTTTTGTTGGCAAGACGGGCCTCTTCAAATTTACGAATCAGGGCTGGAATAACATGCGAATTTTGCGGGTTATAACTATCTCCTGATCCATAGAGGTTGGTAGTTATTGCCGAGTGATAGCATAGGCCGGTTTCTTCGCGATAGTATTGGCAAAGCTTAAGTCCTGCAATCTGGGCTAGAGAATAGCCCTCTTTTGTAGGTTCCAGCTCAGATGTAAGCAGGGCACTTTCCTGGATTGGTTGCGGAGCCATGTGCGGATAGATGCAGGTTTTTCCAAGAAAGAGAACACGTTGAACCCCCAGTTGTCGGGCAGCATGAATGACGTTTGATGCAATCATCAGGTTCTCATATAGAAAAGAGCTTCGCTCTGATTGGTTGGTGTCTACTCTGCCCGCTTTAGCGGCGGCAATGATGATTGTATCAGGGCGGTTGGTTTCGATAAAACGGGCGGTCTTTGCCTGTTTTGTCAGGTCCACCTCCTTACGGGTTGCTGTAATCGGTTTGGGGAGTCCGCGTTCTTTGAATGCTCTGAGAAGCGCGGTGCCGATCATGCCGCGATGACCAGCCACATAAATCTTATTAAGATGTTTCATGATTTACCTCTGGTATTAGTACCTCTCAGCATATTAACAAAATATTTACTTAACTCCTGAATTATCACACTCAACCAGGTTTGATGCAAGATATTTTAAAGGTGAGGAGTTTTGGGGTGCGATTTTTTGTTGTTGAAGAGGTTCTACCTCGATCTTTATAGAACAATTTCAGGTTTAGATTCGACGAAGAATTTCATAGAGAGGAATGTAAAAGGAATATTTTGACGGCTTTAAAAAGAGAGGTACTAAACTCCTGCATCCTGTGGTATGCTAGTAAAATAAATATGTTGTTTAATTGTTGTTGGGAAGAAAGAGGATATAGTGAAAAGAAACATACATGAGTTAATGATGATAATTGGTTTTTGTTCGATAGTGACGGGAGCCTGCGCTGAGGAGCCCGCTGTGATATCAAACGGTTTGGTGGAAATCCGTATCGATGCCGGGCGGGGCAGATTTGATGTGATTGATTTAAAGAGGGGGTTGCCGATCATTAGTGATTCACAGGTGGGTTTCTCGGTCGCCCCGTATGTTGAGTTAGCTGATGTTGCCCAGGACGAATTTGAAACTGAGCAAATAAGCAGGGAGTTCCATAGTGCAGGTTGCGTCAACACGGTTAATAGACAAGTGGCATTGGAATGCTCATTTCCCAAAGGCAACTCCATCTCAATCATCAGCCGTAAAGCGGGGCAGGTTCAATTGCAGGTTCAATTTACTCTTTATCCGCAGAAAACCTTTGTCGAGATCAGTTTTGGTTTTGAAAATTTAAATAAACAGCCGGTCCGGCTTCGTCAGGTTAAAGTGATTGATTGTGACCGGTTTATGGCAGGCTGTGACAGGAGTTCCCTGCAACTGCTCAATGGTGATAGCGGTGCTAGAAAAACGATAGTTGTTAAAGCTCGTGACATGGTCGCGGAAAACAATATTCTCTGTTTCTTTTCCGATCAGAAGATGCCGCGTTCACTGGTTGCAGGGGGGCTGACCTATGCTGATTTCCGCAAATATGCCAAGGTCAACCAAGAAGCTCTTTCTGTGTATGCACAAGATCCGGTTGGAAAAAGGGTTGATCCCGGGCAGACTTATAAATCTGCCGACCGGTTCTATCTCGATGGAGTTACCGATAATCCATTTGAAGCGCTGGAAGCATACGCAGAAACTACAGAAGAAGCGCGTGGTATCGATCTTAATTACTATACATTTCCGTCGACCTGCATGTGGTTTTTGTCGGTGACTCATTTCGGTGCCGATGCCGGTGCGACCAACTCTTCTGCTGGCGCGGTGGCTGAGATGCAGCACATTGTTGAGAGCCAGTTTCTAAAGTATTCACCTGTCGCAGTCAGGCTTGTTCCTGACTGTTATGAACAGAACAGCGAGCAGGGCTGGTGGGACGATAAACACTGGCAGATGCATGGACGTAAGGAACGTTGCGTTGTAGAGCGTCATTATGAAAAACCATATGAGACCACGAAGAAATGGGCAACTCAGGTTCAGAAAATGGGTGGTATTCCGCTGACTTATTTCCAGCCGGGCATTCGTAGTGAGGATTACGCCAGCGCCTTTCCCGGTCACATGCTCTATAATCAATCCAACAAATATATTAAGAAAAATGGCAAGATTGTTGCCGATCCTCATTGGGTGATGGGCGACAGGGGTATCCCGGATATCCTAAACCCAGGAAAATGGCATGCCGGTTACGGCAAGCTTTTCCAGGAGAACTATGATTATACCGATCCCGATTTTCTAAAGCATTGGACCGAGGTGAATCAGAACCTGAAAGACGGCGGAGTGCAGGGCGTCTTTTATGATTACCCCGACCGCGCTTTTGCGGCACGTGGCGGTTTTGAAGACCGTTACGCAACCGCGACACATGCTTACCGGAGTGTATTTCGAGTTGCACGCCAACAGCAGGGCAAAAATGCCTATCTGCAGGAACGGATCGGACCGGGTTCGGATGCAACTTTGGATTTTGTCAGTTCAGTCAGGACAGCCGGTGATAATAATACAATCAATCCGAGACAGATCAACCAGGCGGCCATGCGCTGGTATAAAAACCGACGGCTGACCAGCTATGATATGGACGGAAAGGCCCTGCTTAAATCCGGTCATGGCAAGAATATACATAACATTGAAGCAGCTGAGCGCTGCGCAATTCTGACGCTTAGCTATGCAGTTAGCGGCCGACTTTTGTTGACGGAAAGCTTCAGGCTCTTTTCGGATGAGGTCCTGCATGATCTGAGTCGCATCTATCCTTTCCATGCAACGCCTCTTTCGGCTCGTCCGCTCGATGCATTTATTCGTAGTCAGCCGACAGTATTCGATTTTCCAATATCAGCAAGCTGGCACCAGCTTGTTCTTTATAACGACTCTAAGAGTGATAGAGAGTTCGAGATTCCCATAAGCGGCGATACTGCTTCCGGGGCAATGGGATTAGATGCCGAGCGGCAGTACTACATCTACGATTTCTGGAATGATCGTTTTGTTGGTAAAGTTTTTGGGAATGCGTCCATCAAGCAACTGGTTTCTGACGGTGAGGCGCGGATGCTGTCGGTTCATGCAGTCGAAAATAGACCGCAGTGGATATCGACTGACCGTCATATCATGCAGGGTTACGTGGATCTGGTCAAAAAACCCGAATGGAACACGGACAATAATACCCTATCGGGCACATCCTCTTTAATTGGAGGAGAACTCTACCGCATCACGCTGGCTCTAAACGGATATACTCCCGAAAGAGTCATTCTTAAAGGTGGCGCAGGGGAGATTAAAATTCGATCTGACAATAAGAACCTGGCAGATCTTATCCTGAAGGTAAAAGAGAGCCAGAAGTTGTCCTGGAAAATGGTTTACGCTAAGAAAGCTCATTACGATCCCGTTATAAAGAATATCGAAGGCTGGACTGTCAGTGTAGACCCGAAATTGCTGGAAGGCGAGCACGCTGAGGCAGGGGGGAAGGCTCTGAAGATGCTCGCCAATCACCTGCAACGCATCGTGATCCTTATGCCGGAAAAGCAACTCGAAAATATGCGGAAAGTGGGGATCTGGGTCGAGTACAAGCATGAACTCAAAGGAAAAGCTTACCATCCCGACGTCGGTTGGCTGACCGCGCGAGGTTACGATGCCCGGTTGGCGAAAAAAGTCCACGTGGCCCGGGCGGCATCGCTTGTGGATCGACACCAAATGATCAAACAGCCCGCTGTCATTCTGCACGAGCTGGCCCATGCTTACCACCACCAGATTCTAGGCTTCGATGAATCGCGTATCAAAGCGGCCTATGACAAGGCGATGAAGGCTGGCCTCTACGACAATGTGTTGCTCTACACAGGCAAGAAGGTCCGGGCATATGCAGCGACAAACCACAAGGAATACTTCGCCGAAGGAACCGAGGCCTACTTCTATCACAACGACTTCTACCCGTTTGTACGAGCCGAGCTCAAGCAGCACGATCCCGTGTTGCATGATCTGCTCGAAGATATATGGGGTCCGATGGAGTGACATGGCTCCACCCACAATGAGCCTGGCGCGGCAGAGTCGCAGCAGGCTGAGTTAAGAAGTTCTAAAGTGCGAGAGTTCTAAAGTTCTAGAGTGCGTCCATTCGACAAGCTACTTCGGCAAGCTCAGTACAGGTCAGGGCAGGAGAGTTTTATAGATGGCGCTTCCATCTTCATTTTATTACGCCGTGACAAACCGCGCAGTCAGTTATAAAAAAGTACAGAGGGGAGCGAAAAACCTGGGAGCGCTGAGCCCCAGCTCGGCATGGAGCGAAGCGGCTCTCCTTGGATATTGGGAGTTCCGTGTTGGTTATTGGATATTCAATTTATAAGCAACGAATTATTCCGGTTAAAAACAATAGTTTCATAGATGATAATAAAAAGGAGATGATATGTCTGATATAAAAAGAGTCATTAAGAACGGTAGGATGGTTTTGGGTATGCTGATGTTGTTGCTGCAAAGCACATTGGTGTGGTCTGCCAAGACCCCGGAATACTACACTGATCCGCAGATCTATGGCAATCGTCCCAAACCCAACCAGGAGTATGATTTAGGACCGATCGGGGCATCCGGTATTATGGCGCGTATCTATAAAGGTGTGGCGGTTACAGTGGAAGAGACGCGGCCCAACACACCGGCCCATGGCAAGTTTAACAAGGGCGATATTATTGTGGGTGTCAACGGAGTGCTGCTTAAAGGCAGGAATCCCCCGGTTACACTGGGTACAGCCCTGACGGAGGCCGAGGCAGCAGACGGTGTCCTGAACTTTGAGGTCAAACCCGGCAAAGACGCTGCGGTCAAAAAGGTTACCATTAAGATCCCTATACTGGGCGGCTATAGCAAGACCTTCCCCGTAAACTGCGTGAAATCGCAGAAGATCATCAAGCAGGCTGCCGAATTTTATTCAGGCAGGGACAGATTGAAAGGTGAAAATTTAACCAAGGCTCTTGCGTGTCTGTTCCTTCTCTCAACCGGAGATGACAAGTACGTGCCATGTGTGAAGGAATACATTTCCCGGTTGAGGAGAGGCGATCATACCTGGTTTAATGGCTACAATGGGGTTGCTGTTGCCGAGTACTACCTGCGCACGGGTGACAAGTCAGTGTTGCCGCTTCTACAGTACTATTGTGATAATGCCAGAGACCGCCAGGCGTATGGCATCGGTTGGAACCATTGGGGATATGGGGTTAATCCCGGTTATGAGGCCGGTGGTGGTATGCAGCATGCTGCTGGTAACCAGGTCTTGCTCACGTTGGTGTTGGGCAAGATGTGCGGTGTCAATGTGGATAACAAGACATTGCTGGGTGCTCTCAGACACTGGTACCGCTTTGTCGGCCATGGCGCAATTCCCATTGCTGATCAACGCTACTGGCATATCTTTCGATCCGCCGGCCGAGACGGGGCCACTGCTGCTGTGATGCAGATTGCCTCCCGTGCAAAGGGGGATGCCTCTATCTACAAGCAGGCCCATGAATACCTCTCTATGTCTGCCCTCACCAGCTGGCCATCGAGGGCGTATAACTGGGAGGTCATCTGGCACAGCATCTCCGGCGCAAATATGCTCGAATACAACCCGGATCTGTATCACCAGACGCAACAGCGCTTTCGTTGGATGTATGATCTGCACCGGCAGGCTTCGGGGGCCTTTTATGGTCATGAGGATCACCGTTCCCTGACTGGTACTGATGCCGGCATTTCGCTGGCCTTAGCCTATACTGCGCCACTCAAGAACCTGGCCATACAGGGTGCTCCGCGATCAAAGTATGCCAAAGACTTTACACTGCCCGAGCATCTCTGGGGAACCGAGGCCGATCGGGTCTTTCTTACAAGCAAGCATCATAAGGATTTCTACAAGTACGGCAAAGAAGAAGAGATCCATATTCCGTTCTGGCAGTTACCCGTCAGGCTTCAGTATAGCCCACAGGATGTCAAAGGGCTTGCACTCAATACGATGCTTAAGAATGTACGTCATGCACGCTGTGCTGTTCGTATGGGTGCAGCCAAAGCCCTGTGTATGAACAAACAATTCGGCGAACTGGAAAAGCTACTGCAAGATCCTGATCCACGTCTGCGCCGGGCCGCATTGGATGGTATCAACGATAACCGCCCGTGGTTCACCGGTCCCGTAGTGGGCAAATACGCACTCAAGGCTGAAGAGTATACGCCCGCCATGAGCGAGGCGATCACAAAGAGCATGAGTGATCCCAAGGAGGCGTGGTTCGTGAAAGATGCTGCGCTGCAAGCACTAAACCATGCCCCGATAGAGGTGATCAAGAAAAATATAGCCAATATCCTGCCATGGACAACCCATGAGGAGTGGTGGCTGCGTGAATCGGCCTTCATGGCACTAATGGGTCTGCAAAAGAACGAAAAGCTGTTTCTTAAATACTTGCCGACCTTAAACGATATGATTACCAATGAGTATCGCCATAACCCGCGTATCCATATGATCCAATGCTTCAATGACGCATTGGCAAAGAGGAAGAACGACAGCTTGGTGGGGAGATTGATTGTGTCCGGTTTTGCACAGGCCGCCATGGAGAGCAAGGTTCTGCCGGATGTAGGCAGGAACCCACGTTCAAAAGAGGGAAAGGACAACATCATTCAAGTGACCCTGGCATCTATCAAGAATGCGCCAGAGGCCTCAGCCGATCTTGCAGAAGCACTCACCAATGGAGGTCGATTGGAGACCTTTGATACCCCCAACCTGATCAAGATAGTGAAAGCCGCAGACGGGAAGATTCATGACCGATTTATTGGGTTGTATCCCGCGCTTGAAAAGCTGGCTCCGCCGCAGAAAAAGCGCCTGACCGACCTCCTCTTTAATGACTTTCGTCCGGAGTTGATCAAACGCCTCGCGACGGTCGACAAGCAGAGCGAAAGCAAGTTGATCGATATGATTGTCGAGCTGACCATGCTGAAGAAACAGATTGCGGGCTGGCAGTCCATAGGTGCACCCAAACCAACAGAACGCATCTGGCGCCATCGCTCCTTTGATTCGTTGACCGCAAAGGACAAGCGGCATCCACGCGATTGGGAACGCTGGCGCACTGCTACGCCGCCAGCAGGCATGGACAAGTGGTATCTGCCGACGTTTGATGACAGTCAGTGGAAAAGCGGAGCCACCCCGATCGGCGTGGGTGAGTTCATAGCGGCTGGGCATGGTCGGGGCTGGGTGGCCAATCCCAACCACTTCATCAAAAACAATTCGGCGTGGGGTGACGGAGAATTTCTGCTGGCCCGGACCAGCTTTACCGTGGCTGATACCGATCTCGATTATGACTACTATCGTATCAGGCTATTGTCGTTTAAGGGATATACGGTCTATCTGAATGGGAAGAAGATTACAACGTGGACCTGGTCTGCCCATTACCCTGAGTATCGTCAGTTCATGCTGAAGGATTTTGGAGGCAAGCTGAAGAAGGGCACCAATACATTGGCGGTCTACTGTCTGGCCGGGTATGCAAAGGACAAGAAGACAGAGGAGTACCACCCAATCGCTCAGATGGATCTCTTTATCGAAGGTTTGAAGAAGAGCGATTTGACGGAAAACAGCCGCCCTGAAAACGTAGCGCCCTTGCTGGATTTAAAAGCACCGTGGGCGGATCCCTCCTACCGGAAAGACATTCCGGCTACCATTGCCGAGTCACGTCCGGTATCGACGGGATGGAAGCTATGGATGAAGCATCACGAAAACCGTAAGAAATGGGTTGCCGACCGCAAGGTCGATCTGTTGATGGTGGGCGATTCGATTGTATTTAGGTGGGGACGTAACGGGGCGAGGGTCTGGGACGAATACTACGCCAAACGCAACGGCTGTAATATTGGTTCCAGTGGCGACCGTATTCAGCACATGTTGTGGCATTTTCAGAACGGCGGTCTTGACGGACTGAAAGGTAAAAATCCAAAGCTGGTTCTTGTAATGATCGGTACCAACAACAGGGGAAAACCTGAGAACAAAGGAACAGACACTGCATATGGAATTCTGGCAATTCTCAAGGAAATTCGCATGCGGCTTCCGGAATCGAAGATACTGCTGATGGGGCTTTTTCCGCGGGGTCGGATACCGACAGACAGAGGGAGGATGCGCAACGAAGAGATCAATAAGATCATTCGCACTTATGCCGACAATGAAATCGTCCACTGGCTGGATATAGGACACGTCTTTCTTGATGAAAAGGGTGGGCTGATCAAGGAGTTAATGCCCGACGGCCTGCATCCTGGCGAAAAGGGATTCCATGCATGGGCAGAAGCCATGGAGCCTACGATCAAGAAATTACTGAATGAGTAACATGCAGATACTGTCATGGGCAGTGGTAAAGGCTGACGGCTTAAATAAGGGCTTCGAAGATTTGATTGAAAATGTCAAAAGCCGTCCATTTTGTCGACAATAATGGATAAATCCGCCGAAGGTTGTGGAGTGCGGCAATCTGGTTTTGAGGTATAAAATTAGAGGTGAAACATAAATAGTCATTGCTGCGTTATATTTTGATCGCGACTGCCGAAGGCAGAAGCTGGCGCGAAGCGACAGCAAATGCTTTGATTTTCAACAAAAGCTGTAGGGCGGGGGCCGTGACCCCGCCACGTTGATTTTGTTCAGTTTTCGCATGTTTGTCTTGCCTTTCGAGTAAGGGCCTAAAGCAACAATAACTGTCACACAAATTAACAAAGAATGTGATATAATCCCCTGCATTGTTTCTTTGGGAAGCAAGTTTGATAGAGTGAAGAAGTTTAATAGAGAATGATTTAAATAATAAGGGAGAGAATATGAAATGTTTAGTGAAAGGTTTCAGAGCAGACCGTAATTTGGTCAAGGGTATTATAGTGGCGGCAGCTCTGGTTTTCAGCGTATCGGCTGTTTTTGCATCAACGCGCTCTTTAATGTTGGTGCCACTTACAGATGAGCCATCCTGGCGTGAGTTCGCATTTCTGGCGGCAATACCGGCTGCGACTGTTGCTAATGACGGAGCTCCTGCGCTGATAGCACTCGACGAATCCGGTCTGATTACTCCGGAGATTAAGGACTATCGCCAGCGTTACCGTCCTGAAGCGGTGTGCTACCTTGGCAGCCCTGCTGGCGGCCAGGTTCCGGCAGGAGGGCGATACGAATTATTGAACGTGGCTTCAGGTGATGAGGCCGCCTGTACGCTGAGCCGTAAATTCTGGAGCACCACCCAGACGGCGGTTGTATGCGCTGATGATGACTACGAAGCGGCCTTGGTTGCATCGGCCCTGGCCGCAAGATTGCGCTCACCGTTGTTGTTCGTTAATTCGGGTAATCTCTCGAAGCAGGCACTCAAGGAGATCAAGCGCTTGAAGGTACGGAGAGTTATTGCGGTCGGGAAATCTGTTGCTGGATTGCAATCGGTGAAGCAACTTAAAGCGCAGGTTGTCGAACTTGGAGATGTGCATGCAGTTCTGGCATGGGTGCGCACAGAGGGGCTTCCGGTCAGCTATATTGCCGCTCTTAATCCGGCCGACCTGACCGCATCTGTGATAAAGAAACTCTCGCTCTCAGGGGCACTTCTGGCTGCTGGACGCGAAGGATTGGTGATTCCCTTAACTTATGAAACACGCTGGAAGATACCTTTCAGCGGTGTGGCGGTCGATGGAGCGCATTCCGTTGGAGCATCAAAAAAAGGTGAGAAAGCCAATAAAGGCAGCATTGCCTTTGAGGACGGAGCCAAGCACGGTTTTATTGTTACCGGTAATGAAAAGAAACAGGCGATGCGGGTCAAAATAGATCTTAAAGGTGACGGTGTTTACAGCCCTCCCTTAAATACCGGTGATACCATTGAACTTGATGGAAGAGAGTATGTTATTACGCTTGGAGAAAAGAACGGTATCGGCAAGGCCGACCTGCGTCTGAGTTGGCCAACGGCAAAGCAACTTTGTGGTGATTTGAAAAAGTGCTATCAGTTAATGGAGCGACCTCCTGAGTATCTCTGCCTTGTCGGTTTTCCTGATGCAATTCCTCAGGCTCTCATCCGTAAAAAGCCACTCTCCAAGGACCTCACATCGGATTCAATCTTTGCAAATGCAGATGAGGATGATTTTGCCGAAATTGGCGTTTCCCGGGTAGTTGCTGAAAACGTTTCCTTTGCAACGCTCTATGCCAGCCGCGTTCTTACCTACAGCTCTTTACTTGATCCGAAGTGGCAGAACCGGGCATGCCAGGGAGACTGGGAGAATACATACGCTGAGTTATTAGAAAATGTCGGGTTCGATGCATCTTATTGGCATACGAAGAAGAATTTAAAGTGGATAGTTGCCCCGGTAGATGGAAAAAAAGGTAAGCGGGAGAAGAGCTTTGATCAGAGTTCGCCTATGGCGCATTGTGCCGCTATTACGCATATGAACCATTCATGGTGGCATGCATTAGGAACTACCTTTGCATGGGATGCCACAGTTCTGCTGGCTCCGGTTGTTGTTGAGAGTGGCGGGTGTCTGACGGCTGCACTGGATCGCGAAGCTGATTACCGGAGTGTAATCGCCCGTCTTTTCAGGCAGGGGGCTGTCTCATTTTCCGGTAATTCGAGAGAGGGGATC
>Ga0307990_1001617_pt1 | contig 18767 bp, 13 predicted proteins | sample EllFjometagen129_FD_203168 | JGI IMG/M metagenome (GOLD analysis project Ga0307990, IMG submission 203168) | Marine microbial communities from Ellis Fjord, Antarctic Ocean - #129 | ecosystem: Environmental > Aquatic > Marine > Unclassified | place: Southern Ocean | collected 2014-10-08
TCTCAGTGTTCTCCCTTAGTGTCATGCATGGCACGCCCAGGATTGTCGTCTCTTCCTGGATTCCGCCTGAGTCTGTCATTATCAAAGCTGCATTACTTGTAAGCTTTAGAAAATCAAGATAACCTACCGGATCCAGCAATATCATGTTATCCATCGCATCTACGCGACCTCCCAGATCGGTACCTTTGATATTGTTCCTTGTCCTTGGATGGATTGGGAAGACAAGCTTTAAATCTTTTTCAATCACTTCAAAGGCTGAGATGATATTTTCGAGATTCACCATATCATCAACATTACTCGGCCTGTGAAGAGTTATTACAGCATAGCCCCCTTCTTCAAGCCCCATGTCAGAGAGAATAGTTGACTTATCTGCTTTTTCTTTATTAGCTAACAAAGTATCGATCATAACATTGCCCACAAAGTGAACTCTTTCATCATCGACGCCCTCATTCTTTAGATTGTCAATGCCCGACTGCTCTGTTATAAAGAGCAGGTCGCTTATACTGTCTGTCAGAACGCGATTGATCTCTTCCGGCATTTTACGATCAAAACTACGCAGGCCAGCTTCGACATGAATGAGCTTTACACCCAACTTCACCGCAACAAGCCCACAGGCGATAGTACTGTTGACATCACCGACAACGAGAACATAGTCTGGATTGAAGTCATTTACAACCGGCTCGAAACGTTTCATCACCTCGGCTGTCTGAACGGCGTGGCTGCCTGAACCCACCTCCAGATTAATATCTGGTTTTGGAATATTGAGTTCATCAAAGAATAAGTGGCTCATCTTCTTATCATAGTGCTGGCCGGTATGGACAAGCAAAGTTTCAAAATCCCCGCTATCATTAAACACACGCATGATAGGGGCAATCTTCATAAAGTTAGGTCTTGCGCCACATACACAAACAATCTTGATCATATCAACTCCAAATGCAACTAAAGCAAAGTTTATGGTTATAATAACGATTAAAGCAAAATAGGGTAAGGTGAAAAGCAGTAATTACACTTGCCTATCAGGCCTACCTGTAACATCTATGTAAAATGTTTCGGAAACTACCAACGTTTCTATTGAAAGTATTGACTGTACTGATATTACTGCCCATCCAACCAGAACCAACGTGAAAACAATTCCATATAGCGTTTACAAGCGGGTTTAAGTGAGTACTGTGTCTCTGCTAGGCGGCGGGCCTCTGACTGATGATCCGCTAGTAGTTTTGGTTGGTCATAGTAACTGCGAATCGTTTCGGCCAGCTTTTCAGGGTTTTGCGAGGGGACGTGCGTACCACATTTATGCTCAGAAACCAGTTCAGCCAGTTCTGTTTCTTGACCAGTAACAGCCAATATTGCCGCACCTGCTGCTAAAGCATAGAATACCTTTGAAGGTACTGATACACCTCCAAAATTTTCGTCCAAACTTACAATACAACAATCGCTGGCAGCTAATGAATATGGCAGCGTATCCCATGGCTGAAAAACCAATAATGTAAGATTCTTAAGTTGTTTGCTGGCAACCATCGAACTAACCTCTTCTTGCTGCGTACCGCCGCCAATCAGCATAAAATGAATATCGGGCAAATCCTGTAACAACTCAGCAGCCCGTATGATCGATTCAATGCCATGTGTCTTACCGAATGCACCGCTGTAGGTAACTACCATCTTGCCTACCAAGCCATGCTTTTTCGCGAACTGATTTTCTTCCTTCGGCATGGGCTTAATAAAATCTGTATCGGCCCAATTGGGAATAATGTCAATTGTAACATTATCTCCCGGGCTAAGATGTCCCGCGAGAGTATCGCCCATATTCTTTCCAATGGTAATAACGCCTTCTGCATGAACCATTGCGTTACGGCTTAGGCGACGCCAAAGACGTGACACAAATCCACCAGGGGTTATCATACCCATACTTTCAGCAACATCGGGGTAAATGTCGTATACCAGAAGTGCATACCGCAATCCGAAAATCCGCTTTAGCCATGGCGCCAACAGTAAAGTCCACGGGGGATTTGTGGATATCAAGGCAGGAGCCGATGTGAACGCCAGTCGCCATGCTGCCTGCAGGGTAAACATCCCCCACGTCAGTAGTCGACGCCATGCCGGATGTTTTTTTAATTTCACTGCCTTTGACAAGCCGTATGGGACTGGTTGATCCTTCGGAATATCCGCCCAGCCGGTTATCGCTTTGCACGAGACTCCACGATTAGACAAGTCGCCCAGAAGCTGACACATCAAAGGGCCGAACACCTGGTTGGAAACAATAAGTCTGCGTTTATTTGTTTTCTGCTCTACCATAGTTAACTGCTATAGTCTAGTGTTTTAATACTGCTGGATTGTTAAATCAAGGGTTACACCAAAATCTGTTTTTCTATCACCATCCAGCTTTGTCTTGTAAATCCTATCATGAAAGCATAGTAACAAGTGACAGGTTAAAAGGTTAAAGGTTCTTTTTCGTGAGTAGTAATCACAGCCAGCTATGCCGGCCTATTGGTTATTGGTTATGTCTATGTCCAGGGTGTTTGGGGGTGGGACGTTTCCGCCCTGCCGGGTTTTCTGGAGACGTTCCAGCTCGTGCATTGCCTTGAACAGGCCGGACTGGATCTGTGTTTCGTATCGGGTTAATTTGCTGAGCACATTGTTTGCTATAACATCGGCGGTGACTGCATGTCCGAGGTTTGGCTGGTCCTCTTCGGCGGCGCGGGCTTCAAGGCTGAGCAGGTATTCGATGTCTTTGTCAATTTCGAGGGCTTGCTCGTCGCTCAGGTATTCAGTGCCTGCGAATTCCTGACGAACGAACTGCAGAAAACGCCTCTCGCCCGGGACATAGAAAGTGTTGGGATTTTCCCTGAGACACTTGATAGAAGCACCAATATCCGAGAGAGCTGAAGCGACCTTAGATTCGTATTTACACTTCAGGGACTCCTCAAATATCTGCTTAATCAGAAGGCAAGTCTCGACCCGGACATTTTTCTGCGTGGGAGAATCGGCAGGCAATGTTAATAACAAGGAGGCCGGTGTCTCGCTGCTTTGTTCGGCTTTGATATCCTTACGCAGGTTGTCGAATACCTGAGCCTCGATGGTTTCGGTGCGGCGAAGACGCCACAGGCAGACGGCGACGCGATCTACAAGCGATGCCTCGATGGGACCGGATGGCGAGTAATGGTCAATGATAAGCTGGCGAAAATCGTCAAACTCTGCCTGGGACTCGCCATCGATGACAACCTGACGGGAACGCAAGCCGTGTTTGACAGCGTTCACCGAAGAAAAAGACTTACCAAGCTCTGTACGCAGACCGGTGGATTTCAAGGTATTCTTGCGGTTGGCTATTATTTGTTTTTTAGAGGTCATAAAGAACCATAGTTAAAAAGTTAAAAGTGCGAAAGTTAAAAGTTATAACAGCATAGTTAAAAGTTAAAGGTGCAAACGTGCGAAAGTTAAAAGTACAAAGGTTAAAAGTTAAAAGTTATAACTGCGTAGTTACAGGTTTCAAGTCAAAGGCTTATGCGTTTTTTCGCCCTGTCTGCCTGGACTCCGTCCCCGTGAGGCGCGGCCATCTGGGCTTGCTTCGTCTTGATTTTGTAGACAGTAGTGCTTTTTCCTTTGTAAAATTCTGGATTCAGCGCCTGCTTAATTAGTCAGTCGCAAGGCCATCGAAACAGCTAATGCCGAAGCATTAGCGATGCAGACGAACACAGCGAATGGCTGATTTTAGCAAGCTGACCCTGGATTTTATCACAGAAACAGTACTATAATATCTTGCCTGAGATTCTGGATACGTTTTTGGTACGTGTGGAATGGATTGGTGTTCGAGTTCAGATTCCAATTCTTTCCAAAATCGTCTTTTAGCTGCCAGTTTCCATTTTCAAGCCAAACTAAGCTTTCAAATCGGTGGGCACGGCCCACCCTACGCCCTTATTTCGGTCTTTTTTGGGAGCGACTGTTGTAAGAAATGGTGCCTACTGGCAGTGTATTGCGACCCTGCATGTCTGCCATAAGTGCGGCAATTCTAACACACCGTCACAACCAGGCCCTGGTTGTTTACGTTAAAATCGAAAAATCTGCTTCTGTCGTTTGGCGGGTCTGCGTTTAGTTTATTCCGAATCTGCATGGCATCTTCCGGTGACTTACAGACCATAAACATAAACCCGCCGCCACCGGCGCCCAATAGCTTGGCCCCATAAACATGCGGCTCTATACGCACAAACAGCTTTTCGACCTCATCGTTCGTCGAGTTCGGGTCAAGCTGCTTGTTCAGCTGCCAAGCGCGGTCGACCAACCGACCAAAGGCCGGCATATCCTTACGCGACAGCGTCTCGGCAACGCGAGCGGTAAGGCCCTTAATCTTGGTCAAAGTTGCCATGCACCCGCGGTTTCGATTAAGATATCGCCCGACAACCTGCTCAAGAATATTTTTGGCCAGGCGGGTAATGCCGGTATAATATAGTAAGGTTGTTCCGCCATTGGTTGACGGATCCATAATATCGGACGGCAAATAATGAATCCGCGGATCGGGCACAAGTCCCGCGTCGGCGTATACGATCTTGACACCGCCGAGAACGCCGCCAACCTGATCCTGCCAACCGCCGCCGGTTGTCAGTGCCTGCTCCAACTGAAGCACCTTGTTAAACAAATCGGTAGGTGTTAGCTCGCGACCCATCGCCCGATAAATAACCGCCACGATAACGGCACCGAGAATACTTGATGTTCCCAGACCGCTGCCCTTAGGGATTGCGGCAAGGGTAGTGATCTCTATTCCGCCGCCGAAAGTCTCAAGCATCTTCTCTAATGTAATGCCTTTTGGCCAGTCGGCGATCTCGGGCGAAAAGCCTGACAATGCAAGTGCCGCCTTAACAAGCCCGTATTTACTGGTCGGCTCACTATAGTCGAGCAGTTCGTTAATATCCGCAATCTTGATCCTTGTACCGAGGTCGATCGAACCGATCGTAATTACCGGCTCATCGGTCACCCGCAAATATGCCTGCAAGGGCGATTGTCCGTTAAGATCGATAGCGGTATTAACGACACATCCGCCGTATTCCAGCGAGTATGGCGGGGTATCCGTCCAGCCGCCGCCGGTGTCGAACCTGACGGGGCTGCGTCCCCAGACGATCTCATCGCTTCGAAGTTTGCTAACCGGCGGGTTCACTTTATCGCTACCGCTAAAGATGATCGATTTGCCTAAAAAATCGAACGCAAGGCTTCGTGCCTTTGCAGCCCAGTCATTAACGGTCATACCGGAATTGACATGCAGGCCCAGCGAATCGAGCCAGTCGTTTTCGGCATCGCTTAGATTCTTGTTCAGACCGTCCAGTGCTGCCGGCATTGTGACGGCCGTATCTTCATTGATATCTTCAAGAACCGTACCAAGCGTGTGTATGATACGCGGGAAAACCAGGGTGCCCAGGCCGTTGCCATTATCATAATTCCATTTTGCTTCGGAAATAAGAGCGGCGATCCAGGCGGTTCTGTCGGCAGAGCCGGTCAGGACATCGGTCAGAATGCACGTTAGTTCTTCCGCGGAAAATTCACTGTCGGAACGGAATATTTTTCGGAGGAAGTTTTTTATCTGCTCGGCGCGGATCGCCAGACGATTCTTAAAGAACAGTTGCGGATCAGTCAGCCGGGCTATCTCGGCAACGCTAAAACGCTTAGCCTCTTTCCAACTTTTAATCTGCTCGCTCGTCGCACTAGCCGGATCATACATCCATAGCCAGTCCGTATATTTGTCTGCTGCCGATACAGCCGGGAAAACTCGCCCGTCCCAGAGCGACCTTTGGTCGTCGGAAATAGAACTGTCCCATACTTCATCGGCGGTTGCACCGACAGCATCGAGCCATTGCATAACAGGTATGTTGCAGAAGGTCGCCTTCTGCTTAAGCGTATCTTTGAAAGTATCACCCACTCCATAACACCGAACAAACCAAGTTTCACTACCATCGGAAAGATTGCCCGCGATAACATCAAGACATCTGCCTGCGGCAAGTTCCAGGGGCTTATCAATATCGACGCCAATTACGACATTTTCGCCGGCAAGCGTAACTGGCGAACCGATCCGGCAACCCTCTACCCACGATCTGGAACCAGTAAGCTGTCCGTCGGCGTATATGTCGTTATTTATATCAAGACAGGAATGCAGCTTCGATGCCCCCCTGTCCTGCTGGATCAATGCCGTCCCGCTGCGAATGATATTGGCAGTCGTTCCAAAATCGATGAAGTCGCAATGACGCAGCAGCTCAAGATTAAAATCGATATCGCCGAGTCCCTGCAAAAGCCTGCCCAGCAAAACGTCGTCCCACGTCGACCCGCTTGACCGCGACATCTTAATATGATGCGACGAAGAAACTTCGCTGCCCATCCCGCAACATAATTCACGGTAGAAATCCAAACCGCAGTCCATAACCGCCTGACCCATCTCTCCGGAAAGTTCGAGTTTGCCGGCGGCGGCGCTAAGACCGAATATCTCCAACAGACGCACAGCTGTATCGGCATCGAAATTCATCACGCCGATGTCGAGTATCGACTGGCCGTAACGGTCGGTTGCGCCCATGGCCTGCTGCTGATCGGGAGTTGGTTTCTGCAAAAACTTTTTAACGCGGCCTTTGCTGTCGACGCCGCAAAATACGCCATGATTGGCAGCTTGCGCCGGCGGTGCATAACAGCCCAGACCGGTAAGTCCGCACTTGTCGAATTTCACACGCCCCGGATCGAACCGCAGCATAACGTCACCAGAGGTTATTACCACCTGGCCGGTACCGGCAGGCGGCGCGGGAAGCGCAAGGTAGGTTGGAAGTTGACGGTCGAAGAGCGTCATCGGAAGACAACTGTCGGATTCGCCCGGAACCGGAACGAATATTTTGCCGCAGGGACCGTAAGCAGGCAGACGTTTGGAATCGCCGCCGGCATGGATGATCAGTATTCGCTGATCGCTAAGCACCTGCCGCAAGTTACTCATATCAGCGGCACCGTCGCCCATCTCCTGCTGCAATACCTCCATGAGACAAAACAGCGTACTGCCGCCGGAGCCTACGCGCTTACCGCCCGGATCGGCAACGACCAGTACATTCTCAACATCGCCAAGAAGACCAAGCTTGGCCCGCAAATCAAGCTGAGCCTGATACCCCGCTGCCTGCTCATCGTTAGAGGCAGTTATTATAAGATAGTTCCACATTTTTCCAGTTCCAGGTTAATTGGTTACAAGTGACAAGTATGAAGGTGACAAGTTAAAAGTTTTATTTGTTTGCGATACTCAGCCATAAAGCACGATACCTTCTTCCATGATAATATCGGTAAATTTGGATGGCACGGAAAGATCAACAATATCAACCGGTTTGGTAAGAGCTATCATAAGCTCGCCGCAGTACCTATAGTAATCTTTTGAAGCGACTCCATCAATAGCAAGGTCTATATCATTAGCTTGTCGCTGCGGATCCAGAGATGATCCGAACAAAACAACTTTCCGCGCATTATATTTACTGGAAAGCTGCTTGATAGTCTCAATGTCATTTTGCGATACCATAGCATTGACTCCTATTGTAAAACTATATACCTGTGTATGCTACACCCAAAAGCAAGAGTTCTATTTGGCATAAATAACCTTTCCATCGGTCAATATATCTACTTTATAGAAATGGTCTTGCTTACTCAAACAATATCTTATTACTAATTACGGCTTGTTCTGTCACCTATTCCCTGCATTAGGGATTGTACGCATATATCTTCGTCGATGTCTTCCCAATGCAGTCCTGTTCCGCCGCCGCTAATAGTATAATTTTTTCTCTGCTTAACCTTTGCCTTTAACAATCGAGGGAAATAGGCCAGCGGCACACCAAGTTTTCGCCCATCTGCCAATTCGATCCACATACTATCCTGATCGAAACTAATTTTTGTAGCAACTGGTTCAGTTATTAAAGTATTCATTCCAGAACTCCCTGATTAATTCTCTGTGTTCACCTACAATTTTGGTAAGTTTTGTTAACTCCGAAGGATTCATCCCATAGCTTTGTGCAACCGAGACTTCAGGATCTACCCAAAACTTCGCAATATTTTCGCCTTTAATTACATGTATATGTAAAGGTTCAAGAGGGTCACCTTCGTTTGAGTAAAAGAAAAAACGATAACCTCGATATCGAAATACTGTGGGCATATTATTATTCCCATATTTAAATCACTTGCCAACTCACCAACTTTACGCCTTAACGATTTTCTTCCGGCCTTTTTTAACATCTGCTGTTGCGTTTCTGGTATCTATCACAAGCTGCGAATTTTCTACAATCCATTTATAGTCGTAATCACTGTGATCGGTAGCTATCAGTGCCACATCATAGGTCTTCAACATTTTCGCAGTAAGGTTCTTGCTCTTCATCTGCAAGTCGTAATCACGCTGCTTATGCGTCTGCGGAATATACGGATCGTTGTAGTCAACCTTTGCGCCCTTTTCTTTCAGCAGTTCGATAAGTTCCAGCGACGGCGATTCACGCACATCGTCAATATCCTTTTTGTAAGCCAGACCAAGCACAAGAACCTTAGAACCCTTAAGACTTTTCTTCTTATCGTTAAGAGCGTCCATCGTTCTCGTAACAACGTAATGCGGCATCTCGGTATTGATCTCACCGGCAAGCTCGATAAAGCGAGTCGCCATCCCGTACTGCCGGGCCTTCCACGTAAGATAGAAGGGGTCAATAGGAATGCAGTGTCCGCCGAGACCTGGTCCCGGGTAGAACGCCTTAAACCCGAACGGTTTAGTGCTAGCCGCCCGGATAACTTCCCACACGTCGATGCCCATCCGGTCGAACAATTGTTTCAGCTCGTTGACCATCGCAATGTTTACACAGCGGTAAGTGTTCTCGATGATCTTTGCCGCTTCTGCGATCTCACAGGAATCCACCGGCACTAGTGTATCGATAGCACAACTGTAAACGTCGAGGGCCATGTCGAGACTTGATTTATCCAAACCGCCGACAACTTTCGGTATCGTCGAAGTTCTAAAGTCCTTATTGCCCGGATCCTCACGCTCCGGCGAGTACGCCATATAAAAATCCTTACCTGCCTTTAGCCCCGACGACTCAAGTATCGGCAGCATCAGTTCGCGGGTTGTGCCCGGATACGTCGTGCTTTCCAAAACGACAAGTTGACCCTTACGCAGATATTTTGCGATTGTTTTACACGTCTCTTCGACATAGAACATGTCCGGCTCGCGGTTTTCAGTAAGCGGCGTCGGCACGCAGATAAGAAGCGTATCGGGCTTGCTGAGCTGGTTCATCTTGTCGGTAGCCTTGAAACGCCCCGTGCTTATCATATCGGTAAGATGAGAGTTCGGGATATGCTTGATCGGACTTTTGCCGCGATTGATCTTGTTGACCATCGGGGTATTTACATCAAAGCCGAGCACCTTCGCCCCGCCAATACAAAACTCGCGGGCGAGCGGCAAGCCGACATAACCCAATCCGATAATACCAACATAGTGAGATTTTTCTTCTGCTGTTTTCTTCTTCGCCATTATAAATTCCTCTAAAGATAGTTTAAACTTATTGCTTATTGCTGTTGAGCAAAGCGAAATCCGCCGAAGGCGGACTAAATATTATAAAATTCTCTGTACCATTTAACAAACTTGCCTACTCCTTCTTCAATAGACGTATCCGGTTTATAGCCCAGGTCCTCTACCAGGTCCGTCACGTCTGCCCACGTCGCCGGAACATCACCCGGCTGAAGCGGCAGCATATTCTTTTCCGCTTTTTTGCCGATTGCATTTTCTATCGCCGCGATGAAATCCATCAGCAGCACCGGCGAACTGTTACCGATGTTGTAAACTTTGTACGGGGCCTTCGAGCATGACGGATCAGGTTTTGTACCGGACCAATCCTCTCTTCCCTTCGGCGGATTATCTATCACCCGGATCACGCCTTCGACAATGTCGTCAACGTATGTAAAATCACGTTTCATCTTACCGTAGTTGAAGACGTCGATAGGTTTGCCTTCGAGTATCGCCTTTGTGAAAAGGAAAAGTGCCATATCCGGTCTACCCCACGGCCCGTAAACCGTAAAGAATCGCAATCCCGTCGTCGGCAGTCCGAACAGGTGACTGTACGTATGTGCCATCAACTCGTTTGCCTTTTTGCTTGCCGCGTACAGACTTACCGGATGATCGATATTATCACTCGTTGAAAACGGCATCGACTCGTTAAGCCCGTACACACTCGAACTGCTCGCATACGCAAGATGGGCGATCTCGTTATGTCTGCACGCTTCGAGAATATTCACAAACCCGACAATATTGGCATTAACATAAGCCTGCGGATTGATCAAGCTGTATCGTACCCCGGCCTGTGCGGCAAGATTGCAAACCTTATCAAACTTTTCAGCCTTAAACAGAGCGTCAATATTTTCCTTATCCTCAAGATTCATCTGCACAAACTTGTAGTTTGGAAACTTCTCGCTCTGAACCACAACATTATACTCAAGCTTATCAACGGCAATACCAGCTCTTTCAAGCCTGCCGTACTTTACGTTAACATCATAATAATCATTGATGCTGTCGAGACCCACAACCTCATCCCCCCGAGCGATCAATCGCTCAGCAAGAAATGAACCAATAAACCCCGCCGTCCCTGTAACCAATATTTTCATTTTAATTCAGCCTTTCACTTATTGCTAATTTTAGCCGCCATATCCATTATGAATTTTTTCATATCCGCCGACATATCATCTCGTTTTAAAGCGAACTCAACATTCGTTTTTACGAAACCCTCTTTGTTTCCGATGTCACATCTTTTGCCATCCAAAATCAGCCCGTACATCCGATGCTCTTTAACCATAAGCCTCATCGCATCGGTGATCTGTATCTCACCGCCCTTACCCGGTTTTGTTCTGCTGAGATAGTCAAATATCTCCGGCGTAAAAATATATCTGCTGGCGATAACAAGATTTGACGGTGCTTCGTCAACCGGCGGCTTTTCAACAAAGTCATTGACGCTGTAAAGCCGCTCGGTCTCTTCGTTACCATCTATAACACCGTAAGAGCTTACCCTGGAAGGGTCAACTCGTTCAAGCAACACAACCGATTTGCCGTATTCGTTATAAGTATCGACAAGCTGCTTAACAGCTGGCACCTTGGAATCAATCACAGTATCGCCAAGCAATACCGCAAAGGCCTCATCGTTAACATGATGCCGCCCGCAATAGATCGCATCGCCAAGTCCCTTCATCTCCTTCTGCCAGACAAAGTGGATGTCGGCAAGATCGGAAATATCCTTAATCAGTTTCAGTTCGGCATCTTTACCTTTACCGGCAAGCTGGCTCTCAAGCTGAAAGCTCCTATCGAAATGCTCCTCGATAGCTCGCTTGCCCTTACCGATAACCATAAGAATATCCGTAAGCCCCGCCGCCGCCGCTTCTTCGACGACATACTGGATAACCGGAGTGTCAACGATAGGAAGCATCTCTTTAGGTTGTGATTTTGTCGCCGGCAAAAAACGCGTTCCAAAACCCGCCGCCGGAATAACCGCTTTTTTAATCATGTTAGCTCAAATTTCAACAACAAAAACAATATTAAACAAGGATTTTGCATCATAATCGTTTCATCACTATTGTCTCGCTCTTTTGACCGCGGACATATCTTACCTCTAACGGTTTGCCTTCTGCGCGACCGGTCGCCTTGACAAGATCTGCCGTCTTCTTAACAGACTCATCGTTAATGGCTTGGATAAGATCGTTTGTTTTCAGCCCCGCACGGGCAGCAAAAGATCCAGCCGGCACATCAACAAGGAAAATACCGCCCTCTTCTTTGCTCACGCCAAATGCTGAATACTCTTCGCCGGATAGATTTCTAACCGTCGCACCCTGCCAGTATGACAATACAGCGGCAACCTTCTCTGATTTCGCCTGCCGCACAACCGGCAATTCCGGGGTGCGTGAGATCGCCTTCAGCTCCGCTTTTTGAACGCCAAAATGATCCATTGGAAAGTTTTTAAAACCAAGCTTCAGTGCAGGTGAATCATCTTTGACGCGATAGTCGCCCTTTTCCGGACCAATGAACATCGCATTTGCGATAATGGAGTTTTCATCCAGTTTGCTCTGCTTTTGTAATTTGACCGCAGGAGCAATCCCAGACACATCCGGATTGTGAAGCAGATTGTAATCGCATTCTTTACCCCATGGTGTTGGAACACGGATCGGTTTGTATCGAGTAAAGACAATGTTTTTGCGGAAAATATCCCGGCTGTTTTTGTACCAAACATGAGGATGAAAAGAGTTGTTAACCATAATGTTGTTTTCACAGACGCGAAGGAATCCTTCCCTGAGTTTGATGCCGCCGTTGAGGCAGAGATTGTTATAGACATGATAGTTCGAGGAACCGTCATCCAGGTCAATATCCCATCCATGATCACATCGCCAGCGGCTGTTCCGAATGATGCTCTTTTCTGCGTCCAGCAGTGCCAGTTTGGGGAGTTCATCATCGGGAGCATCTTTAAGATGCCAGAAGCGGTCGCGGCCCCATGAATTGAAACTGCCATGGTCACCGGTTTCACGCACGGTATCGAACACGTCACAGTATTCGATAACATGTCCGCCGAACGTACCTTCGCTGATGTTTATGCCTGCCCGTCCAACATCATAGATCGAACAATGCCTGACGGTAATGCCTTTTGACATGGATATCTGAACGCCGGTGGCCTGTTTCTCCACGACGCTGACATTGTGGATCAGGCAATCGTCCACGATACAGTCAGCCGGATAGTTGTCTGACTTCGGGCCGGGCGTCATGTCGATGTCTTTGTATGACTGTCGCTGATTGTACTCGAACAGTGGATTGCGTACTGCGGCCGGATCGCCGACAAAGCAAACGCCGCTTGCTCCACTTGCGTGAATATGACAGCCCTTAACTGCAATGCGGCGGTTATAGTTGCTGACAAAAATCGAGTTGCCGCCAAGCTGATCGAATTCGCAATCGGAGATTATACAGTCTTCTGCCCCGGTGAGAAAAACCGCTCCGCCGCGATAGATCGTCCAGTCACTTCGCAGCAACGGCTCCTTCGTATCCATAAAAGTCCGGGCCGCATGGCGGAATGTAAACCCGGAAAGATTGACATGGCTGACCGGTTGTTTTCGGTTTCCCTTAAACTCGATAAGATGAGGGAGTCTTACCACCTCGAACAGTGCCACTTTGACATCGACGTCACTTTCGGGCAGATAGTAGAGAGTATTCTTTTTTGCATCATGGAACCATTCGCCGGGCGCATCCAGTTCCTCAAAAATATTTTCAACAAAGCGATGTTCTTTGTGCATTCCCATCTGGCGGTTGTTCTGCCAGCCGCCCTCATAGCTCACCTCATTGTTTTCATTTTTCCCGGTAATCCGGTAATGGTAGCCGCCCCAGTGAGCACGGTGCATCGCATGGATATAGCCGCCAGTCGGGTCCGCCCAACCGGCCGCACGGGAGGGGCTAAACGCATCGGCGGCTGCACCGTTATAGTAACGTGCATTAGCATCAAAGTTGGGATATCGCGCCATGTGCTGTCGCTGACCATTCACGAAAAACTGGTCGATTTCCAGCCCCGCCGGCGTATCCGCCTGAAGGATCCCGTCACGGTAGGGTTTCCATTTAAGGGAAAGCTTCATGCCGCCGCTAATGATCACCTTTTCACCGAGGTAGGCCTGATACAGTACCGGTGCATCATTTCTTCCCGAATCGGCAGAGGTCAGAACAAAGGGCTGCGGGAGATAGTAAGTCCCCTGCCTCAAATAGACTGTTTTCGGACCCGAAACAGAGGAGAAACGAATCACATCGCGTGCTCGCTCAAGGGATGAAAACGGTTTATCAATCGTACCCGGATTTTCATCGCTGCCGTCTGGAGCAATATAGTATTCCGTTTGTTGGGCAAATGTAATCGCACTAAAAAGTATGGCAAGAGCAAGCAACGATTTGGATTTCATTTTTTCTCCATTAAAATTGTTTAAAAGCAAGATTTTTCACTCACTACACAGCTAGCTATATCTTACATTTCCCATATAACACTTTATATCTTAGCTCAGCTACGTCGCTGTACTTCTTTTCTAATAGAATATCAAATCTGTCTCGAAAAATCAAGCATTCCAACTTCACCTTGAAACTATTTCTACCATAATAATCGCGAAAATATAAATTTGGCCATTTATTATAGTTTCTTTGTCACGGTTTACCTGGGAAATCCGGGATTAAATATACGCCACCAGTGAAACTTATAAATGTACCGCTGCTCACTATCCGCCTCAACAAACTACCTTAGGCTTAATCACCTTGATCCCAATCTTAGTCATCTTCGCTTTAAGGGAATTAAACATTTTCTGATCCTTGTAAGTTCCGACTATCGCACCGCCCGAACCGGTAAACTTGGCACTTGCACCGGCCAGCCTCGCCGTCTTCACCATCAGTAAATTGTCGCTGCTCATTCGGTAAAGTTTTGATCTCCGGTCGAAGTTTGCATCGATAATGGCCCCGCAATTTTCCGGCTCACCCTTTTCAAGACACTTGACAAACTTATCGGTCAGCGATGCCCAATAGGTCATCGCCGTAACTACCGCCTTTTCGCCGCGGTCAAAGCGGTCGCGAATATTGTTATGAAAAACTTCCGTCGGCTCGCTGAGATCGGCAGTGTAAGCAACGTACAATTTTGGAAGCAGTTTAGCATCAATATTTTCATATTGCCCGTAACCTCTTGACGACATAAGCTTTTCGTTAAAGTCCATATAGACAAGACCCTGGTAAACCTGAACAACCCTGTCCTGCAAACCAGCGACAATATGCAGCTCATCGGTCTCCGCCGAAAGAATCAGGTTCGCCTGGGTAAATTTCGGAATGCTCACACCATAAAAACCCATCAACGCCCGCAGACACGCGGTAATAATCGCACTGGAACCGGCAAGTCCCAGACCATGCGGAATGTCCGAGCTGTAACGGATCGTAAAGTTCTTATCGTGAAGCACAATCTGGTTTTCATCGCAATAATCGTAAAAACGCTTGATTGTCGCCTTAAGCAGCCGGATCCCGCCATAGTAACCGTGCAGCCTGACGTCCTTAACAAGAGCGCCAATGCTATCGAAGCACGACTCGTCTTTTTCACTGGGATCAATTTCAAGTTCCGGAGATTCAAAAAGAACAACCTCCGCACAAAAATTACTAAACGTAAACGAAATGGTCTTACCAAAGTAACCATCCGAAGGATTCCCGATCAAACCAACCCGCGGATAAGTTTTCTGACGTATAATCATATCTGTCCAAAAAAAAATTAACACGTAGGATGGGTAAAAACTCTTTCCTTTTACCCATCAATAAAATTGGATATTGGGTGTTCCTTGTTCATTATTGGATATTCAAAATCCCCAAAAACAAACAAGTCTCACAAAAGTTGTAAGAAAACCACACTACTTACTACTTACCACTTACTTACCCTCAACCATCCGTCTGCCAATACAATGATACTCGATTCCCTGCTTTGCAACATAACCCGGATCATAAAGATTTCGCCCATCGAATATCAGCGGACAATTGAGTTTTGATTTAATATCTTCAAAGTCCGGCGTCCTGAACTCCTGCCAGTCGGTCAATATCACAAGCGCGTCGGCACCATCGAGAATGTCGTAGGCGTTTTGCCCCATCTCTATACAATCACCGATCTCGGCCTTCGTATTTTCCATAGCTTCCGGATCGTAGGCTTTGACCTTCATCCCCGCTTCAAGGAACCACTGGACGCATCGTATCGCAGGCGACTCGCGAATATCGTCGGTCCTCGCCTTAAAAGCCAGCCCCCACACCGCCAGATTGATCTCCTTGCCCGAATCCTTATAATAGTCGCAAACCTTGCTTGCAAACCTTTCATGCTGGTCATAGTTGGCCTGCTGAACGGACGCGGCGATAGTCATATCCATCCCCTGCTCTTTACCCATGTGAATAAGTGCTTTTACATCCTTGGGAAAACAGCTTCCGCCATAACCGAGACCTGCAAACAAAAACGCGTTACCGATCCTCGAATCGCTGCCAATCCCCGAACGAACATTTTCGATATCCGCACCGAACTTATCGCACAAGGCGCTAAGCTCGTTCATAAACGATATTCTCGTCGCCAACATCGTGTTAGCCGCATACTTGGTCATCTCCGCACTCGCCGGATCCATCGTGATCAACCTGCTTCGCTTCCGCATAAACGGAGCGTAAAGCTGCTTCATTATTTCCATCACAGCCGGGTTCTTCGTGCCGATTATCACACGGTCCGGTTTCATAAAGTCCTCGACCGCCGAACCTTCCTTGAGGAACTCCGGGTTGCTCACATAGTCAAACGGAACTTCCGTACGTGACGAAATTATCTCGTTCACCTTTTTATGCGTACCCACCGGAACAGTGCTCTTGGTTACTATGATTCTATAGCTATCCATCACGTCAGCGATCTGCTCGGAAACTTTCAGCACCGCCGAGATATCAGCCGAACCATCGGAAGCGCTCGGAGTACCGACACCAATAAAGACGACCAGCGAATTATCAATGCCCTCTTTCAAATCCGTCGTAAACGTAAGTCGCCCGCCCGCTTCATTGCGTCTTACAACTTCCGTAAGCCCCGGCTCATAGATCGGAATAATACCGTTTTTAAGGTCCTCGATCTTCTTCAGATCGTTATCGACACAAACAACATGGTTACCGCCATCAGCCAAACAAGCCGCCGCGACAAGACCAACATATCCAACTCCAACTACCGCTACCTTCATATACTCATCCCTTCGTTTTTTTTATTATTTTATACACTGGGCCCGTCTTGATGAAATCGTAATTATCCAAAATAAACTCCGGGCAATAACCTTTCTGCGCCGAAACGACATACACCGATCTTTCGGCAAGGATTTCATCCAGCGTTTCGGCGGTAACAAATTCCATAGGGTTCTTATAACTGCTATGCTGCGAAATAATCTCAACATCTTCTCTAAATCCCAATATCTGCTGTCCATACCAGAGCGGATAAACCGTCGTGCCATCTGCGATAATCACACCATTTTCTTCCAGCGTATTAAACGTCTCGTTAACAAAACGCTCCGGCGAGTTATTCAATCTCTGCCATGGCCTTAAAAAAAAAACATACTCGTTGCGATACGGGATCTGACGCTTTGTCCCAAGACTGACTTTCATTCGCTCGGCAACTTTCGGAACAATTATATAGACCGGTATAGCCAAAAACGCCAGCACAATTATCACAAAAGGTAAATACCTGTTTTGAAAACGCTCGACAAACGCCCCGCAACCGACACCTACAAATATGCAGGCCATACAGTAAAACGGTATAAAAAAAGCATACCGATCCGCGACCGTATATCGAAAAGCAAACACAAAAAACATCGCCGTCATAACGACAAGCATATTCGCGAAAGTCTTGAATTTTAATATTCTATAACTTGCAAATAGCCCCGCAAAAAACAACAGAATATTCGGAGTCGGAAAACTCAGCCCGAAGAACATAAAGTTTTGTTTTACTATGGTGCTGTTCAACGCGACATTAAGAACATCGCGATCCCACGCATTACCAAACAAAGCCGACCGAACCGTCGTGACAAGATCGCCCGACGCCATCAATTCCCGAACAATCAAAATCTCGTAAGGCAAACACCCGACCGCCCAAAGCAAAGCCATCAGCAATACCTGCCCAAACTTCAAATCTTTGCGGTATATCAACACCGCCGCCATCACGAAATAACATGCCAGCGGCAATGTCCCAAGCATATGAGTGGAAATCGAAAGCCCGTTAAGAAAGGCCACTAAATACAGAAAGCCAACCTTTTGATTCTTGAAATACAAAAACAGAAAGATCAGTTCAGCCGAAAAAATTGCCGTATAGAGAATATATGTCTCCGCGATAGCACAATGTCGCCAGAACGTCCACGAAAGACCAAGGGTCACCGCCCCGACAACCGCAGGAAATACTCGACCAGCTGCCAACCGCAGCAGCAAAAAGATATTCGCCACTGTTATCGCCCCGCACACCGCCGATATCAGGTTGATACGAAATCCAAATTCACCAAGCGGAATACTTTTCGCACCTATTCCGATCAAATAGTAAAGCGGATGGGCAAGTGCCAGACCAAGCCCGCCTGCAATATCATTATGCCAGATACGATACTGGATCATCCCGCTATCCTGCCAAAGCGATCCGGGAGCACAAGTAACCGCATAGATCAGGGCAGAAACACCAAAAACCAAAAAATAGCTTCGCACAAATTTATTGGAGGAGAATACTAATTTCAATTAAATAGCCTCGGCCAAAGGCCGAATCCTCCATTATACATTATACAATAATCATTATTCATTATTCATTATTCATTACAAACCGGCCAACAGGCCGGTTTGAATAGACTCCGTCCCCGTCGGGTGCAGCAAAAATGAACGTAAAGCCAACAAGCCCGAAAAAAACACATCTTGATCATCAATCTATCGGCAATAATATGCTCTCAATTATACAACTTCCGGCGTATATTTGCCATTATTTAGAATAATAATATAGCAAAAAGAAAGCCTCAAGGCCTATAAAAAGCCCATTTTGGCAACGCAGCCGCCAGATAGCAACCTCCAAGGGCACCAAAGTCTCATAAAAACAAACCTGCCAGAATTGATACCGGCATTGGCAGCAAACCGAAAAAACGAGCCGCATTACCCCAAAACAGCGATAATTCAAAAACAGAAGTAGACTTGCTCTATTCCAATCCCTACAATAACCAGATTAAGCCTCCTAAAACAGACCTCTTGCATCTCAAATAGGATC
>Ga0307990_1001619_pt1 | contig 18721 bp, 19 predicted proteins | sample EllFjometagen129_FD_203168 | JGI IMG/M metagenome (GOLD analysis project Ga0307990, IMG submission 203168) | Marine microbial communities from Ellis Fjord, Antarctic Ocean - #129 | ecosystem: Environmental > Aquatic > Marine > Unclassified | place: Southern Ocean | collected 2014-10-08
CGTCAAGGGGTTTCCCCTGAACCAGAGCATCTTCGGCCGCTTTTATATTGTTTTCCACCGCTTCAAGGTCTCCGTCGTTCCACACCGCAGAGGCAAGATAGGCAATTTCCGGTTCAAAAATCACCCTGGCCATTGTCAGATCACTCATGGTCACCCGTTTCAATCTGAGCATATCCGAAAGATATGAACTGACAGATTTCGTATCCGCCTCTGCTACGAAGATTCCGCCATCGACACCCTGCCTGGTGTACAAGATGCCGGAATTTTCAAGAACCCTGACAGCCTGCCTTACGGTAACATTGCTCACTCCAAAGGCCTTGGCCATTTTGCCTTCAGACGGAAGCTTGTCCCCCGGAGCAAATGTCTCATCAAATATGCTTTCCTTGATCCTGCTGGCCACTTCCTGAGAAAACTTCTCATTTCGAAGGGGTTTAAATATTGTCATTGACTCACCTGTTTAGATAATTAGTTAACTACATGCAACGACCGGTAGCTACACCTTTTGTCGCATCCTTTGCAACTCATTTCCCGCCAAAAAATTATCGTCATCCCTCATGCCGACGTCCATTCACCAACCACAGCCTTTAAAGGAATATTGATAGTCTCTGAAATGAAGTACGAAACAAACATACCCGGAAATGAGATATTCTATCCCTGAATATGTCCCTTATCATCTCCTTTCATCGGATACTGTAATGTCAAAAAAATAGTATTAAGCCCGCCCCATCCAACAGGCAAGTATGTTTATGATTGATTGTTCCTTTTTAAAATTGTTTCTATCCAAAGAGAACTGAATATCTGACGTGCCACAGAGAATGAGTTAATTGGTTAAATGTTTGATTAATAGTTGCATAAATTGTTTTTATGTGTCAACATTTTTTTGGCTTATATTTTCAAACAAACTCTCTTTCAGGAAATAACATCAACTCCATACCACCGTTAAAAAAACCTCTCCTGGGTGTTATAATAAAGTCAATGGTATATATAAGTAATAGAAATGAACCACCTCGCTGCAAGCAGTGGGAAATTCACCAAAAAAGGATTTAATAATTGGAGGAACCCATGACTAAAGATCTGAGACATGCGATAGATGGCTTCAGAGAAGCAGGCAAGATACAGGACATAGCAAAAGAGGTGAACTGTGAATATGAACTAGCCGGTGTATATAGAAAACTGGACGGGGAAAAGGCCGTCGTTTTTAATAACATAAAGGAATATGAAACACCGGTAGTTTCAGGAATGTTGAGCAACAAAAGATATCTTGCATCATTAATGAATGTAGACCCCTCAGATCCGATGAATTTGACACATCGAATGGAAGAGGTATATGCGGGAGATATTTTGCCTGTTCAAACCCCGACGGGGCCGTGTAAAGAAAACATCGTAACCCGAGACATTGATATTGTGAAGCACGTACCCGTAATAAAGGCAGCCTACGGTGACAAGGGAAGATATATTACAGCCGGTTTAGTTGTAACCAAAGATCCGGAAACAAATCTCCATAACTTTTCCATCCACAGGATATGCATTTCAGAAAATGATAAAGATAAAGCATTGTTGCATATAGATAAAAATAGAAGCCTTGGAATGATGCTTAAAAAGGCGGCACAATCGGAAAAGGACTTAGAAATAGCGGTGGTTATAGGTGTACATCCACTCCTTTTAGTAGCCGCTATAAGCAAGGGTCGCCTTAAATCTGACAAATATGGTCTCGCCGGAAATCTATTGAATGAACCAGTCGAACTGGTTAAAGCAGAAACTGTCGACCTTTTGATTCCTGCGCACTCCGAATTTGTTTTAGAGGGAATTCTGACGTCTCGGGAATCCCATATGGAAGGACCCTTTCAGGAATACCCAGGGACCTATTCCATCGTTTCGCCTGCGCCCAGTTTCAATGTTTCCTGCATCACACACCGTAACAACCCTGTTTACTACACAATCATCGGAGGCACCGAGAGTCACATTTTAAGAGGAGTACAGGGAGAGTATGTTATCTATAATGCAGCCAGAGCCATCAGTTCAATTGTACAAGGTGTTCATATTACAATAGGAAGCCTTGCGAGGCATCATGCCATAATCCAGATCAAGAAAGAAAATCCAGATCATGAGGGACTTCAGATAAATATAATGTATGGAGTCCTGGGAGCAATGAGAGAAATTGATCTCGTGATTGTTGTTGATGACGATATTGACATTCAAAACCTCCAAGAAGTGGAATGGGCTATCGCAACCAGATTCGATGCGAGCAAAGATCTCTTGTACTTCGGCAAGGCAAGAAGCCATGAGATTATACCTGTAACCGACGACGGGATCAGGGGCAAAATAGGAATGGATGCAACCGCGCCCTTCGACAAAAAAGACAAATTCCAGAGGGCTCAGTTCTTTGACGCTCATCTGAAAGATTACCTATAGTGCATTCTTTTCTCTTATTGGACGTTTACTTGTATCAGTTTCAGTAGAAACTGACAGAAGACATTTCCCGACTTCTCAAGATGCTTATTGCAGATGGGATTGTTCACTTCGCCGGACTGTACCAAATCCATGACTGAAGTGAAATCCCCGAAGCACCACAAACAACGAAAAAGGATTTCCAAATAGAGCGCTGATGTCTGCCATTACTAATCAGGTTGGTTTAGTATTTTTTGGTACAGCAACCTGACAGAGGCCAATCCATTTTCATAGAACAATATATGGACTGCCATTGCCAGCAGGACTATGTCGCGGAGGATATAGAATTCATTGATGGAACCGGCTTCAACGGAGGTACTGAAACATCCGCATGCAACATCGAACCCCCTGACGACGTTTGCTGTCAGGGCACAACCGAAGATAGCAAAGAGTACAGCTGACACCAGTGCACACCCTCTGATCAAGATGCCCAGCAGGAAACTCCCCCCGATTATTATCTCTACCCAGGGGAGAAGAATGGCAGATGGATTGATCATTACGTCAGGGAGGATGCGATAATTGACAATGGATTGGGCAAAACCCATCGGGTCGGCGGCCTTCATGATACCGGAATAAATAAATATGACTCCCAGAATTAAGCGAAACACGAGTGCCGCAACTGGTGAGGTCACCATTCTTCTCATCATGCGCCACCACCTTCCACGGGATATCCGGCATTAACCCAGTCGCTCCAGCCACTGACGAGGGGCCTTACGGAAGGAACGCCATGGGCCTTGAGTACCTGAGCCAACCGGGCAGCCAGCGCGCAACCAACCCCGTGGCAATAGGTGATTACAATCATCCCCGCATCGGCCATTTCCCGTATTTCCGAAATCCTGTTTTCTGCTTCTTCCATGGGAATATTGCGTGCACCGGGGAGGTGGCTTCGCTGGGAGGCATCGTAACCCCTGACATCCAGAAAGAGGGCCACACCTGCCTCATGAAACATTTTTGCCTCTTCAACTGATATCGGCTGTAGTCCATCGTATGAAATGACCGCTCCCGCTTCTTGAGGCCATTCCCCAACCCAGGGAATCCCCTGTGGATTGAGGGTGTTAAACCCGGCACCAATTACCACACCAAAAACCACAAGAATGATAGACTGATAGACACCCTTACGCAATCGTTGGAGACCACTGTCACCGTCCATAAAGTTGTACCCCTATCCCTTTTTTACTTTTGAGGACTTTCAGTAAATCCGGCCTTGCCTATCCAGTCCGCGACTTCCCGGTCTTCCTTGATGGTATTGTTTAAAGGAACCACCTGCCACTGAAAGAGATTTCCTGTGTAGGGGAATTTCTTCAGACCATCCAGCGTCTCCTGAAGTTTTGCCCGTTTCCTGGTAATCTTCTGCAAGGTGAATTCCAGCACACTGTTTTCACCTTCCTCCAAGACATTTTTTATTCTATCCAGACGGTGGTCCAGATCGGTAATCTCTGTTTTGATGCGAAACTTCTCTCCCGCATCGTGAAAAGGAGCGGTATTGTCTTTCAGCGTCAAGTCAAGCCGTCCAGTATACATACCGGCCCAATAGGACTGGGCGATGAAGGTCTCCTCCTCTTTCAGCATGGTACGTAAAAAGCGGCCTTCCTGACCTCCCATGACAAAATGGATTCCCGGTACCTTCCTGATGAGTTCACGTTCCTTATCCAGCCCCAGACAGGAAAGGAGAACGATTACATCCGCCTTTTCCCTCAATTGAGCGACCATCTCCTGCGCCGTATCGATTGGGTCTATAACCGCGGCATCATCCCCCATGGCCCGGCGGATTTCCGATGTCAGATCGGAAGTAATGAGTCCCAAAAATGCAATTCGACGGTTTTCAATGGTAAAGATGAAATAGGGGGGGAAAATCCTATTCTTGGTCGATGGATCGACAAGGTTGGCCGATATCAGATTCAATCCCTGTGAGGCCTGGTCCTTAAGAAAGGGAATTCCCTGAAGCAGTTCCAGGTCTCCCACATTGACTGCCTGCACTCCCATGCGCCTATATGTTCGCGCCATCAGCCGTGAATTCATGCGAACCTGTTCGGCATCATCGTCAACTCTCGGGTCCTGAAACATGCGCCCCGAATCGACTATGATAAGGGGATTTTTCTTCGCCTTCAATTGGTCAACAAAGGTAACTCGCCGGGCAAGACCGCCCAGCATCACACACTTCCCTCACCCGGAGGATTTGTAGGCAAAGAGCCTGCCATTCAAGTTGTTTGTCTGTGCTATTGTTATCGTGACAGTTTCGGCAAATCCGGCCGAAACCGCTACGAAAGAATAAAAAAGTATAAAGAGTACAGATAGACTCAGAGATGCTTTAAAATAGGGTGATGCCTTTACGTTTTCACTGAACTGCGTCATAGTGCGCTCACATCTTCAAGAACTTGTCATTTAAGTTAAGATTATATGTACCAAACAAAATACCTATTGTCAAGATGATCGCATTTAGTATAACATATTGTTCTAGTTAGCATAATTAAGTTTCCCAGGCCTTCTCTCAACGGGTTTCTGAGCCCTTCTCACCTTGATAACCTCGGCCAGTATGCTGACGGCAATCTCTTCCGGCGTCTCGGCATCGATCTCCAGACCGATCGGTGAATGGACTCTTTCCAATACATCCCTTGATATCCCTTTCGACTGAAGATGAGAAAAGATAGTGTCCTTTTTTTTCTTGCTCCCTATCATACCGATGTACGGGGCATCGGTCTTAACTGCCCACTCCAACACCTCTTCGTCGGAGAAATGTCCACTCGTCAGAATGACTATATACGAATTCTTATTTATTCTTAACCGCTGAAGTGCCGATGAAAAATTATCCACCATAATCTCATCGGCATCGGGAAACCTTTCTCTGCTGGCAAATTCCGGACGATCATCGGCAACCACTACCCTAAATCCCACCATCTTTGCTGTTTTCGCCATGTAAAAGGAAACATGGCCGCCACCAAAGATGTAGAGACAGGGATTGGAGGTAATTGGCTCCACAAAAACTGCAGACTTCCCACCACATATCATGCCTTCCTCGGCCACTTCTTTCCCCGTAGGATCGAAGTGCAATAGGCGGGGTGCTCCACCCTTTATGACCTTCATTGCCTCCTTAAGCACCTGTGCCTCCAAGCCTCCGCCACCGACGGTTCCAACTATGCTTCCGTCGCTTCGTATCAACATCTTCGACCCGATTCTTCTCGGTGTCGAACCGGAGGCAACAGTTATCGTCGCAAGGGCGGCATCTCCCCCCGCTTTCCTTATTTTCACTATCTCTTCAAAAAGATCTTCCATCAATCAATGCTCCTTCGATGTTTTCCATCATTTGAAGATTACCTCGGCTATGGGAGGTTGTCGTCCGGCATGTCCCAGTACAACCCTGTCAATCCCGGCCGGTGTTTTCTCGAAAATTTTCGCAGCAACTATCCGCGCCATCGGGAGTAAGTCATTTTCATCTATCTTGTTTATAAAGGGTATAATACGAGCATCGCCGGGACTATTCCAGGCAATACCCAAGGGATGGGTAATCAGCGTGGCAATAGTAGAGGGCGATACGATGTCACCCATCTCCATCCCTGTCAATCCAGATGCTATGTCCGACCTGAAAACATATTCTTCTCTCATTTCACATCCCAGGACATCAATGCCTACGACGGGAATGGTAAGGGAACTGTTTGCGGGAATTACCGGCTCTAAATCCCTGTTGGGGGCCTTCAATGACCGGTGAGACGCTCCATCGGCCTCCACGATGATGTTGATCACCGATTCCAGCTCAGCCAATCGCTCTATCAGATCCGCGTCAAGCCCCTTAAGCTTGCCGCTATCGGGAAGGAGTTCATCGGCCAGGGTAATGTGACCGAGTGCTTTCCCCTTCTGCTCAATAAAACCGACGATTTCGCTTACATCATGTGAGAGGAAAAGGCAAGGCGTATCGGTTGATGACGGTGGGAATATCTTCGTCGTTGTAGTGGTAATAACCACCTTTTCCGGTGTCATCAACTCCCGGGCCATAGCAAACATAAGGGTCGTCTTCCCCCCTCCGCCCACAAGACTTATAACCTCACCGGCGTTTATACGAAAGGCCTCTTTGCAGGTATCTTCAGTTCTTGGCATAAAAAATCCTTCCCTATCCTCATTGAGAGCAGGTTATCCTTCAGAATCGGAAAGCGCCTTCAGTGTTGCGTCATAGGGTAACAACAGACAGCGATGCCTGCTCCTGTGCGAACATACGGGACTAAATACACGGAGATGGGGGATAATATCCCTGTCGTCACCAGATGACTTCAGGAATTCGGCAAGACTGTCTCTGAGGGCCTGCAGTCGGTCGTAATCAAGACCTTCGGCGATAGATGCCAGGTTCGCACAGGATGCCTTGCAAAGGATGCAACCCCGAACCTGGTAATACATATGTCCGATCGTATCACCATCCATTGTCAACTGAATCGTTATCCTGTCACCGCACAGGGGATTTGTCGCCATCGCCTGCCGGTCAGGATCCTCGATGGTACACAGATGATCGCTCCGGTTGGCCCATTGCAAAATCGGATCGTCGTAGACGTTCTTATCCATAGTGAAGGTTTCTCCTTTCATTGCTCAGTGAAGACATCCGGTCTGCACAGGGAATCCGACGAATTGATGGATTTTTCAAACATCTCCCGTTATGTCCCATTGTAGATTCCCTCTCTCGACACAATTATCCAAACATCCTGATGCAGTGTTCCATTCCATCAAGAAAGGCATCTATATCGTTTTGGCGGTTGTACGCCGCGAGACTCGCACGGCTCGTGCCGTCCAGATCGAAGAAATCATGCAGGGGTTGGGCACAATGATGACCGCCTCGTAATGCCACACCGTGGAAATCATTCATGACCTGACAGACGTCGTGGGGATGGATGTTGTCTATCGAGAAAGACACCAGGGGGAGACGTGTTTCTCCCCGCGAAGGACCTAGAACCCGAATCCTTCCCTGACCTCGTTCTATGTCCTCGAGTCCTTCCATCAATTGATTTGTAAGACGATCCAGATGTCTATGTAATCCCTCGATGTCCAGATCACCGAACCATCGCAATGCCGCGGCAAGTCCCACTGCCTGGGTAATAGGAGGCGTCCCCGCCTCGAATCGATGAGGCGGCGGGGCATAGGTGCTTTCCTCCATTTCCACATAATCGATCATCTCACCGCCTCCAAAAAGAGGCGACATTTCTTCAAGCAGTTCCTTCCGTCCCCATAAAATCCCGATCCCGCTGGGACCGTACACCTTGTGCCCCGAAAATACATAATAATCAGCTCCCAGTACCGGAAGATTCAGCGGACCGTGCGGTACCATCTGGGCGCCGTCCAGCATTACAGCGGCACCTCTCTCGTGAGCCAGGGCTTCAATCGTTGCAACATCGGTAATGGAACCGGTAACATTGGACCCGTGGGTAAGGGCCACTAGTTTTGTGTTTCCTGTAATATACCGGTCGAGGTCGCTCAGGTCGATTCGACCCTCGAGGGTAACGGGCAAGAATCGCACAGTAACGCCCCTGCGCTGTTTGAGCATCTGCCAGGGAATAATATTACTGTGATGTTCCAGTTGAGAGATGAGGACCTCGTCGCCGGGCTTCATTCTCTCTCCCAGACTGTGGGCCAGCAGGTTGATCCCCGCTGTGGTACCGCCGGTAAATATTACCTCTTCACTGCAACTGACGCCCAGATAAAGGGCAACCTCAGCTCGCGCATTTTCATAGGCCTCATCAGCCTCTTCCGACAGCAGATGAACCCCTCGTTTGACGTTTGCCCGCCGCGTTCTGTCATGCGAAGCCACGGCTTCGATGACTGAATCAGGCATCTGTGACGTGGCCGCATTATCCATATAATGAAGAGGTTTATCTCCCACTCGTCGATTCAGTATGCTGAACTGTTCGGCCACACGCTCCGCATTAAATGTCATGACACATCCCCTCTCCCTATGACATGCTTCCCCATAACCATCGATCATACAGGAATACTATTTTTCTTCCATTCGTTTTTGTTTCTTCTGACATCGGTTATCTGGGCCATGATTGCAATCGCTATTTCTTCGGGACTGATTGCCCCGATGTTCAGTCCCACGGGCCCATGTATCCTGCTTACCATATCGTCTGTAAAACCCCGTTGTTTTAATCGCTCCAAACGTTCCGAGTGAGTTTTTCTGCCTCCCAGGGACCCGATGTAAAACGCCCCTGAACGCAGTGCCACTTCCAGCGCCGGATCATCAAGCTTGGGATCGTGGGTCAGTGTGACAATGGCCGTACGTGAATGAATATCCATCCGCTTCAATGCCTCATCGGGCCACTCCGTGTTGATCGGCACATCGGGAAATCGCACGGCATTAGCGAATGCCTCCCGGGGATCGATAATCAACACTCCATACCCGGCAATAGAGGCATATTGAGCGAGGGCTTTTGCAATATGGACTGCGCCGATAATGATAACCTGGGGAGCCGGATGGAAGGAATGGAGAAACATCGCACGACCATCGATGTCAACTACCCTGTTGCGTTCACTATGCTTGAAAGTCTCCACAGAGGACCGAAGCTTACCCTGCAACAAATCAAGGGCGACTGAGTCATCCAGGGGAATTACCCTTTTTTCTCCGCTATTGAGATCGGTGATCAGACAGGCTGAACGCCCCGCACCCTTTAATTCAATAAGCCGGTCTAAGGCTGATCCCCATTGGACCTTTTCCACATAAATTTCAATTTCTCCACCACAAGCCAGTCCCACTTCCCATGCCTGATCTTGTGTCACACCATAGAACACACGGCGTGGCACTCCTGTGTCAATGACATCCAATGCCTCTGCAACAACGGCACCCTCTATGCAGCCGCCGGAGACCGATCCTTCAAATCTGCCCTCGTCATCGATTACCAACTGACTGCCCACAGGACGCGGTGACGACCCCCACGTTGCGATCACCGTTGCCAGCGTTACCGTTCTCCCTCTCTCTATCCACTCTTTTGCTTTCTCTATCATCTAATTACCTGCATAACTATTACGAACAGTTCCGATGGCCCCTGTCCGGTATCTCCACCGGACACTTTCCCTATGACCCTAAGGGACAAAAATGGTTCAATCCCAGCAATCGGGCGGGACCTGCTATGGTAACGCCAAAAAACACAACGGGCTTCCCTCCGTTAAATCCCCCTATCGTGTTATTTGTCAGCGTCGTACCCGTCACCAGAGCGATATCACACCACTGCATATTTTCTTCCTTTTTATCGGGCGATTCAACCATGACACCAAACTTTTTTTGCCCGATGTTTTCCTCATCGAGATCGGTAACCCTGACCTCGAAAACACGGCTCAGGGCCTCCAGCATTCGTGGTTGCAGACCTGCCAGAAATATCCTGGGACTGCCATATGTATCCTTGACATACTCTACCAGTTTTTCGGCACACTCTTTCGGATCTTCATTTTTGCAATGTATGGTATTGTCCACTATTCCGAGATGCCTCGTAACGGCATTTATCGCAGATACGAATATGGCCCGCCGAAAATTATTGTTCAAATCCATAGAGAGAATTTCGGAAAGGCTGCTCTGATAATTTCCAAACATATCAGTAAAGGCCTGACCCAATGATCCCCTAAATTCCGCCTGTATCAATCGTTCTTTCCCCTTTTGCAGGGGATAGTCATCATGTTCCGGGTTCCCGATGGCCTCCTCCGGTGTCAACGTCTTTGCAACAATATGTATGTTCTCAGATTCAAAATTTCTGCCCTTAATAAGTTCCAACAATTTACCTCTTACGATCTCATCCATGTACCACTCCTTCACCTTCTATAACGTTTATCCATTTTAACTTCAATACTATGAATACCTCTCTCCCCGGAGACAGGTCCATTTCTTCACACACATCCTGAAGCACTTCCGCGATAAAAAAAGTATCCCCAATCTTTATGGTACATCGCGATACCAGATCGGATACCATGACTTCTTCAATCACCCCTCTGAGTCTGTTTACCATCGGCCCCGGCGGTTTTTCACGAGACACATAGATATGTCTGGAAGATATGGAAATCTTCTTTACCTCACCACCATCATAGGGCACAATAATCTTATTCCCCCCGCAACAGACCTCAACCAGTCCTCTTCCCAGCATCTCACTCGCTTCGCAATCGAGGACATTGGTCGGCCCGATAAAATCGGCTACCCGTTCATTCGCGGGATAGATGAAGACATCTTCGGGACTGCCGACCTGTTCCAACCTCCCCTCATGCATGACACCTACCCTATCGGCCATCTCTCTCGCCTCAATAAGGCTGTGGGTAACATAGAGTGTCGTAATCCCCAGTGCACGCTGAATACGGCGGATCTCCATCATAAAATATCGAGAGGTCCTGAAATCCAGGCTGCTCAAGGGTTCATCAAGCAGCAGAATCTTTGGAGCGGGGGCGATTGCCCGCGCCAGGGCGACCCTCTGCCTTTCACCGCCGCTCAAATCTCCCGGATATCGCTCCGCCAGATGCCCTATCTTCATCAACCGCAATAATTCATCCACCCTCTTCTCTCGGTGCAAAGCCTTTCGCACGGTCAGCCCGTAGGCGACATTCGATGCCACGCTGAGATGGGGAAACAACGATAAATCCTGAAAGAGATAGCCCACATTCCGCTGACTGGTGGTAAAATGATCGATGACGTCCCCATTGATGCACACCGTCCCATGGTAGGGAACCAATCCGGCAATAACATTGAGCAGGGTCGTCTTTCCCGCCCCTGTCGGTCCCAGAAGGACGAGGATCTCTCCCCTCTTTATACGAAGGCTTACATCCTTGCAGGCAAAATTGTTTATTTCCCTGAGAGTAATTTCAGACATGCCGGCTCCATTTGCCCGTCAATCGTCGCTCCAGGAAGAGAAAGAATCTTTCGAAGGCGAGGCACATAATCGACAGTATAACGAGGCACACAATAATGATATCTATCCTGATAAGATTCTGCGCTCTCATAAGCAGGGCCCCGATGCCGGTGGGAATGGCCACCATCTCGGCGGCTATAATAACCCTCCACGCCATGCCCGTCGTTAATCGTAATCCCGTAAATATATTCGGCAGTGCCAAAGGAAGAATCACCGTCGTCAATACCTTGTATCGTGATGCACCCAACGTTTCAGCGACTTTGATATAGTTTTTCGGTACCGCTTTTATCCCTGTGATCGTGTTGTAGAGGATCGGGAAAAAGGAAGATATGAATATGAGGGCAATGGGAAGCGCCTCACTTATCCCAAACCATATCATCAAAAGGGGTAGCCATCCCAGAGCGGGAATTGGATAGAAAAGGCTGAAGATGGGGTGAAACGTCCGGTGTGCAATCTCATTCCATCCCATTATTATGCCGGTCAGGAAACCTGCTAAAGAGCCTGCACAAAATCCAATGAGAACGCGGCTCAGGCTGCTCAGAAAATTGACACCAAGTTCACCCTCCATGGTCAACCAGTAAAATTCTTCCACGATGGCAGAAGGAGGAGGAACAAAATGATGGACCGAAAGAATCTGTGATCGCGACGCAATCTCCCACACCAGAAGAAACAGAACTATGGGAGCAAATCCCCATGCATCCGATCCCTTCGTCGGCTCCTTAATCATTGTTCCACCTCAAATCGAGGATATGTGAGGCATCGAAGGCATTGATATACCCCAATTGCGCCATGGCATGAATGGTTTTTTGAACCTCTTTCTCATCTATATGGGTGGTACATTCCATCCTGGTGGTGATGGATCGTAAAATCGCTTCGGGGGTTATGCCCAAGCCGGCAGCTATCTTTCCGATCTTGAGAGGGAGTACCGTCCCCTCGAGAACACTCAAATATCGCGCCACGATCCGGGAGGCTTCTTCCGGATAGGTATTGAGATATGCCGTCGCACGCTCCGTCACAGTTACCAGCTTTTCAACAATGTCGGGATGTTTTTCTATCAATTCTTCCTTGACTACAAGAACGCTTCCCTGCATGCCGGGCCAGAGGTCCCGGGCCGTCAGCAGCATTGTAAATCCCATCTCCTCGGCTATTGTGGGAAATTGCTCACACATAAAGGCCCCATCCAACTGTCCCAGTTTGAGGGCCATGAGCAACTTCGGCGGGGGCATACGCCGGAGTTTCTTCAGAATCTCCTTTTTGTCGAGACTGTATTTTTCCATCATTGTATGAATGAGGAGATCAGGGGGACTCCCTTCACGGGGACATCCGAGGCGTATCCCCGGTTTTCCCAGATCCGACACGTTCCTTATCGTGTCGGAGTCGACAACCAACCCATAACCATACTTGTGCGTGCCGGCAACGACCTTCAGCGGAACCTTGCCGTTGGCGTAGGCGGTAATGGCGGGGATCAGACACATATAGGCGGCATCGATGTCGCCTCGTGTCAGTGCAGCAGCCAACGCCATCCCGGTCACATATGTACTGTAGGACGTGATGTCGACACCCTCTTTTTCGAACATTTTCTTGTCGAAGGCTACAAAGGCACAAGAAGCGTGATCGACAAACTCCACGGCCATCGCAATGGAGATCTTTTCACTATCACCCGCCTTCAGGGCCGGTGGACAAGCTATCAAAACAGATATAATAATCAAAAGGGTTGATAATCGTTTCATGGTATTTCTTTCCTCTCTCCATAGATAAATAATCCGCATAACCCACAGAAGACACACTGAGGTCATTATGGGATGAAAGCAATCACTTTTACACAGCTGTCAGTGATAAACCTTTAACTTCGTCAATTTCAATATCAGATAGACCTCTTGACCCACTGTTAGATCCATATCGTCAAAACGTTCCTTGCGCACCTCGCAGAGGAGCAGATTATCCCCCACCTGCACCTCAAGCCGCACCAGGGAATAAAAGGACCGTATGCTCGTCACCGTACCTGTAAATCTGTTCAATTCGGGTCCCGGGGGTTTAGCGGCGTATACAAAGACATAGCGGGAAAATATTGAAATCTTTTTGACTTCATTCCCATCGTAGAGGATTATTACCGACATCCCTCCGCAGGATGCCTCCATCAGTCCATGCCCCAGCGATGTACAGGCATCACAGTGCAAGATATTCGGCTTCCCCACGAAATCTGACACTGCCTCGTTGCTGGAAGAAAAAAAGACCTCTTTCAGCGCACCCACCTGCTCGATGCTTCCCCTGTTGAATATTGATAACGGGAACAAGGTAGGCCACGATCTTTACCGTTTCGGGATCGATTATTCCATCCTTGATTGCCTTGTCCATGTACGTGGGCGATGCGAGCAAGTAAATATCACCCCGTTTGGACAGCTTCAAACTGCGCAAGCATCGTCCCCGACCCGCTGAAGTTCAGTTCCACCCGTTTGCCCGTTTCCGACCCAAATACCCGTGCCGCCTCCTCCATAGCCGGTTTACTGGCAGAACCGCAAAAGGAAATAATCGTTTTCTGAGCGGCCTGTAAACTAAAAGTAAGAGTAAAGAAAACCACAACTCCCACTGCATACCCTGCTATCTTTTTCATCTTTCCCCTATCATAACTACCATCAATATTTTTTTACAAATCCCGTTGCGAAGCCATTCCGGAGTCGTGCGACACATCGGTATCACAGACATCAGCAGGCAATTGTGACATCGCGTATTTCTCCCGCGTGCCTTCTGACCACCCCTCGTCCTCCGACATTTCCCCTAACCTTCAAGAGTTCGGGGAGTAATACCCTGTCAAAGATAAGGGGGTGCATGCGCCGTCCCCCATGAGACGGGGCTACGATGGAAGACTTCTCATGTCGATAAATCTTCAACAAATTATCTATGAGGGATGCATCAATGAAATCCTGATTTCCCAGTGCCAGAAAGACGGCAGACGCATCATCGGTAACAGCCCGAAGGCCGCACCGCAATGACCTGCTCAGAGCCCCTTCATAATCCTGATTCACGACAACACGAATCTTTTCTCCTGCCACCTGCTCCTTGATGGCCTCCGCCCGATAGCCCAATACCAGTATGATTTCATCGACGGGTGCCCTGGAAAATGTCTCCGTCGTCTCGACGATTCGAGAAATGCTGTGATCTTTCGATTTTCCGGCAGCCAGAATGACGGCCGAAACTTTTCCCTTTGAAGGCGACTTATAATACTCTCCCTGTGTTATGGCTACGACACAGATATTACGATCGATAATCCGGTAAATTATCTGCAGTCCCTGAGAAGCCCGGAAGAGAGACAGGCCGTCATAGTGGCCCTGCAGTTTTACGCCTGCACTGGGATTTCCCTGAAGAATGGAGAAATATCTGCGTATGGAGGATCGCTCTTCTTGAGACAAAAAAGACAGCTCTTGTGAGACACGTCGTGCCAGCAGTATGTCACTCATCACCCAGCACATCCTTGACAGGCAGAGAGTCACCATGCTGGAGTTCCTGAAGACCCTGCCTTATTTTCTTCAACACACTCCCCTGCTGCATCATCCTCAGTGTTTCCACCATCCCCGTATACTCTTCATAACTCAACACGACGGCTATGGGCTTCCCCTGTTTTGCAATAACAAACTTGAAGAGGCTACCGCCGACCCGCTTGATAAGGGGCAGAAAATTTTTTCTCACCTCTGTAATGGGTATTATCTCCAGCATGAAAACCGTCCTCCTTATTACTCCGGCAATTATACATATCAATCGTCATGCCGGACTTTTGTTATATATTGTTGCCGGTGTAATAAAATGTACATTTTAATGTACATTTTCAGGGAAGATACCACTTTCTCCCCATCAGGTCAACTGGGAATTGGCATTCATTTCAAAACCATCGTTCCCCGTCATGCTGACCATACCCTGTCATTTCGACATGATAATCTCCGATCTCTTTGAACTTCTTAAGATTTTCATGAATCATACCGATGTAACATCTATGAGCAGCTACAAGCTGATGGAAAGGGTTCTGAAAGAAAAGCGCATAATAACAGAGACCGTTAATGGCAGCGATGATAACTGCGAGACTGGGAAGAAAGACAGAACAAATATCAGGTTAAGGGTGATTTAAAATGATTGCTATCTACTTTTCACTGTTTGTCATATTCTGCGCAGCAGTATTGGCCATCAGGGGTGCAACCTGGGATGAAAAAGCCCATGGAATACAAAAGATGACACATACCGGATATCTGTCAACATTATTAGTGAGCGTTGGTTTTATCCTATCGCTGACCATTATAGACAACTCGCACCAGGCCTCATTAATACAGTCCGAAAAATTGAGCAGCACAGTAGAATACGCTGAGACCATCAGAGACGAAAGTATTCGGTTGCGTTCATCACTTGAGACGGCGAAGGCCCGTATAGAAAGTTTCAAATCAATTATAGAATTTATACGTTCGGAATCGGTACAACAACCCCAAAAAGTAATGGGTCAATATGTTGAATTAAGACCCAATGAGTTCTGGACGGCGCCGGATTGCATATATGGGGGTTCTATAGTCAAACTCTATGATTTTCGCGGCGACATTCTTATCTTGTACGGAGACGAATTCCTTTACGAAGATGACATACATTATCTTATGCAACGGTGTGCAGATAAACTGGGGAGCTACATGTTTGACGAGGTGGATCGCGTGCGGGCCATACATGAGTTGGAATATTGTCTGAAAGGGAAAGTCAGGGTCGATCTTGTTACGTCAGGAAGAAAGGGACATTCCGAAATCGCCATAATCGGACGAAGTGGAAAAGGAATGCCGTGGGGCATTTATAACCTTTCACAGAAGCGGGATGGAGGAAAAGTTTTTGTTGAATCCACTCCGCGTATTCACTCGGACGATTGGAGTTGGGTCGAAAAAGTCAAGGATTCTGTAGATCAGATCAAAAAGATTCCCCCCCACAGCAAAATACGGGTTTCCATTAAGAAATTGAATATGCGTGAGCAACCCAGCAAGGAATCTCCCGTCGTTGCCAAATTGGTGAAGAGTGACGAATTAATGGTCAATAAACGAAAAGGGCTCTGGTTGAAGGTTGAAAATGCATCGGGTATGGTCGGATGGGTCCACGCAGGTTACGTAAAGCTATCAGCAGGCTGATATTTCGTTAAAACCTGACCCAGTTCAGCCCGGTTATGAACGCCGGTCTTGCCCGTAGTATGGGCCACATTTCAATTGAGTCCTTGGTGCTGCAATTTTTGTAAGTCAGTGGAAACCCTTGCCGCCCCTGACTTCTACGTTGTACTGAAAGGAGAGACGATCGTCGCAAAATGCGCCTTCATGGATCAGAGGCAGTCAGAAGCGACTGCAGTGCTACCAAGAACAATGTTCCGGCCAAGATGATTCTTGCCCTCTGTCAAAAGGACGACACTCTTTTTCAATTGGTTTTCTCCTGTCCCCAAACACGATTTGCGGGAATGAAGTCAGAATACGAAAAGATTATGAAATCTTTCAAGATCAAATAAGATCGTCCAACCACCTAAGATTGCAAAAGAATCTTGACATCTTCTGTAAAAGGCGTATCATCGACTCTTAGCGTTTCGGTGCTACTGACATCGCACCCCGCCTCTCGTTCCTCGCTCTGGGGTACGGCGCAGCAGATCATATTGTTCGGCCTATGCCGTCTCTATAATTTCAACGTTTAAGGGGAAACGAGGAACTATGAAAGCCGTAAGAATACACGAATATGGGAATGAAAATGTTTTAAAGTATGAGGATGCCCTGATTCCCGAAATTCAGGACGATGACGTTCTTATCAAAATATACGCTGCCGGTGTAAATCCCGTGGATTGGAAAATCCGTGAAGGGTACTTAAAGGAAATGATACCATATGAATTTCCGTTGACCCTGGGGTGGGATGTTTCCGGGGTTATTGAAACTGTTGGAAGCAAAGTCACGACTTTTCAAACAGGAGATGCCGTCTATTCCCGTCCCGATATTGCCCGCAATGGCACCTATGCCGAGCATATTGCCGTTAAAAGTAACGAAGTCGCTCTCAAACCGAAGTCGATTGATCATAACCATGCGGCATCGATACCACTCGCCGGGTTGACGGCATGGCAGGCACTTTTTGAAATTGCACACCTTTCTCAGGGACAACGGGTGCTGATTCATGCTGCCGCAGGCGGCGTCGGTAGTTTCGCTGTTCAGTTGGCAAAGACAAGGGGAGCCTATGTCATCGGCACAGCCTCTGCCGGCAAACATGAATATGTGCGTGGGCTCGGGGCAGATGAAGCCGTGGATTATACCAGTGTGAAATTTGAAGATGTAGTCAAGGATGTCGATGTCGTTTTTGACACCATTGGCGGCGACACACTGGAACGCTCCTGGAAGGTTCTCAAAGGGAGCGGACATTTAGTTTCCATTACGGAGATACCCTTTGAGGAAAAAGCGAAGGCACATAATGTAAAAAGTGACTTCCTCTTTGTTCAACCGAATGCGGAACAACTTGGAAAAATTGCCGATTTAGTGGATCAGGGGAAAATTAAGACTCACCTGGAAAAAGTATTTCCACTTCAGCACACAAAGGATGCCCACGTCCTCAGTCAGACCGGCAGGGTAGGTGGTAAAATTGTTTTGCAGGTAATTGAGTGACCTGACGGATGAGACGCTGAGCTGTTTAAACAACTGTTACGCATCGGAATATTACATCGGCAACAATATATGACAAAGCGTCATTCCCGCCTGCCTGTGCGTCGCACGCAGACAAGCGAAAGCGGGAATTCAGGATAAGACTGGATGCCCCCGTATCAAGTACGGGGCAGGCTTATCAAGTCCGGCATGACGTTTTTGGGACTTTTTACCGGACCGTCAAAGTTGATGCACCGGCAAAAAGTCAAGATTGGACGGCAAAGTAAAAAGATCCAAATTCAAGGCGCGCAAATCCTGAGGAATGAGGCGTACTTACGATACGCCGTAGTGACGAAGGATGCAGCGGAACGCAGAAGTTGGACTTTTTACGAAGTCGTCAAAGTTAAAAATTTGCATAGGGGAGCATTATGGTACAGGCAACCCGCATAATTCCCGTTTCGCAGATTATACGTGATGGGGAGATATATCCCAGGAATCATGCGCTCAAAACGCTTCCTCTCAAGGATATCGCTCCCTCCCCCTATCAACAACGGAAAAGCTTTGATCCGGAAAAACTCAAAGAACTCGCACAAAGCATTATGCAAGATGGATTAATCTCCCCCATTCTTGTCCGGCCGTCAGGCGAGGGTTTCGAATTGATCGCCGGGGAACGGCGGTGTCGAGCGATTCGGGACTATACAGATAAGCAGACGATAGAAGCCCGGGTTATAGCGATTGACGACAGGGGGGCACGACGTCTGTCTGTTGCCGAGAATCTTCACCGGGAGGACCTCACCGTTTTTGAGACCA
>Ga0307990_1001620_pt1 | contig 18718 bp, 14 predicted proteins | sample EllFjometagen129_FD_203168 | JGI IMG/M metagenome (GOLD analysis project Ga0307990, IMG submission 203168) | Marine microbial communities from Ellis Fjord, Antarctic Ocean - #129 | ecosystem: Environmental > Aquatic > Marine > Unclassified | place: Southern Ocean | collected 2014-10-08
GATATTATGACAGAGACCATGCCAAGTCGTGACGCAGCCGTGGCGTTACTGAAGACATACAATAAAAACGACGCCCTCATCAAACATGCCCTGGCCGTGGAAGCAGCCATGCGGTATATGGCCCGGCAACGGGGTGAGGACGAGGCCTTGTGGGGTCTGGTCGGTTTGGTCCACGACCTGGACTACGAACAATTCCCCGATGTACACTGCCACAAAACAGCAGAGATACTGCGATCCGAGGGCTGGCCCGAACTGATCATTCGAGCGGTGCTGTCTCATGGATGGAATCTGTGCACTGATATTGAACCGGTCAGTAACTTGGAAAAGACACTCTATGCGGTAGACGAACTGACAGGGCTCATCGCTGCCACAGCATTGGTGCGTCCCAGCAAGTCCATCTTTGACGTCAAGGTCAAGTCCGTCAAAAAGAAATGGAAAGAAAAGTCCTTTGCCGCAGGGGTTAACCGTGCCGTGATACAGGCAGGTGCCGACATGCTCAACATGGATCTACCCGATCTGATTGAGCAAACCATGGCAGGCATGTGTGAAGTGGCCAGCGAGATTGGCTTGAAAGGCGTTTCATAACACAAGACTTATGCAAAGTCCAAGGAGTCAGAAAAAAACGAGTTTTTTCCCGACTCCCGACTCGAATGGCACTTAAGAGCTCCTCCCGTCTCAACCTTGTGGCAAGCCTTGTCGCGAGCTTTGTCGAAAACTTAATCGAAACGACGACAAAAGAGCCTGCATTTGCGGCATCCGGCCGCCTCTCGACAAAGCTCGCGACAAAGAAAAGGGATGACAAACATGCTTAAGTTAGTACCGTTTACCCCTGATTCCTGAATCCTGAATCCTGAATCCCGACTCTGGCTGGATCGCAGAGGGATTCGGTCAATCTGACATGCGAGAAAACAGCACAGCAACATAGTACTTACCGTTCCATACCCACCATGACACCAAAATACCACAATACTTTTTTAAAAATAGACTTACGCTTAATCACGACCAATAAAACCATGCACTTATTAGCAGTTTAGTACCACTATCAACCCATATACTACAAGTTATTGTGTCAGAAATCCTGTAAGATGGCGACATGATCAAACAGCAAAGACATTGAGAGACTGCATAATTAGAATTCCAACGCCCATGAAAAAACTCAGAAAACACCTGTCTGGTTCGTCAGAGTTTGTAGTGACCGTAGAGCTAACCTCTGGACCGGGCTATGCCATGGCGCCCATTGAAAGATTCCTCACAGATTGGAAGGGGTTGGGATCAAAGTCCATACCGGACGGCTTTGCTGTAGCGGGCATCACCCTACCTCAGAACCCCGGAGGCGTGGCCAATCTTTGTCCCTCCGATATACTGGCCAACCTGTCAGGCAAGGGGCTGCTCGATGATCTGGATGTCATGCCACATCTCAGCTGCAAGGATCACAATAAGGATGCTTTGTTTTCATCACTGGTAGGGTATCAACAACGCGGCATTGAAACCGTTTTGGCCCTAACAGGTGACAAGCCGGTTTCTTCCAAGGGCGTGTTTGACCTGGAATCCGTGGGGCTGGTACAGCTGATGGCCAAAATGAATCGCCAAGCCATCTTCAAAGCCAAGCCAGGGCAATGGGAGGAGGTGCCGGTCTTCCTGCCAGGTGCAGCCGTGTCACCCTTCAAATACACTGAACCTTCTCTGATGCAGCAGTATTACAAGATGGAAAAGAAGATCGCAGCCGGCGCCCAATTTTTGATCACTCAGGTTGGCTGGGACTGGCGAAAATCGTTCGAGTTGATATGTTATCTCAAGGACGAAAACATCGACATACCAGTACTGGGCAATGTGTATTTCTTGACGACCCAGAATCCGGCGCCCCGTTTGATGCGTGATGGCAAACTGCCGGGCTGTTATGTCAGCGACACTCTCTTTGACACACTCATGTCAGAGACCCTCGATTTGCACATAGACCGTGCAGCCCAGCAGGTGGCCATGTACAAGGCCATGGGTGCCAGGGGCGTGGATATCGGCGGCGTTCACGATGTGAATACTCTCTGCAAGATCCTGGAGAGGGCGGCCAAAATCGGCACGTCATGGGAAAAACACAAAACCAATCTATGCTACCCCCCGGACCAAACCTATTATCTGTACGACGACCAGGGCCACCGCACGGCTCTGAGCCAACCCGCCAAAACCTGGCGTCAGCGATCGTTCAATGCCATGCATCGCATCATGCTGGACCCGGAACATAAGGGCTATCATGCCTTTGCCAAGACAATGGCCGCATTGGGTGCCAAAAAGAATCCTCAGGGGCGAGTGGCCAAGTCATTTACAGCCATGGAGCGTCTCTTCAAATACACGGCATTCGACTGCCAGGACTGCGGTGACTGTTATCTGCCTGAAAACTTCGGCTATTGCACCATGGGAGGTTGCCAAAAAGGCCTGGCCAATGCACCCTGCGGCGATGCCACGGTGGATGGCATGTGCGGTAACGACACAACGACCCCCTGTTGCGGGGAACAGATTTACCAGGCAGCCGCAGCACAATCCGGTGGCCTTGATACACTCCGTCGTCAAATCAACCAACCACGTTGTGCTGATCTAGCGCACACCTCTTCCATTCTCAATTATTTATTTGAAAGGGACCATACCATGGCCAATGCACTCATCTCTATTGGGGAGGCCATCCATGCCTCTATTCCCAAGACCGGCAAAATCATGAGAGAGTTGCATGACCTGGGACCCGACGCGTACAGCACACCAAGCGGTCCGTTGAATTATGTGAAGGCCCTAATCGAAGACCAGGCTGAGGAAGGCGCAGATTACATCGCCATCAACGTGGATGACTTCGGGGAAAAAGAGGCTCAGTTGGCCGCAAATCTCATGGTGCAATACGTCAAACTTGTACGCCAATGGGGTCGCGGCGTGCCCGTCTGCATTGACAGCAGCGATGACCATGTCTTAAAAGCGGGGCTTGAAACCTGGTACGCCACAGATCAAACGGTGACCAAGCCCTTGATCAACTCGATCAAAATTTATACAGCTGACAACATCATGCCATTGAAACACCAGTATGAGTTCTCGTTTGTTGGTTTACTGGTCAGTGAAGATAAGGCGGAAGGCCTGGGAGGGTCTCATTCAGTGGATGAATTATTTAGTCTGGCCAAAACGTTGTTTAACAAGGCCAAGACGTTCGGTTTCAAACCAGAAGAAATCTTCTTTGATTCCACGGTCTTTCCGCTGGCCATTGACATGCCCATGCAACCGGACGTGCCAGGCTACACCTATCGGGCCTTTGAAACAATCAAGAAGATCAAGACTGATCACGCCATGAAGCATGTGCATTGTTCTCTGGGCGTCAGTAACTGCTGCCGTGATCTGCCTGCCAGAAAGGTGGGGATCTGCCGCGCTTATGTGGCCAAGGGCATGGAGTATGGCCTGGATGCCGGCATTGTCAATGTCAACCATCACTACGGTCAAAAACCCGTAGACCCCGGCCTGCTGGACCTGGTGGATGCCTTTGCCCAAATGGATGGTGACGCGGAAAAGACAAACCACGCCATTTCATTGATGGGACAATTCTGTGCCAGCACGAGAAAGTAATGACAAGGCTTTTGCAAAAAGCCCTGTGGTGTACAGTTTTTGGTTTTCAGTTTTTAGTAAAACACGTTTTTTATGCTGTATACTGCCTACTGAAAACTAAAAACTAAAAACTTGAAGTTTGCAAAACTTCAGTCATGACAGGGCTCATTGGGAGTAAAATATCATGGATCAATCTGCCTCACAATCCGGACCGAACAAAAATGCTGAACCATCAAGCGATACCAATAACATTGAGCTGACGAATTCCGGCACAGCAGACTCTGCCCATGCCCTGTCACGATCTGACCTTGATCCCACACAGTTAAAAGACTGGGAAATCGCCCAAGCCGCCGAGTCTTTCATGAAACCGATCTCCTTATTGGCCCAAGAATGGGGTGTCAGCGTTGATGAGATCATCCCGTTCGGACGACAACTCGCCAAGGTGGATTACCCCCTCGTCATGGAACGTCTGGCCAATCGCCCTGTTGGAAAATACATTGATGTCACGGCTATCACGCCCACACCCCTGGGGGAAGGCAAGACCACAACCGTTATCGGCCTGATCGAAGGACTCGGTAAACTTGGCAAACGCGTGAGCGGCGCCATTCGACAGCCCAGTGGCGGCCCCACCTTCAATGTCAAGGGCTCCGCTGCAGGCGGCGGTCTGGCCCAGTGTATTCCCCTGGCCCCCTTGTCACTCGGACTGACTGGGGACATCGATGCCATTACCCACGCCCACAATCTGGCCATGGTGGCATTAACCGCACGTATGCAGCATGAACACAACTACGATGACGCCACTCTAACCCGACGAGGACTCACACGGCTCGACATTGACCCTGATAATGTACACACCAAGTGGGTCATGGATTTTTGTGCCCAGGCCTTGCGAAATATCAGGATTGGACGTGGCGGCAAAATGGACGGTCTGGAAATGGATTCAGGATTTGCCATTTCTGTGTCCAGCGAACTCATGGCCATTCTGGCCGTATCCAAAGACCTCAAAGACATGCGAAAACGCATTGCACGTATGGTCCTCGCTCAAAACAGACAGGGTGGTGACGTGACCACAGCAGACCTGGAGGTGGATGGTGCCATGGCCGCATGGATGGTCAAGACGTTAAATCCCAATCTCATACAAACACTGGAAGGTCAGCCCGTACTCGTACATGCAGGCCCATTCGCCAATATTGCAATCGGCCAGAGTTCCATTATTGCCGATCTTTTGGGCACCAGATTGTCAGAATTTCACGTCACAGAAAGTGGCTTTGGCTCAGACATTGGGTATGAAAAGTTCTGGAATCTCAAATGTCGAACCTCTGGACTCCGCCCGGATGCCGTGGTGGTGGTTGCCACAATCCGTGCGCTCAAAATGCATGGCGGTGGTCCTGCTGTCAAACCAGGTGTCCCCTTGGACGAAGCCTACACCTCAGAAAATCTTAAACTCGTGGAGCGTGGATGTGACAACCTCATTGCTCACCTGGAAATTGTCAAGAAGAGCGGCATTCGCCCTGTGGTGTGCATCAATCATTTCCATACGGACACCGAAGCCGAAATCGCCCTGGTCTGCAAAATATCAGAACAACATGGCGCTTACGCCGCCGTATCCAAACACTGGCTCGAGGGGGGTGACGGCGCTATCGAATTGGCCCAGACCGTACTTGAGGCCTGTGACAATCATCAGGATTTCAACTATCTGTACGAGGAAGACACCCCCCTGCGAAAAGCACTTCATAGACTGGCCTGTGACATATATGGCGCAGAAGACGTAAGCTATAGCGAAACCGCCGAAGAAAAACTGACTGCCATTGAATCGCAAAATGGCGAGTACAGAGGCTTTGGTATCTGCATGGCCAAGACCCACCTGAGTCTGTCACATGACCCAGCCCTCAAGGGCCGCCCCACGGGCTGGACCCTGCCCATTCGCGACTTCATGATCTACAAGGGCGCCAAGTTAATCGTACCCCTGGCTGGCGAAATCAAGCTCATGCCCGGCACCGCTTCAAATCCGGCGTACCGTCGTATTGATGTGAATATCCAAACCGGACAGGTGACCGGCCTGTTCTAAAATCAAGAGCATGCGATTGTTGTATTCCGCATTGGTGATATTGCACCGACCACCGCATTCAGAAAAAACATGGGATTCCACCAGAAAACATCCTGCTGTCGGCCTCACACACCCATTGGGGCCCGGCCGTGCGTTTTCGAATGAGCTTCAGCGTGGGTGGTCCCAATGTCTGGTACATGGGCCACATGGAAGACCAGATCCTGGCCAGTGTGGACACTGCCATCAAGAACCTCTGCCCTGGCGTAGTTCAATACAGCCACATTGACTTCCGAGGCATTGGGTGCAATCGACGTCTTCCCAGCCAGGGTAATATTATCTTCGGCCCCTATCCACAGGGTTCGTTTGATGGCCACACGTCAATCCTTCGCATGACGCGAGCCCATTCGCCGCATCAGATCATCCTGGTGGGCCACGCCTGTCACCCCACCAGTTCTGGCAACATCGAAAAGTGGAGTCCGGGCTACCCCGAAGCCATGCGCGACTATCTGGTCGCCAACCTGCCTGACACCAAGGCCGTATTTGTGCAGGGCTGCGGTGCGGATGCCAAGGTCGTACACAAAAACCCTGACACGAGGAAGCTCGTATTCACCGCTGATCCAGCACGCGCCCACGCGACTGGAGAAAAGCTGGGGCAGGCTGTGCTTGACCATCTGCGTGAAGGTGCCATGACGCCCCTGGCCGGTTCATTGGCCTGCACTTTGGCCACCGGACAGATCAGCTATGGTGAACGCTGGTCTGAAGAAGAGACTAAACGTCAGGCCTATGCCCTGCCAGCCCCATTCACTGAGAACATTGAGACCGAAATCACACAGATTGTCACAACCGCATTAAAGCAGATTGAATAAAAATCCATGCCATCAATCAGGCTGTAATACCCAATGTGTGTGGCAAAGTAGAGCTTGCCATTTGACTCCACGAAATTGACGTGTGACTTGCCCTGTACAATGGTCTTGCGCCCCTTTTCTCCGCAGGCCTCAGTCAAATTGCCACCGTTACGCCAATGACTTGCGATGGGCCCACACCTTTTCAAAGGCCTTGACATAGGGTGACTTGGTATAGGCCTTCCAGTCCCTTTCCAACACGTTAATGGGCTCGTAACTGGAATGCCTTATGAGCTTGAGTACGGCCTCTTCTTCGGCCTTCTGGTACAGAAGCCAGCGTGAGGCCTCACCGTGCTTGGCATCCGGAGTGGTAATGGCCTTTGCCCCACCCTCCAAAGCCAGGGTCTCTTTCGCCGCCCTGGCCGGCGCAAGACCCGCCAAGGTTAAGCCAGCTGCCACTGCACCCGTGGATTTCAGAAATCTTCGGCGCGTCTCCCGTTCTTTTTGATCATGCGTATTGTTTTGCATTGTCTGTACCTCCGTACAAGTTTTCTCTGGCAACTGACTACTCCAGCAGTGCCTTCCTCACGGCCAAGAGTACGCCCTCCACCTGAGGAGCCACTAAGGAAGCATCAGGACCGGTTTCGTATCCGCCCTGCTGGTACGAGATCTCAGTCCCAATATACTCGTCAAGAAACAGGGTTTGGAAGGATATTAATAAGTTCGTTTTTTACTTTAAAAGACAAGAAGGTTGGTTTAGACTGTGTGGCTGAGTAGAGTTCTATAAGGAGGCAAAACAACGATGAAACGGACATTGTGTTTTTTGTTGTGCGTTCTGGTGGCAATGACAGGCTGCTCAGATCAAGGCAGTTCGGACAGCAAGATCCCGCTGCCTGATGCAGAACCCACGGTTTTGGCTTTAATCACCCCAGTCCCTGAAGCCTTTGATCCCCCCAAAGCCAATCAGATTGTCTTTGACATGACCTATCGCGGACTGGACCCGGACCATGAGTTTTACTCTCAGTATGGATATGGCTGAGGCGGTACCTGCGGGCTCTCGTGGGAGAGCCAATCACTGAAAAAAGGCATCTACTCGGTCACACTGGCCCAGGACACAGGCCCATTGGGCGGCAACTTGGAGACCACTACAAAAATCACAATTGAGTAGCCACTCGCTTGCGATCGTAAAACACGAAGAGGACAGGTTTCTCCCTTAGATGCTACCCCCCCAGGATTGCCCCTAAGAGACGCCATTCTAAACGCCTAATACAAATCCTAGGAGTATGTATAGGTCGTTAATATCAATGGTGCCATCGTCATTCAAGTCACCAATGGCTTCTGCCAGATCAGAATTATTACTGGAAGATCCGCCGCCAGGTTGGCTGGTGATCAATTCAAAGGCCACATCCCATTGTGTTGAAGACGGGTACGTGACAGGGGAACCTGCTGCATATGTTGTTCCAAGGGCTGGCGGCCATTGCCCTGGATTGTATATGCTTAGAATTCTCTCAGCAGGCAACGTGCCATTGGTTTGACGCGTCATCCATCCCCAAGGTGTGGCAGAAAGGACATTGTTTGAATAGATCGGTGCAATGCTTAGCCAATAAATGGTGTTGGGACTGGCACTGGGATAAAACCACTTGTCTTGAGATATGAGAGATGTGAATTCAAAGACTGATTCTCCTCCGATTTGGCCTTGTGCGTCTTGAACCTGCCCTGTGTAGGCCCACACCCAATTGTTGACAGTATGTTCCCAGATAAGAGTCCCTGGTTTATCCTGCGTGGGATTGTTTGACCAGATACCGAAATGGAAGCCGTACGGCAAATCTGCAGGCATTTCACCCATAAGCCAATTATCAAATGCACCCCACCAACGGAAGCCTTGAATGGGTAAGGCGCCACCACTAAACCAGTCATCAGCAATCAAGGGAATTGCGTCTTGACGCGTTACCAGGTTCCACCCGTAAACAAGGTTGTACGACGAATCAAGCAGGTCCACGGGTTGATTCCATTTGCTGGCAAACAGATTTGAAGGAGATACTGGCGCAATACCTGGATTGGGATTAGGCTCTGGATCGGGGTTTGGATCGGGGTCGGGATTTGAGCCTGAGAGGAGGAAAACTGCATAATCTTCAACTTCACCATCCGGAGCCAAGCCTGTATAGCCTATGCCACCTGAACTATTGTACCTGAACCGTGCATACGATTGTCCTGCTGTCGCCGTGATGGGTACATAGAACGAAAGTGTGTTTTGGCCTTGAATAATCGGTTCATCTGCCAGAATGTGTTCACCGATGTCGCCCCAATCTCCATCTTGATTAAGATCAAGCCAGGCATTAATAACACCCAATGTAGAAGCGGTTACAGTGACCGATGTACTTTGTCCTGATGTGATTTGAGAATTGAATGCTACTCCATCGTCCCAGGCATCAGCGTCAGCATTGGCACTGGGTTGGCCATCCAAGTCGGGATCCATGCCGATACCCAAGTACATACCGGTTTGGATTGTGTGCTGAGCACCATTGCTTGCTTTAGTCACTTGGTAGGAGGAGGGTGCATCACCGAAATCCCAAGTGAAGTTTTGAATCTGACAGTCTGAGCAGTCTGTTCCGTCTCCAAGATATATGTAGTCCGGCACTAGGCAGGATCCAGTATCTGTAAGAAAACAGTTTCCTGTGGCGGTGTTGCAGCATGCGCCTATCGCGTGGGGTACAGATTCAATGTTTTCAATGGTGACGGTCTGGTTAATTGCCACGTTTGTTCCGCTAATGCTGACATAAACCCACTCTGGATGGTAGTCTTGAATGAGATAGTTTCTGGTAATGTGTGCATATTCGCCTGCATCCAATTTATAGTTGGCTTTGGTTTGGCTTTTTGCGCCTTTGGTGGAAAAATAAGCGTTTTCGTCACTTAGGGTAGCCACATCTGTCAGTGGCATAGGAGGACGTGATGCATTCACCCAGGTTGGTTTGGTCCATCCGTAACTGATATCGTAAGTTAGGGGATTCGCTGGGGTACGCGATTCGATGAATGCTGTGAGATTGAAGTCGCCTACGCGATTCGGCTCATAGCCTGTGCTATGAAACCACATGATGTAACGGTTAGAAGAGGGGTAATAGTGCCATATAATCTGGTTACTCTGGTACCCATCGCCATAACCAGATGATATTGTGCCATCATCTAATAGTCTTAATTCATAGAATCCAGATATTACTTGTGCGCTGCTCACAGTTGTCAGAAGAGCAACAAGAACACTAGTCATAATCATGTATGTAAATATCCATTTTTTCATTGTTCCACCCTTACTCAATAATTTCAACATTAAATCGCTCAACACGACAGTAGCAAAGTCCCCCCCAATTATTAGACCGCACAACAGAGTGTTTCGAATTTCATTAAATCGTTATTTGTATTCTTGTCAAGAAAACACCGAATCAAGACCCCCGAAAGGGACTTTAATTTGACGGTTTGCCTTGATCTAATCCTTTTGGCTGATCCCTAACTAACATCTTGACAAAAAAACTACTTGTGTATCATAATTGAGTTGAGGTTGCGCTTTTGAGAAAATGGGTTTAGCAGTAAGTTCCCCAATACACTGTAATCAATCTGAATAGAGAAAGAAAAGACATGAAAAACAGTCACCTAGGAAGACGACAATTCATGCAGCGTTCTGCTGTTGGTGTGGCTGTGGCCGCCTCATCCAATGGGTTGTTGGAAGCGGCAATGCCTCGACCGCAATCCGCACCCAAGACCCAGGTAACTGTTAGGACACAGACAGACGTCCTTGTGGTCGGTGGCGGAACAGCGGGCACCATCGCGGCCATCCAGGCCGCCAGAGCCGGGGCAAAAACAGCTCTGATCGAACGAGGCACCCAGCTTGGCGGAACCACAACAACCGGCGGTGTCTCATTTCCTGGGCTTTTTGATGCCTGGGGCAAACAGGTTATCGCAGGCATCGGTTGGGAACTGGTCAAGCAGGCCGTTGAACTCGACCAAGGCTCTCTGCCCGATTTCAGCAAGATTCCCTCACGCCATTGGCAGAATCAGGTGCAGGTCAACCAGTTCGTGTATGCGCTTCTTGCAGAGGAAGCGTGCATCAACGCAGGTGTGACCATTGCTTACTACGAATCCCCCCTGTCAGTACAGAAGACAGCTGATGGCTGGATCGTTGAAAGCGTAGGACCGGGCACACACCGCCAGGTGACATGTAAACAAATCATCGACTGTACCGGAGGCGCCAGTGTGGTCGGCATGCTCGATCTGCCCAGACTTCGTGAGGCGGAAACGCAACCCGGATCCCTGCTCTACAAGCTGGGTGGAGTGCATCCTGTGGGACGAGAGCAACTTGACCGTCTCTACGTGCATGGTGCAGACTCCTCAACCTCTGCCACCCTCACCCAGGCAAACATGGCCGGTCGTCAGTCACTTCTCAAAGAACTCCGCAAACAAAAGAACAAAGCTCGTCTGGTACACATGCAACCGGAGACCGCGCATCGTGAAAGCTACCGTATCCAGGGCGAGACGGTAATCACCGTTGACGACTATACCTCAGGCCGAGTATTTGAAGATGCAGTGTGCTATGCGTTCTATCCTGTGGACCTGCACGGACGCGACGGCGTCAAACCCAATCCCCTGGCCAGAGGCAAAGTACCCACCATTCCCCTGAGTGCATTGATTCCCAAGGGAAGCCGGAACATCATGGTGGCAGGCCGATCTGTCTCAAGCGACCGATTGGCTAATTCCGGTCTTCGTGTGCAGGCCTCCTGCATGGCAATGGGGCAAGCGGCAGGCGCAACAGCCGCACTGGCCGCGCAAAAGAACACAACCCTGCTCAAGGTATCGCTGAAGAATATCAGGAAGATGCTTCTCAAACACGGAGCCATAGTTCCCACTGTATAGATAAAAGCATAATGACGGCAGATTCTTCTTGGGGCGAGTCGAACGAGAAACATTCAGCAGTGCTTTTTAGATTTCCAGCAACACCTTGAGATACTGTGCTGGATTCTGTTCTACAAGATCAAAGGCATGTTGAGCCTGACTGGCTTTGAAGGTGGCAGAAATCAGGACTTCCGGTTTGAGCAGACCTTTGGTCAGAGGGTCGATAAAGAGGGCAAATTCTCCGTGCGACACCCTGGAGGTCACAAGGCTTCAGGATCATCCATAATCACTTGAAATCCATGGCCTTCATGGATACAATGCAGAGCATCGTGTTTGAAAAACCAGTTCATTCAATCAACTGGGATTTGTGAACCGTGAACCGTGATCTGTGATCTGTGATCTGTGATCTAAAAAACGTGAACCATTTATTTGCAAAGAGAGCCATGCAATATATAAGTACACGAGGCGGTATCGCCCCCCTGTCATTCACTGACGCTGTGATGATGGGGCTGGGTGTGGATGGGGGCTTGCTCCTGCCTAACGAAATCCCCAAGATCGACAGTGAGACATTCGCCTCATGGCAGGCATTGTCCTATCCGGCACTTGCTTTTGAAGTGATGTCACGCTTTATTGATGACATCCCTGCTTCAGAACTTCACGATCTTATCAACAAATCATATGCCACATTCGGCACGAAAGAAGTGACACCACTGGTCGCTCTGGGCGATCTTCATATCCTCGAATTATTTCATGGCCCCACCCTCGCTTTCAAGGATGTGGCGCTGCAATTTCTCGGCAATCTCTTCGAATATCTGTTGGATAAGAACAAATCCGTGATGAACATCCTCGGTGCCACATCCGGTGATACGGGCAGCGCTGCCATCTATGGCGTGCGCGGCAAGGCCCGTATCAATATCTTCATTCTGCACCCGCACAAACGCGTCAGCGAGGTTCAGGAAAAACAAATGACCACGGTCATGGATGCCAATGTGTTTAATATTGCCATTCGGGGATCGTTTGACGATGGCCAGGCCATGGTCAAAGCCCTCTTTAATGAACTCTCCTTTAAAGACAAATACCACCTTGGAGCCATTAATTCCATCAACTGGGCCCGCGTGTTGGCTCAGATCGTTTATTACGTCAAAGCCTCACTCGATATACAAGGACAAGGGCACCGTGGCCCCATTGATTTTTCAATCCCCACAGGTAACTTTGGCGATATCTTTGCAGGGTTCATTGCCAAAAAGCTGTTGCCAGGCAATACGATTCGTCATCTGGTGCTTGCCACAAACTCGAACGACATCCTTTCACGCTTTGTCAATCAAGGTGATTATTCGCTAAGGAACGTGGTCCAGACCTCAAGTCCCTCCATGGATATACAGGCAGCCTCCAACTTCGAACGCTATCTCTACTACCTGATGAACTGTGATACGGTACAGACTAAGGCACTGATGGTCAATTTCCTAAAAACCGGGAAACTGGATCTCAGCGATCAACTGGGCCAGATCCAAGACGACTTTCTATCCACAGCCGTATCTGAAGAAGCTGCTCTCAAGACGATTCGGTGCTTCAAACAGGCACATGATTACACACTTGATCCGCACACTGCCATTGGAGTCCATGCTGCTTTGGAACATAAGACAGACGGTATTCCCATGATCTGCCTGGCCACAGCACATCCGGCCAAATTTGGAAAAGTTGTTGCCAAGGCGACTGGCACGGCGCCGGTGCTGCCTGAGGCGCTTGAGGGGATTGAAACCAAGGCGACACGTTGTGAACTCATGGATGCGGACACCGAGACAATCAAGCAGTATCTAAAGACCCGTGCCCGTCACCTGCCGTAACATTTTCGGCAGGGAAAGATTAGCATGACTGGTTGTGGGCGGCGATTAACTCCGGGAGTTCGGATAGGGTCTTCACCTCCCACGCCCCAGGAGGGACAACCTTTCCGACGTTGGAATGCCCACGCTTTAACGCGGCTTTCATACCCAAGGCCAGGGTAGGGACAATATCATTTTTGATCAAATCGCCCACATATAAAATGTTGGGCAAGGCCTCCCCAATACGCTCAGCACCTACCCTGAAGATGCGTTGATCCGGCTTTCTAAAGGGAAACTGATAGGAATAAAGTCGCGGCGACAGGTATTTGAGCAGACCCAGTTCATCCATATGCCTGTCCAGGGAACTGGCGTGCAAAAAAGTATTTGAAATCAAGCCCAACTTGAGCCCCTGATTCTGGAGGGTCTGCAGGGTTTGATCAAGCGCTGGCTCCACACCCGCAGCGTACCCCAATTTTTCATACCACAACCAGACATACTCTTCCCATTGGGCGTCAGTCATGGAAATGCCATGTCTTTCTCCCAAACCACGCAATGATTTTAGGGAGTCAAAGTCCCGGTGAGTGATGTTTGACACAATATGCTTGAACCGGAGGTATCCCATGTTCTTGATAACATACCACATAAACGGTCCTGTGGGTTGCCCCAAATCTTTGAGATAGGCATACGTCAGTTGAGCGCCCAGGTAGAAATGATAGTGCTGCCTCAATTGGGCAAAATCCAGTAATGTATCACCAAAGTCAAAGAATACCGATTTTATGGGTTGCTTGTTCATGGTGTCATTAAATAGCCAAGGTGGGATTCGAACCCACACGCCCTATTGGGCAGGGGATTTTAAATCCCCAGCGTCTGCCATTCCGCCACTCGGCCAAAACATTATAAGTAAACGACTTATGGCGTTTTAGTTCTAGTTAAACATTGCTTTGGCCAGGACTTTGTCAGGTGCTTGCTTTGTCAATCACTCATTCTCTGGCCTTTTCGCCTGCACTCGATCTCAATGTATTGATCAGGTATATGGGCGCTAATATATGAAAAAATGCTGTGTCAATCAAAGAAAAAAAACGAGTACCTGTTCAAGAGTACTCGTTTTTGTTGGGTGCGTCGATTACGAACCTGTTTTCATGTGGAACAAATCATTTCTTTTTAAACCGTCCAACCATGCCCTTGAACCAACTTGTTAGAGGAACCAATGATCCAAATATCTGCCGGAATAAAATTTCCAGCCGCAGTTCCTTCAGACCTGCATGCTCGGGCGACAGCGTCATGGCCTGACGCAACTTTCCCTGTGCTGCGTCATACTGCCCTTGAATCGCAAGAACCTTGGCATGGTTTTTCAATGTGGGTACATGATCAGAGTCACAGTTTGATGCATGATTAAAAAAGTCACAGGCATCATCCCAATAGCCTTTAAAGGCGCTGACCAATCCCAGATAGTAATAGGCTTGAACATGATGTTCATCTATATCCACAGCTTGAAATAAACAATGCATGGCATGATCCAAATCCTGTTCCGTCGCCATTTCCTCAAAAGTTTGCTCTGTGGCGTTGCCAGATTCAATGGGGGGTGTTTGGCCCCCTGCCATATTCAAAAACATGGAACCCATGGAGACCAACAAATCGGCATTATCAACCGTGTTACGTAATTCCGACAACAGGTAGGCTCGAGATTTTTGGTATTTGCCTTGAGCCAGCGCGTATTGCGCAAGGCGATAGTATGGGCCGGACAGTGTGTCGTCATAACGCAAAGCACTGTCATAAAAATCAACAGCTCGTTCAAAGTTGCCCATGTTCAGGGCCACTTCGCCCACATAAAAAATGGCCCCTGCATGGCAAGGATTGAATTCCAGGATTCGATGAAACTTCTCTTTGGCTGCTTCAATTTCGCCCTTTTCCAGGAGGAACAGGCCGAAGTCAAAGATCACATCCAAATCACCGGGATTGTTTCTAAGTTCTTCAAGAAAATACTCACGTGCATGCTCATGGTCACCATCATACCAATAGGCCTGGGCCACGCGATAATGAATCTGGGGATGCGTGGGTTCTAGCTCGGCAGTCCTGATCCAGCACCCCACTGCTTTTTTATACAAACCGCGTACATAAAGACTGTTGCCGATATTGTAGTAACAGAGGGCACAATCAGTATCGATTTGCTGCGCCAGATAGAACATTTCCTCGGACTTGTCATGCATCGACATTTCTGTATAAGCGATAATCCGGTTGCAATAACTCGGCTCAAAACTGGCATCAAGCTGCTCAATATGCTCGAAGATCCCAATGGCCTTGTCATACAAACCGGTGCGTGTATAGTCCACGCCCAGGGAGTTTAGGATTTCCAGATCTTCAGGATTCAGATCCAGTGCCAGTTCATACTCAGCAATGGCCTCTTCAAAACGATGGATTGAATCCAGGGCCAGGGCTTTGTCAAAGTGCCAAGAACTATTGGCGGGGTTTATTTCCAATGCCGTGTCCAGTTGCTCCAGTGCCTCGGACATGTCGCCGTCTTCATAAAGCTCCAATGCCCTGTTGGCATTCTGCTCCGCTTGGTCATAAAAACCAAATTCCATACCCTCTGAAAACATAAAAACCCCTATCTAAAACGAGTATAATGACATTGCTTTTCTGTCTTTGGCGATATCGACTACATGCAAACGGGGCGTTAGGAGTTTTCTGGTTAACCCCAAGACAATCCATCGCCTGGCAACAGACTCAAAAACAGAACCACAACCTTTTTCTCACAAGCAACTTACATCAACACTCGGAGAGTGACATTTCAGAACTCGAAGTTCGTCCAGGTGTTTTTCTGGAAAGCCACGCAAGATAGTCTTATAATGAGCCGTCCATTATGGGCAAATAAGGTTACATTTATGAAAACCAACGGGAACGCTGAGTTTCACGGTTTTGGAGACACAGAGCATGATCAAAGAAATCAAGGGTCAAATTAGTGCTGGCACGGGCAAGTACGCTATTGTGGTGAGTCGTTTCAATGAGTTCATCACGTCTAAGCTCTTGGGCGGTGCAATTGACGCACTCTTACGTCATGGAGCCTCAGAAGAGCAGATTTGTGCCATATGGGTACCGGGTGCCTGTGAAATTTCTCAGGTTGCCAAGAAACTGGCAGAGAGTGGTGAGTATGTCGCCGTGATCTGTCTCGGCGCCGTCATTCGCGGCCAGACCACACATTATGAAGCCGTGTGTCAGCAAGTGGTCAGAGGGATTGGTCAGATCAACTATGAAGGGCAAATTCCCACAATTTTTGGCGTGCTCACCTGCGAAACTCTGGAACAAGCAGCCGAACGTGCCGGCCTCAAAATGGGCAACACTGGCTCAAGCTCGGCTATCACAGCCATGGAAATGGTCAACGTGTTAGGTCAGTTGTAAGGCAACCAGTATCACACGGATGAGATCTTTTTTGAAAACGTTTTACAACACTGGACAAACACACATATGACTCAAGATAAAGTAGACCGACGGACCACTGCCAGGATACTTGCCATGCAATCGCTCTATCAATTGGATGTTCAGGGCGAAGAACTGCTCGAACAATTACCCATGGGATTTCTCAGAGAATCCGGGCAAGACGATTTTGTCCGAAAAATGGCGTTTGAGATAATTAAGGGCACGTGGAAGAATCTGAGCCTGTGTGATGAGCTGATTTCAGGGGCGATCATTCGTTGGCAAATGTCACGTTTATCCCCCGTGGATAAGAGCATACTCAGAATGTCAGTCTATCAATTGAGCTTCTGCACGGACATCCCCCCAAAAGTTGTCATTAATGAAGCCATTGAACTGGGCAAAAAATTCAGTTCAGAAAAATCTTCTGGCTTCATCAATGGAGTCCTGGATGCAGTGTTGAAAAAACTATAGGGTGACAAGTATGAGAACCATAGCAGTATTGAATCAAAAGGGAGGCGTCGGTAAGACCACCACAGTGGCCAACACGTCAGCCGCATTGGCAACGTCAGGCGCCCGAGTCCTGGTCCTGGATCTGGATCCTCAATCGCATCTAACAATCCATCTCGGGCTTGAGCCGCAGAGTCTCACCCAAAGCTCCTATCGGGTACTCATCCAAACCAGTACCATTGACCAAGACATCCTCATGGTCCGCCCTAATCTATGGGTGCTGCCTGCCAATATTGATTTGGTGGGTGCCGAGAGTGAACTGGTCAGTGTGGTCGGCCGAGAAATCATTCTGCGTGAAGCCCTGGAGACCATCGAAGATCGATTTGACTATTGTTTGATCGACTGTGCCCCCTCTCTGGGACTGCTTACGCTGAACGCCCTGGCCGCTGCTCATGAAGTTCTGATCCCTTTGCAGCCGCATTTCCTGGCCCTGCAGGGATTCGGAAAACTCCTGCAAACGGTGGAACTGGTCAACAAACGCATCAATCCCCATTTAAAAGTCACCGGTATTCTCCTGTGCATGTTTGACACACGTGCCTCCCTGCCCAAGGAAGTAAAACATGACATTGAAGATTTTCTGAATAGCGCCCGGGGTGGCGGCAGCGCCTGGGAAAATGCCCAAATTCTCCCCACGTATATCCGCCGTAATATAAAACTGGCAGAAGCACCCAGTTATGGCCAGACCATCTTTGAATATGAAAACAACTGCAATGGTGCGCAGGATTATCTTAAGGTGGCTCAATTCATTGCCAATATGGGGAAAGAAGACCACCCAGAAGAAGCGACAGAGCAGAACGCTCAAGATGAGGCGTCACAATCAAAGCCCATGCCAGAATCCGACCCTGTACAGACTGCCCCAGTGAACAGTGACATGGATAATACCGAAGAGACTGAACAAGACACATCATCAGTCCCTCAGGGAGAACCTCAGCCACAGACAAAGACTCCTGAGATTGCCCAGACACCCGCACAACCGGCACCCATCAAGATCTTAGAGTTTGAAGAACTGCATAAACCTGCCAGAACCGAAGAACCCAAGGTCTCCAACGGCCCTTCTGTGTCACCGTGGTCTGATCAGCAGGATAGACCTAAACGGATACCGCCGGAATCAAACCACTCAGCGTGGTAGCCGGACTCAAGAAACATAAGGACTGAAGGCTGAAGGCTGAAGGCTGAAGGCTGAAGGGAGCCGGAGGCCGGAAGGGTGAAGGGTGAAGGGTGAAGGGTGAAGGGTGAAGGGTGAAGGGTGAAGGGTGAAGGGTGAAAGCTAAAAAGGCTCACGCCATGGCGATAGCACCTCAGGTTTCAGGTTTCAAGTTTCATCCCTGGTGTTATGGTTTTCATCCCTGACTTTAACCGCTAATTGGGCTAATTACTTAATTCGCGGTTCATTTTGAGTTGTTGGGGTAATGGATCATCCCATCCGGCAGTTTCCCTCGCAGGGTATGGCCGTCGAACGAATGGGCTGGAGGGACTGTCATTTTAGTGAAGCGGTCTGCTGATTGACGCTTCATCGTTTTGCTCGACATCATATGCTGTTGACACTTGAGGAGTCAGTATGCGCTAGGGGCGGCTCCCCGAAAGTGCGCCGTACCTTTCTGAACACCCAATATCCAACAAGGAACATCCAATGTCCAAGGAAGGAA
>Ga0307990_1001621_pt1 | contig 18715 bp, 10 predicted proteins | sample EllFjometagen129_FD_203168 | JGI IMG/M metagenome (GOLD analysis project Ga0307990, IMG submission 203168) | Marine microbial communities from Ellis Fjord, Antarctic Ocean - #129 | ecosystem: Environmental > Aquatic > Marine > Unclassified | place: Southern Ocean | collected 2014-10-08
AAAATTGCCTTTTTTGGACAATTTTCTGTAGCCGAGGTCCGTGCATGCCAAGCCGTAGCCCCGCCCTGCGGGGCGTAGGCTGGACCTCGGACGATTTTGATTCAAAATCGCGGTTTTTCTCTTAGGTTGACGCGTATGCGCCTTACGGGGCGAAGAAGTAAACCCCTGACCCCTGCGAGCAAAAGTTCACACCGTTGCTTCTGTTGCTATCTTTTTTTTCGAGGGAATCGATTAATTCGAACTATATCGTCACGACACAGAAAGGATGCGACTCCTTAAACTTCGCAACCGCCTCAGAGGACACCTGGTCGCATCTGCGCAGATCCAACCATACCAGACCCTTCAGTTCTGCAAGCGTTTGAAGACATTTATCTGTCACCTGCCGGCAGGACCTCAGGCTAAGATGGATAAGCACAGGAAACAGCTTAAGCTGTTTCAAATCAGCGTCACTTATGGATGTCGAACTAAGATCCAACCATTTCAGGGCCGTAAATTTCGGGGCATTCTCCACCACTTGAGTCATCGTTTCTTGATTACAAGAGGATAAACCCAGGCGTTCCAATCCGGGAACGGCAAGCAAGTGCGCAACCCCTTCAACTGTTATGCCAGTATTCGACAGCTTAACCCATATAAGCTCGGGCATCTCTTTGAGATACGCTAATCCCTCATCAGTAATCTTAGCGGAACGAAGATGCAGAGCCCTGATCTGCTTTATTTTTTTCACGACCGACAGACTTTCATCCGTATATAACGTCAAACTCCTCTGCTGTATCGTTCTCAAGGTGTAGCGCTTATATTCTTTAGAAAGCGATCTCTTCAGACATAAAAGAGTCGCCTCTGCATCGTCGCGACTCATTAAAGAGTTTGGCATTGCCGCGTTGGCTTCGGCCGTTGCTTCCTGATCTATAAATCCATGTTTTGCCAAAAATGTTGAGATAGCCCTTGCCGTTGGATAAATATTTGATCCGAGCATGGTGGCCATATGCGGACCAGCATCCGCTCCCTCATAAATCTCACAACTCCCCCCGATATCCTGCACATTTTTCTGGTAGCGCCGCGACACACCCGTCTTGTTCTTCGCATCAGCCTTGGATATGACAATCAACGTGGGTGGATGCGTCTTGTTCTTCTTGATGTTGTGCATGGGCGATATCTCTTCCCAATAAGCCTCAACGATTGCGTGACCCCAGTTACGAGGTCCATTATCCAGCACCGATTCGATCAGAATCAGGGCATCGGGCTTACAGCTGACAGATAGATCCTCACCCGGCTCATTAAAGGCAGAGAGTGTTGCCGTCGCAGCCGCGAGGTGTCCTCCTGCAGAGGCACCGGCTGCGGCCACTTTTGCAGGATCAATATTGAGGGCAACCGCATTTCTGCGAACCCATCGCATCGCCGACTTGGCATCTTTCACGCATTCCCGGGGAGAGTTGCCATTATCCTTGCTTCGATTGATCAGGCGGTAGGATGCAGAGAAAGCCACAAACCCCCGATCGGCCAAATGTTTGGCCTGATAATAATGCATCCCCGGGCCACCATGATCCCAGCTACCACCATGAAAAAAGATAATTGCAGGCTTCGGTTGACCTTGCCAGTGCCGCTCAGGAAAGAAAGCGTTAAGCTCCAATTTACGACTAGCCGACTCTACAGTTTTGTATGTGTACGTTGCATCAGGAGAAAAGTTCAGAGGAACGGCATGAAGCGGCTTCTCCTCTGCTGCAGCCTGCCACCCGAATACGCCATAAAACAAACACAGGACAACTATCATTATTTTGCTCATTAAAAAACTCCCTTAAAAAGGTTTTATCTCTCTGCTAATCTCTGTCGTTATCGGAAAATAATTCTTTTTCCGCCAAACTGATATGAATTTTCTTTTACACTGATCACTAATTTTTTTGATACTCACCGACTCACTATTAGTCAACCGGATCTCTGAATTCTGTTACTTTTACTCATGTTGCATTCTGCCCTTCTTGCGGCAGCCATATGGATACGGCTACTTCTTCGGACGCATCTTCTTACGCGGGTCGTAGTGAGGGGAGTCGGGGTTGCCAATCCAGTCGGTAGACTTGATATCCGTGGTGGTAGTTGGGTGAACCGGATTGTCTACTCGGCCGGCTTTGCGCTGGCCGCGCCCGGGGAGCTGCCAGTCGCCGATATCCTTTCGGGCTTCGGCGGCGTAAGCCGAAAGGCGTTGGACCACCTCCGGATGCTTATCGGCGAGGTTGATCTTCTCGCCGATATCGGTTCTAAGGTCGTACAGAGCCAGATCGCACTTGCCCTTTCGTACGCCGTCCCAGCCTTCCAGCGTGGGATCAAGGGCTAGGTGCAGCTTCCAATCGCCCGAGCGGACCGCGCGGAGTTGATCGATGCGATAGTAGAAGAACTTCTTGTATGGAGTCTTGGCGCCAGCCCGGCCAAACATCAGGCTGGAGATGTCTTTTCCGTCGATCCGTGCCTTCGGGAGTTCGCCACCGGCAAGCTTCGTAAAGGTCGGCAGGAAGTCCATCACGGTGATCAGTTCGCAGGATGTCTTTCCAGCGGGAATCGCCGCTGGCCAGCGCATGATGCAGGGCACACGCATGCCTCCCTCCAGAATCTTGCCCTTGCCGCCGGAGAGCGGGTGGTTCTCTCCCCTGCTGGTGGCACCGTTGTCCGATGTGAAGATCACGAGCGTGTTGTCATCGATCTTCAGCTCCCGCAGCGTGCTGAGAATCTGGCCGACAGACCAATCGAGCTCCTCGATCACGTCGCTGTAGATCCCATGCTCGGATTTTCCGCTGAAGGCCGCGCTGGCGTAATGAGGACTATGCGGCATGACCTGCGGCAGGTAGACGAAGAACGGTTTGTCCTTGTTGACTTTGATAAACTTGATGGCCTCGGCCGTGAGATTTTGGGTAAGCAGTCGCTGGTCCGGCGACAGCTCGATAATCTTATCATTCCGGAAAAGTGGCAGGTGCATACCGCGGTTGTCGGCCTGGCCCTTCCGCGGGCCCTTGCGTTTCATGTCATTGCTATAGGGGATGCCATAATAGTAGTCAAACCCCTGGCTGTTCGGCATAAACTCCGGCTGATCTCCAACGTGCCATTTCCCAATGCACGCCGTGCTATAGCCTTGCAGCTTGAGCAGTTCGGCGATCGTAGTTTCAGATGGATTCAAGCCCTTGTTGTCCCCGGGCAGGAGCACATAGGGACCCCTCGAACTGCGGGACATGTTCACGCGCAGTGGGTAACAGCCTGTCAGCAAACTGGAGCGGCTAGGGCTGCAGACCGGAGCGGTCACGTAGAAATCTGTGAACCGGAGCCCCTCGGCTGCCATCTTGTCGATCTGCGGCGTTTTGTTGCGTTTCGATCCGAAGCAGCCGACGTCGGCGTAGCCCAGATCATCGCAGAAGATCACAACAAAATTCGGCTGCCCACGCATTGGCATCTTGACGGCAGGTTGGTTTGCCGACTTGGGGAGAGCGGGCTGAGCAGACACATCCTCCGCCGTAGCAGTGCCGATAAATCCAGTTAGCACTAAAACAGCTAAAGCCAATACGGTTTTGATTCTGTTACTTTTCATCATGTTTAAGATTTCCTATAGTGTTCATATTTCCAGTTCACCGGCATCCATCGCCGCAACGATAACATCTTTGACTTTTTTACCCAGCTCGAACTGGTTTCGGTCGGATTGTTCATATTTACCGTGATCCAGTTCCACCGCCGGGGCCACATACGAAACGACGATTAACCCCGTTTGGTCGTCCATTGCACCAAACAACTCGCTGTAATAGCTTTCGAGCCGTTTGTCGTTCGGCACAAAGTCGCAAGCCATATACGCAATGCCCTTTTTGCCCAGTGCATTTTTCATTTTCACCGCAGCCTCGATATTATCCAGATGCAGATTGTTAACGCTGGTGAGCCCATCGGTATTGCAATAATTTTCAATATGCTGTGTTGCATTACCGCAGTAGTGAATACAGCCACCGCCAAAGGCATTCAACACCTTTGAATTATATGGAACAACAAATTCCTTGAAGATATCTGCCGACATTATGACCGCATCGTCATCTGATATCCAGACACCGCCAAAACCGTCCGGCACTTTGACACCCAAGGGATAGTTGCATCCTTGCATTGAGGCTCCGACGCGCTGTTTTTGAAAGTTAATCCATTGGATAAGTCCTTCAGTGACCAGCTCCATTAATTCATGTATCTGCCTGGGATGATCATAAACCCAATAGCAAAAATTTTCATAGCCGATGATACTCAAAGCCGTAGTCAAAGGTCCTTGACAATCGGTAATGCCAATCGGCAGGTCGCAGTGCTGCTTATAGTAATCCAGCGACCGCACAACCATCGGCATAATGCCATCAGTTTCGGGGTTAGGTAACTTTAACTTCTTGAGTTCTTCAACTTGCTTTATTTTACTCATACCGACCGCTGGGTCGGCTTTGTCGTTAAAGATGATCTCGGTTCCAAAGCCTGAAGCCAGCACACCCGTCCCAAACCACGGATGCAAAAACCCCTGATAACAATCATCCGTATAATACCCATTATGCCTTTTGATTTTTTCAAGCTGATACTTCATCGAAACCGAGGGATCGTCGCCATAATAACCCTCCGGGATGTTGGCCTGATGATCGCCAAAGGTCCAGTAGTTACAGTCATTGATTATAAAAGGTGCCTTTTTGTTTTTGAATTCAAAGGCCTCCTTCAGCTTCGACTCACTCGAGGCATCTCTCTCTTTATATTTCTGGCTAAGTTCTAGCATGCTTATTATCCTTTCACTCTCTGAATTTCTTCCCGGGCAATATGGCACCACTGGACCAAATTATCGGGCCGATCTCCAATGGTGTGATTATCCTTCATAATTATCTCAACAACGCACTCTTTAGTGATTTCCAGATTGCGTCTTAGTTCACTTCGGATGCGCTCCCAGTCAGGAGTGGCAATGGCAATATCGGCCGGATTAACTTTCATCGAAAAGATATATTTATCGGTCAGGTTGTCGGCCATTTTTTCATAGTCGGCCCATGGTGAACAGGAAACACGCCGCAGGTTTTTGTGCTGCTTTACGATATCCCATCGCGTATTCAAGGGCTCACAGCATCCGTAACAGTTAATTCCAAATCGATCCAGGATCGGTTTTTCATAAGGAAAGATAAACTCGGCATACATTTCAGGTGAAACACTGACGGTCTCCTGGCTCTCAGCGAACCCCCACATATCGGAGCATCCAATATTCTCGGATGACTCATTATCGCCGAGTTCATCGGTAAACCCATACCCACCGGAACCAACGTAACTCCGGTTTGTATTACTGCTTAGCAGGTTATTCTCTTCCAGATAATCGAGTTTTTTTTGCGTGCCATTCGAAAGTTTTTGCATCAACTCCTTAAACTCATCTGGATGGTCTATAAAATCAAAGTACATTCTTTGAATGCCTCGCAGGAAAACCGCTGGCATTGTCAAACCCAGAGTCCACCACCAGGTACCTTTCAAGCGCACATTTAATATTCCATCAAAGATCTGCTTGGCTACCTGATAACATGCCTCCGTGGTTTTCCAGTCGATCTGAGGGAGCGGATCAATAATTTTGGGAAGATCCTTTGCGTAATCGTTTAAAGGACTCTCCCAAACACAGGACCCAAGCTCCTGACTCTTTCTAAACGTAGGCGCCATCCCCCAGTCATCCGCTGCGGCGGTATAAGGTAGATCAAAAAAGTCAGTCACCGGCTTGTCATCACCCATAACCCGCCCCCAGAAAATATCCTTACGCAGATTCATCTCCCACCTTCTCGCAAGGCTCCCATGACACTCCATCTGAGCTTCGGTTATAACCTCGTTCCAGCCATTTTCAGGATCACAAAAAAACACGCATTCCTTTGACTCAAGCTTATTAAGCTGGTGCCACTTCTGGTATTTTTGAACCATTTCCTCGCTATGCGCAATCTCAGCAACATCGCCTGCCAACCGCCGCAGGATAGATTTATCGCGGCTGCTGACCTGCATTTGTTCCAGCTCAAACCCGGTCGTAATAATTCCTAGTGCAGTTTGATCAAGTCCTGTCGATCTGCCATTACCGTAACCTTGCATTTGTTATCACTCCTCTATCAAGGGCTTATGAATCTGTAAAAACATAACGTTTGCCAGCTTGAGTTTCGATTGTTACGATGCCCTCTGCATCGGGGGTTAATGATTTAGAGTTGACTTGGATCGCTGACCAGGGCGCTAGCAATTGTAGCGGACCACCGACGGTGGATTCGATTTCAAGTTGGGTGATCTTGCTCTCTTTTAACTGAGCGGTGACCAGGAATCCGCCTTGCGTGCGCAGGTTGGTGAAGCGGGCATCACGATCGAGCGGCCAGGCGGGCAGAAGACGGATCACATCGCCGACACTTTGAATGAGCAACTCGCTGATCACCATTGTCACGGGGAACTGCTCAGTGAAATGGCCGAAGTTATTGAAGCGCGAGCCGATGCGGTTTAAGGCGAGGGTGCCATTGGGGCGATCGCGTTCTTTGAAAGTTTCATGGACCCAGTCGGCGGTGCCGGGCATGCTCATTCGTGCGCGGGCGATGGACATCATGATCGACGAGTTGTTGCCATTCCATTTAATGCCTTCCAGCGTGCGTGTAAACAGCTCGCGTACCTGCGGCGGACTCTGCCAGGTGATCACATTGCCGGGAAAGACCGGCGTGGTGGGCACGACGATGTTGTAGTTGATGGGCGTTGCACCTTGCACATCGACGACGACCGGATCATCGCCGGCGCTGGTGGGATACGGAGGCAGGCGGTCGATGATCGATTGCCAACGGGGAATCATCTCTTTATCGACTCCGAGCGTGTTGGCTCCTTCGATGGCGGCGGCGAGGGTGTAATGCACCATGGCAATATCGAAAGTGACATTTTTATTGTACTTGAATTTGTGGGTCCAGCCATGGTGTTCGGGTGAGACAGAGGGGGCCAAAATGATTCGGCCGTCGTCGCTGGCATCGCAATGCTCGACGAAGTCAACGTACAGGGTGGCGACCTCTTTGATCGCGGGATAGACGATCGTTTTAAGAAACTTTTTATCGGGTGCATACTTGTAGTTGAGCCAGAGGTTTTGAACGACAAAGCCAGAGGTGCCCAGCGTGTAGCTCCAGGTCATATGAAAGAACTGGCGGCCTAAGTTGCTTTTACAAGTTTTGGGATCGGGCGATTCGTGGGTGAAGATGTTATGCGGATAAAGTGCGCCGTCGCACTCGTAAACCTGTTTGCACAGCCAGCGGGCGCGGGGGCGGTAACTGTTGATCATGCGGGTGTAGGGTTCAGCTAGGTCAACGTGATTGGCGGCAAGCGGGGTCCAGTAGGTTTGTTGAATGTTGTAGTTAAGTGTGTGTCCGCCATGCCATTTGGCGATGGGTTCGGTCATGCCGGCATAGAGGCCGGGACATTGTGTGCCGGGCTTTGAGATGCAGCGGAAAAAATAAAGATTGCGATACCAGGTGTCGGCTAAAAAATCGTCGACGATATTAATACCGCTGGCCGCCCAGAATGTTGACCATCTGGACTCGTGTTCTGCAATCAGCTGATCAATATTTTGAGCGAGTAAAGTTTGGGCAAGTTTGCAGGCATCGGCGATGACGTCTTTCGATTCAAAACTGGTGACGATGGCAACGACATGCTGCTCATTTTTACTGGCCAGCGCCACAGCGTATTCCATGCCGGGCCAATCGCCGGCTTTGTCGGGCGGGAGCTTTTGATGCAGATAGGAAACGGCGCCTTGGGCGACGATGGTCGGCTCGGGCAGAAAATGAACCTTGGGGGCCGAGAGCTGCGGCTTGGTTTTCGATTGAATCAGATAAGCGTTATGATTCGCCAGTGCGCGGACGGTGGCTGGTTGGATGCCATCGGGGTGTTTGGAACCGGCGACCGTTGCGACGGCTTTTCGGATGTCCAACGTGGCAGCACTGGTAAATGGTGTTTCATCGGGGTAGGTCAGGTCGGCGTTATAGGTGCCGGCTTTGCCGATCAGTTGTACCGATTCGATGCGATTGGCCGCCACTTTTCCGTCGGTGGTTTTGGTGTAGACCATGATGTGATCTGTCTCGGCTTTGGAGGGTAGATCAAAGGTGATTTCGGTGGGTTCAGCAGGTGATTTCTGCCACTTGCTGGTGAATGACGAGAGGTACCAATTGTTTTGCGTTTGTACGAAAAACTCGGCGTTGGGTGTACCGGAGAGTTTGATTTTGAGTTGTGAATAGTCACCGGCCTGAGGATTGACCAAGGCCTGGGCGTAGCCACAGGAATCACCGGGATGGCCGGCGATCGTCATGACAGCGGCACTATCTTGTCGGTGCCATGTATGGGTTGTGCCCTCTTCGCGCACCGGTCGCCATGCCGGTTGTTTTTCGATGGGGCTGGGCCCGATCCAGATATCGGCACACATGACCGGGCAGGGATACGGATTACGCCAGCCGTAGTGGCCGGTGTACGGCGAGCCGTCGGGATTGATGTGCCCTGCGTAAAAATTTTTATCTATCAGCCAATCGGTTTTGCCCAGTGCGCGAATGCGGCTGATGTTGATTGGTTCGGGGTCTTGGCTGGTGTCGTAGCGGGCATCCCATGCGTCGTTTTTAGTGATGCGCAGATTGAGTGTTTTGCCTTGCGACCAGAGCAGACCGGTCGTCTCGCCATTGCCGAGAATCAAGGCATAATCGAGCGGACTATTGAGTTGATCCAGTTTAATGGTGGCGTGTTCGAGTGCTTGGGGGTGTGGGGGCTCGGTTGCCGAAGCATCTTTTTCTGCGATGCAGTTGTCCATGCTGATCAGATTACTTTTCGGCCAGACCTTGAACTGATTCCTGCCCGGCCTGATCACCTGGATTGGGCCGGGAAGGACATTTTTCGAGTCGATCGGCTTACCGAACAGGTCCGACGTTATATCCAGCAGTTTTCCATCCTGTGTTTCCATCGGCATCTCGGCAAGGGGAATTGTGCCGATAAGCTTCGAGGTCACCTGCAGATGCCTGCCTTCCAGGACTGTCTCGGGCAGATTCATCCCCAACGTCCACCGGCCATCTTTTTCGTCCAGAACAATATCGGCTGAGGCGGGATCGACAATGCTCCTGCCATCCTTATTGGAAAATCCCCCGGCACCATGCAAAAAGATATTGTCATTGGAGTCAATACCCGAGGGATCATTCCCCTTGCTAAGGACCTTATCGGAATTGAATCCGATGCCACCACTTATAATATTATTGAAAATGCGGATGTGGGCCAGTGTCACAGCGGTCTTGCCTGTTCGAACCGTCGAGTGAGGTTTATAATATGGGGTCGTCCGCTTGGGGTTGGCCCAGAAACTGAAGCTGCAATCGCTGAATAGATTGTTGACCAGGATAGCACCGTTGGACTCAACAGCTATCTTGCTGCGAACAAAAATATTGTTGTCGACGATGATCGGCCCAAAATTGACCTCAAGGAAGAGGCCAGTGCTGCCGGCGTTGCCGTCGAAATCAGAAATGACATTACCTGTGACGCGGGCATTCTGGGTACCCCAGTCCAACCATATCCCCTTGGCGTTGGTCTTGACCCCAGCCATACCAATCAGGAGATTATCGCGAATGACGACATCGATCGGGAAGAGAATCTTGATCGCTGCCTGGTTGCTCCCGAACCACTCACTACGATAATTGGTCTCTGAAATCAGGTTCCCTTCAATCACGCTACCGATGGCCCCATAGCACCCGTAAATACCGCACTGGCCGCAGCACCGGATGACATTGTTGCGTATGACATGATGACCCATGGTCTCGATCGACGGGATGTTGCAACCGCCCTCAACCAAAATATCAGAGAAACGAATTTCGTCGGTCACGCCCATCGAAATGCCAATATTGCGCGAATCAGTGATGGTGCAGTTTTGGATGGTCCAGCGGTAACCGTACTTCATGCCGATGGCACCCTTTTCGAGCGTATAAATATCCCCCCATTGTGGTGCAGCGTGCCGGACATCAAAACCATCGAGCACGATATATTTCAGCCCCGTCTTCTCTGGAAAGAGGCAGGTCGCCCTGGCATTGATCTCGGCCATATTTTTATTTGGATTCAATTTGCCGAAGTTGGCCCAGATTTTGATCTTGTCGCCTGGGTACTTGCGCTCTTCAGGCCACTCGGTCTTGTTCTTGTAACCGTAACGCCCATCGACATACCACGTCTTAGGGGTTGTCCGCAGCTCCTCCATCTTCATTTTCTGCCGCAGGGCCTCGCCGTTGAGGTAAACATCGCCTAGTCGATGACCGCTGCCACGGCCGAGCCATTTGCCCCAGACAACCCTCGCAAACGGGTTGTAGCCCTTGAAAAAAGAGGTATCCAGCTCGACCATCCAGATGCCGTTACCCTGGTCGCTCCAGCTCGTAATCTGTTCACTGCCGCGGATGGAAACTTTTGCTCCAGGTGGAGCCAGATAGGTAATTGATTTGTCAGCCGAGCTCCCGCCGCGTGGCGGAACGACCTCTTCGCGATAGATACCCTGACGCACCAGAACCGTATCGCCAGGTTGTGCCAGGTTTGCCCCGGCCTGGATCGTTTTCAGAGGAAGCTGCTCTGTGCCCGGGTTAGCATCCGAGGCGTTGGCAACCAGGTTATCAACCACAAAAGTATTTCCCACGGCGGTCTGCGAGGCAGAGAGCGTGAAACAAAGCGCCAGCAGAACGCTGCCTGTGTATGCAATCGAATTCATTCTCATTTTAATTTTTTCTTCGTTGAGCCTGTTGCACAATGTTCTCGAATCCAACCGTTGAATCCGATGGCTGTTTGAGTGAGATGGCTCAGTTTTCTCGTTCTCATACAGCCTTTATTTTTTCGGGTCTATTCAGCTACCCGTCTGTTGAACCGCGAATGGACGCGAATGAACGCGAATGTTAATCTTTCTTTCCACAAAAAACTTGCCTGAGCAGTTAATTTTTTCTATGTGTCTGCGATCAGCTGTATACTCCATACTCCTGCAGAGTCTCCCACATTGCGATTATGTTTTCGACTGGTACGTCATCCTGGATTATGTGGATCGGGGCAAAAATATATCCACCGCCGGGAGCGAGGTCATCGATTCTTCTTTTGGTCTCATCCCTGACTTGCTGGGGTGTGCCAAACGGCAAAACTCTTTGGGTGTCGCAGCTGCCACCCCAGATAGTAAGATCATTGCCAAATTCTTTCTTGAACTTTGCCGTATCATCCATGCCTTTGCAATTGACCTGCCATGGATTGATAATATCAATGCCTGCCTCTATCAAAAGCGGCAGAGTCTCGTAGATCGCCCCATCGTTGTGGAAGAATATATAAACCTTTTTTTTGGCTTTTTTCTTTAAGAATTCAAACAGCCTTTTGTGATACGGCCAGATCATCTCTTTGTAAAGGTCAAGACCTACCAGCAAGCTATCCTGTGCGCCGAGATCATCGGCACACGAGATCACCACGTATTCCTGATCGACTAGCTCCAGCACCCGCCCCCAGTACTTCATCTTGATCTCAAGGATCTTTTCCATGAGGGCATGAATGAATTTCTTGTTAAGGAGCATATCCATGAAAAACTTTTCGTGGCCGGTCATCCAGGTGGCATGTTCCCACATACCCGAACTTGCACGTCCAAGCACGACCGCTTTCTTATCCTCAGTGGCAACCTTTCTGGCATTTTCCTTCATACCAACAAACCGGGCCGCATCGAGCGGGTCGGGCCACGGATATTTTTCTAGATCGCTTACGCTCTCGGCGCCGGCCAGCGGGTTGTGATAGAGATCATAATATTTGCCTCCATGTTCAGGCATGGCCCAGCCCATACCATACTCATCGATCAGTCGGTAGCATCCATCCTGCAACCCAATATATTTGGCGAGGTTGGGGTCAGCGGGCTTATTGGGCTTGACGATCTTGACATCGACATTAAGTCTATCAATAAGATCATCTTCCATCTTACCGGTCTGAATAACGAGATCATCCAGCGCAACATCAGCGCTCATCCCCAGATGGCTGCGCAGCCTGCGCATAGTGTTAATATTTATAGAAGCGACCTCGGCCGCACCAAAATCCAATGGAACCCGATCTGGCTCTTTGTGATCCAAAGCAGCTGCAACACGATCAAAACTTGTATATTCTTTCATTGATCCTACTTTCTGGTTCTTCAATACTTTTTATTGTATCACTTTCCGACCGGCACGCTACGGCCGTCCTGTTGGTATTTCTGCAACAGGTTGACGAGACGCTGGACGACTTCCGGGTGTTTGTTCCAGAGATTGTTCTTCTCTTGTGGGTCGGCCTGCATGTCGTAGAGCTCGCCCGAAGGGGCATCCGCCGCTATGCCCTTGACGCGCGCCTTGACGCGGCCGTGCGGGCCAACGCCGTGAATCAGCTTCCATTTGCCCTGCCGGATCGCAAAGCCGTTGCCGATGTCCATTTTCGGTCCAGCCATAGAGGAGTGGTGCACCGTCGCCTCGCGGATAGGTTTGTCGGTCTTGTCGGTCAGCAAGGGCATGATATCGTAGCTGTCCTCACCGGCATCGGCAGGCAGCTTGTTGCCCAGCAACCTGGCAAAGGTCCGCATCCAGTCGGTCAGGCAGACGGTGTTTTTCTGTTTGGTGTCGAGTTTGATTTGGCCGGGCCAACGTACGATGAATGGGACGCGGTGTCCGCCATCCCAGATGTTCCACTTCATGCCGCGATAGATGTAGCTGGGATTGTGACCGTACATCTCAACCTCGGCGCCCGGCTTGAACGACTCCTTCCCGTGCAGGAAAGGGTCGCCGGCACGCTGGTGCGAACCGTTGTCGCTGGTAAAGACGACTATCGTGTTCTCAGCCATGCCATTGCGCTCGAGCGCCTGGAGGATCTGGCCGAGAGTCCAGTCGACCTGGTGAACGAGGTCGCCATAGGGCCCCGCCTGACTCTTGCCCTGGAAGGGCTTGTCCGGGCGAATCGGCGTATGCGGTGCGGTCGAGGCAAAGTAGAGGAAGAACGGTTGCTTACTCTTGTCGGCGGCATGGCGATCGATGTATTCGACGGCCTTTTTGGTCAGCGTCGGCAAGATCTTTTCCAGCTTCCAGCCCTCGATCATCGGACCCCAGCTGCGCCCGAACATGTCTTTTGGCTTCGGCAAGGTGGGCGTGCCGACCGTACGGTCGTTTTCGATGAAGCAGTACGGTGGGAAGTTGGGCACGGTCGTACCGAAGTAGTAGTCGAATCCGCGCGTGGTCGGTCCATCCTTGATCGGCCGGGTATAGTCGATTTTCTTGCCGTACTGCTCACGCTGCTTATACGATAGCGAGGGTCCCTTGTCGTGATCGCTGATGTAGGTGCCGTCGGTCAGGGGCCAATCCCAGCCGAGGTGCCACTTGCCGACGCAGGCCGTGGCGTAGCCATTTTTTTGGAACATCTTGCCCATCGTCAAGCGGTCCCGGTCTATCAAGGGAGGATCCCAATACCAGGTGATGCCGGTTGGTAGCTTGCTCCGCCAGCAGTAACGACCGGTCAGGAGGCCGTAACGCGATGGGGTGCAGATTGAGGAGGCGCTATGCGCATCGGTGAAGACCATACCTTGATGGGAAAGAGTATCGATGTTGGGCGTCGGGATCTTCGATTTGGGGTTGAGGCATTGCGGATCGCCATAACCCATGTCGTCGGCCAGGAAGACCACCACATTCGGCCGCTCGCCAGCTGCCGGGCACACAGCAGTCGCGACACAAAGGATTAATACTTTTCCAATTCGATTACTTATTTTCATTGCGTTTCCTTTTTTGCTTTCAACCATCGCATCGGCTAACTTATGTCAATCTGCATATTATAGCACGCACACTCACAATGTATATATCGTTCACACGACAATCGTATTACCTTTTTACGCCAAAGAGAGGGAGAGAGTGGAGTCGCTGCGCTCTGTGAGTTGTGGAATGTGGAATGTAGTTGCCGTTCCCCAGCCTTGTCAGGCGTAGCCGTTAGACGAAGACTGGCTCGGCATGGAGCGGCATGTCACGCCGTAGTTACGCGTGCGGGACGGAAGAGAAAGCGGCTCTCCTTGGATATTACCGATCATACCTTCGGTCATTGCTGCGTTGCTTTGAGGTAAAAAAATGGTGGGTAGAACATGAAATAGTAATTGCTGCGTTAATAGTATTTCTCACAGAGGCAGTAGCGTAATACAGGACTATTACTCTGTGATCTCTGTGCCTCTGTGAGAGATGAAAAAAGTACAAAAGCTATCCGCACCAATACGATGCGGATGGCTACCTAAATGTTGCAGACCCTCTGTCTACTTGATCATGAACACTGTCCCGCCAGGTGGTTGCAGCACCTCAATTTGTGTATAGTCTACTACGTCAATTGTGATCGGAGTAAACTTAAGGTCTCCTTCAATGACGGGCACGCCTGCAGCCCGGAAATCGGAAGCCACTAGACCGGTCAACTTTGCAAAGTCCCAAGTCCCCTTCAGGTTAAGTTTCCCGCCGTCGAAGTCGACATAGATGGTCGGAACGTTGCCGGCTACCAGAGGTTCCAAATCCGCCTTATCAAAACCAGGCACGTCAATCAGCGCCTCACCCCCATCAGCTGTCGTGAGAGAGATGTTATCCAGTTGCACACCATAATCTGCGTTGAAAATATTGATGCCTATGTAATCATACTGGGAGAGATCCACATCCGGATCGAGCGCAACCGTCAGGCCAACGCCTTCGGTCGATTGATTGTAATATTTTTGTACTTTCTCATTGCCGTCAACAACCATGTTTGTGAAGAAGTCACCACCTGTGCCAAGCAACACATCCGCAACATAATTGGTTTGACAAGCGACATTCCAGCCACTGCCCTGCAGTGCGTTCCCATTGGAGTCATCGCCGACACCAAGTTCATCCTTGCGCCAACCAAACACCGCAAAAGACATACTACTATCGCCTTTTAGAGCCAGATCGAAGCCTAACGTTACAGCGCCTGTTTGGGTAACAGTATTTGTCCATATCTGCTGGAGCCACTTATTCAATTGCTGTTCCGCAACCCATTCTTCTGCAGGACCGGGGTCAGCATCCACGACTGCCCAATACGCACCCTTCCAGCCATCACCCTCTTTTACATATGAGGGAGTGCTGGTGTTAATAAAGGGACCGGAGGTGGCAATGAACCTTATCGGTGTGGAGTCATTCTTGATCGTAAGTGTGCCCCCGTCCAAATTGACAATCGACGAGCCGCCGCTAAGGAGATTTTGTCCCATGCGGATATAATCCCTAACTGTCGCCGTCCCGCCACTCTGAGTGAAATCGGTCACGTGATTTAGGGAGCCGTTCCCGAGGTATACGGGACCATTGACCACAAGGTCGCCATTCTGAAGATCGTAGGAGGCCTGCTGAGTGCTACTTTTCGAAGCCATGAAGAGGCCGTTAAGCGTGACCGTGCGGTTTGCAAGAACTTGCTTCCAACGGAGCTGGAGTTATTCCACGTTATGTTCATGCTACCTGCCGTCAGTTTGCCGCCGCTGATCGTGTATGCCGGTGCGTTGGTGTCGGTCTTGTCCTGGGTCATCTGCAGACCCGATACCTGCAGCTCGCCACCGGTTTGAATAACCGTATGGTGGTCAAGGCCGGTGTCCCACCAGAAAAGGCTGTTGGGGAGAAGATTGGTACCCGACGCGTCGGAATAGATGATGGTTGCGTTAGTCGAAGGTCGAATCCATTCATTGTTGATAGGAAGGCGGTTTATTGTACCATCCCACCAGTTATTCGGGTCCTCCCATACGCCAGTTGCCGGGTTGCCAGGGCCGACCCACTCCACATTCGCCTGCGCAACACCTGCCGACAGAATAAGTGCGCCGACCGTTAATACGTTTGTAATTCTCTTTCCTATAGTCATTTCCTCATCTCCGATTTTTGTTTTTTTTTGTTATTTTAGCTTTGCGTACCATACAGTTCGCTCACTCGAACAAACCGTTATCCGTCTCCGTCCCGTTGACGCGGAACTTCCTAAATACATTACAATGAATTTTGATGATCTAATTTTTTCACTTAACGACCCCTGTTTTATACAATTTCCATCTGTTATTGTTTACATTTAAGCATATCTACAAAAAACATGCGTTCAAATTTCGTCATTGACGAATATTGAACATTTCCTCTCTGAGTTCACAAAATCAACTATACTCCACCGCTAAATTAAGTTCGATCTTCAGAGACCTACGTCTCATAGAGGTCATTGCTGCGTTTATTTTTGTCCCTCGCAGAGACGCGGAGTTCGCAGAGTGTCATTGCTGCGTTGTTTTGAGGTAAAAAATGGTGGGTAAAAAAATGGGTACGTAGTGTGTCCTTGCGTCGCATATTTAGGAAAATTGATTATTGACGAAATGATTGGGCGCGTTGCTGGTTTTTGAAGCGACTAATATATATTTACCCTAATACTGTAACCTGGTATGACTCAAAACGGCTGTCGTGAGTAACAATCGGCAGCCGCTTCAGTTTGGCGGTTGCAATAATGACACGGTCAGCCGGATCCCTGTGATGGAACGGCAGGTTTGCAGAGAGTAAGGATATCTCGCCAGTAACTGGAATTTCGACCAAGTCATGAATATCAAGTGCTCTGGCATACCACTCGGAGGCTTTAAAGGTAACACCATCATCATCAAATAGTTCGCCCTTCACCACTACATGCAACTCAGACGAATCCTTGAGACGATCCTTGGCCTTATGCGAAACTATCTCAGCAACCGGCTTGCCATTACGACAAATCAGATATGAAATACCATTCTTCTCAACATCAGCGATCAAGCCAGAGAGTTTGTTTTTTGCCTCAAAAACGCTTACGACATTCATAATACGATTCCTTTATTTACCACAACAGCATCAAAGCTAGCTTAGCCAGACTTGTCAAACATGAATGTGGACGTAATTAATGTCTAGCATCAGAATTTAAAGATACTTTTATTTCAACGCTGTATCCGTTTCCATTTTTTTTGAGGTATAAAAATAGAGGGGTAGAAAAATGGGTGCGTTGTGTGGGTGCAATCTCGGTTAATTCGGTTGGTTCGGTTCCCTCGATTAATTCGATTCCATCGATTCTCTCGACCTAACCCTCTGCGGCGCAGCCGCCCCTGACCCCCTGCCGCTTCTCCGCCGTAGCCCCCCTAACAGGGTGGAACTTAATCGTTTTTTTCCATACTCGTACTCGTACACTCAAATCTCTTTTCCCGCTATCCCCGCCCTAGCCCGAGTTTCCAGTTTTGGAGATTCGCGTGTACGAGTACGTGTAAAAGTATGTCCTGTCACGTCCTGTACATCACAACTCACAACTTACAACTCACAACTCACGGAGCGACACGTCACGCCGTAGTCCCGCTTGCGGGAGAAAGCGACTCCTCTCTCTTTTTATTCTATGCAACGCGCAGCGTTGTTGACCAATGCAGTAATGCACATCGCACAACCTATCAAAGAGTGGATAACGCGTTAGCACATCACTCACAGCAAGTTTGGTTGCGGCGTGCTGCATTGGGCTACATTGGAATTATCGTTGATTTCAGCCACCTGATCCGGTATTCTTTCATCATGGCTAAACAACTATCCAGATTGCCGCTCGGCATCAGTGACTTCGCTAAACTGCGCGAAGCGGGGCAGAACTATCTCTACGTTGACAAAACCGCAAGAATTCTGGATCTGCTGAATGCCAGCAACTACCTCTTCCTCGCCCGCCCGCGCCGGTTCGGCAAGTCGTTGCTCTGCTCCACCCTTAAATATCTCTACGAGGGACGGCGCGAACTCTTTGCCGGCCTGGCTATTGATCCAGTATGGGATTGGACAGGGACAAATCCAGTTGTGCATCTGAGCCTGACCGAGACAAGCAGTGCCACCCCGCAGACACTGGAAAACAGCCTGCTTAAGCTGCTTCAAAATCGTGCTTCTGATGCTGGGTTAACATTGACATCTATCTATTCACCCCAGGCAATGCCTGAATTATTGAGACATCTAGAGGCAACAACCGGTCGTAAAGTCGTCGTAATCATCGATGAATACGAGAAACCTGTCCATGACCATATTACGGATCCGGAGATGGCCCGCAAAATGCGCGATGTGCTATCCCAATTTTACGGTTCGCTCAAAGGCTGCGACGCGCACCTGGAAAAATTGTTCATCACCGGCATCGGGCGCATGGTTAAAACCAGCATATTCTCAGAGCTGAACCAGATGAAGGATGTCACGCTCCACCCCTCAACATCGGAAATCTGCGGTTACACCGAGCAGGAACTGCACAGAGACTTCGCACCTTTTATCGTCCGCTTGGCAGAACAAAACAACATGACAGAACAACAGGCCGGAACAACCTTAAAAGATCGCTATAACGGTTACTGGTGGGGCAAAGGCGAGAAGGTTTACAACCCCTGGGCCATCCTGAATTGTTTAGCCGATAATGAATTTGGAAGTTACTGGTGGAGCAGCGGCACACCGGGTGTCCTGGTCGATATGGCCGACTCTTTACAGCGACCGGACGGTGACCTGGAAGGCATCCAGGCAGACGATCTCTCTCTGCTCTTTGACATCAACCAGCCCAAAGCAGAACCTCTGCTCTGGCAATCAGGGTACCTGACCATCAAAGAAGTCAGCGGACAACTCTACACGCTAGGCTTCCCCAACGCGGAGGTACGCGAAGCCTGGTACAGCATGATGCTCAGCCATTTCGCAGGCCCGAAAGGACCCAGCGGCTCCACATCAGCGATGATCATGCTCGACTC